>Ga0099364_10006609_pt1 | contig 16825 bp, 6 predicted proteins | sample TergutTh196P3_FD_73070 | JGI IMG/M metagenome (GOLD analysis project Ga0099364, IMG submission 73070) | Microcerotermes parvus P3 segment gut microbial communities from Pointe-Noire, Republic of the Congo - Th196 P3 | ecosystem: Host-associated > Arthropoda: Insects > Digestive system > Gut ... | reverse complement strand
GCGCGGCCGACAGTTTAACGTCTCCCGGCGACGACTTCGACAGGTCGGTCATTGGCTTGGTCCGCAACACGGTTCCCTGCGTTGCCGAGTCGCCGACGGCGTTCAGAATGCCTTCAATCTGAACGTTGTGCGTCTGCTGGGCGATTTTCAGTTCGCCGATGGGAATAGGGAGCGTTCGCAGTTGATCCGTCTGGATGCGGAACTGGTCATCGATTCCGTAGCCCATCACGTACAGGCCGTTGTTGGTCGTCAGCGTACCGTTGCCGTTGAGGTTTAGAACGCCGTTCCGGGTGAAATACTGGACGTTGAACGGATCGTTCGGCTGTTGAGCGATGAAAAAGCCGTTGCCGTTGATCGCAATGTCCAGATTGCTCATTCCTTCCTGGAACGTTCCTTGGGAGAAGTCCGTCGTCACGGAGGCGAGTTCGACGCCCATTCCGATGGTGCGAGGATTGGTCCCGGCAGTTCCGCCGACGTTCCAGTCCTGCGGACCGTAACCGTAACTGTAGAGATACGGCAGAAACGACGTAAAATTGGCCCGTTCTGCTTTGTAGCCGATGGTATTGGAGTTCGCGAGGTTATCGCCGGAGACATTGATCGTCTTTTCCGACGCCCTCATTCCGGTACTTGCCGTGTGTATCGCCGATGTTAATCCAAGGCCCATATTTATTCGGAGTTCGTGTTAACCGCGTCGCCCCCGACGCGATGTGTGTTAGCCGCGTCGACCGCCGACGCGATGAGAGTACCCCACACCGTTTATCGACCCCGCAAGACCGGCAAAGATAGAAATTTCGGATAATCGGAAAATTTTCACTCTTTTTGCCGGAAAAGTGCCGCTATGCCTCTTCTTGAACTCGCCGTAGCGTTGTGTTAGAATCAGGACGTTGCTTGCGCTGTCGTTCTTTTTAAGGGGGGTATTCAGATGTTGAAGACGAGGAAGTTTGTTTTCGGATTCGTCGCGGTAACGTTGTCGACCATTGGTGTTGTTGCACAGACGGGACAACCGGGCGGCGCGAGACCCGGTTCCGAACAGGTCGACACACCGGAAAGCAGGGTTTTGACGCCGGCGAACACAAAACGCTTTAAAGACATCGTTGAGCGAACGAAAGTTTTGACGGCGAGCGTCATCACGACATCAAAGGGAGCCAAGGGTGTCGGTGCTCCGATTACGGACCGCGCCGCTTGGGCAGAAATCGCCAAAGCTCCGGCGTTCAGGAACGTGATTCCCGATGCGGAACGTTTTATTAGAGAAACGATTCCGGAACCGGATGAGGAAGAATACATGAGTTTCTACGCGGAAACCGACTGGGAAAACGCTGGTGCCGTCAACCAATCCTATACGAGTAAATACGACCATCGGCGCTCCAGACTTATCAGACTCGTTTTGGCGGAGTGTATGGAGAACAAAGGTCGATTCTTGGAGGCCATCGAGGAAACCATCTTGGTCATCTGTAGCGAACCAACATGGACGATTCCGTGGGACGACCATGAGGGGAGAATAATCAAAGGCGAAAGCAGACGGATTGACCACCGTACTTGCCACACCGCCTGGAACCTTGCGACGGCCGATTATTGGCTCGATAAAAAACTCTCGCCGGGTATCCGCGATCTCATTCGAAGCAAGGTTGCCGAGCGGATATTTTCGGTGTTCGAAGAAGCCCTCATTACCGACGATTATGGGATGATTCCCTGGGCAAACGAAGCGGGGGCCGGGAATGCAACCGGTCACGCGGCCGTTATCGGCACCGCACAGGCATTGATTGACTCACCGGAACGTCGGGCCAACTACATGGCCGCCGCCGAAATAAATGTCGAGAAGTTTCTCCAAATATTCTCAAGGGACGGATACTTTCCTGACGGCGTCTATGCGTGGAACCACGGTTACGGAGCATTTGTCATGATTGCCGAGATGTTTTACCAGTCGACAGGTGGACGCATCGACCTGTTCCGGCGTCCGAACATCAAGGAGACCGCCCTGTTCGGCCCCCGAATGGAAGTGACACCGGATGTTTTCGTCTCCTTCGGCGACCGTTACGCCGGTGATCGCCCCGACTTGACGCCAGCCGCGTTTATCAGCAAACGTTTTCGAATGGGATTGACGGAAATGGAAAATCGGGCACCGTTTTTCGGCATCGGAGTCACCGATTTGTTCAAGGTCGGAATCTACTGTTTTCCAAACTCGGCGACGCAACAGAAAGGCGAAATCGGAAAAACCATGACCCCGCCGCTGGAGACACTGCGTGATGATTTCCCGTTGAATGGGGTTACCATTTTTCGGACCGGCAAGAAGGAGAAAAACCAAATCGGCGTCCAACTCAAAGGGGGAAGCAACGATGAACGCGGCAACCACAGCGACGTCGGCACCTTCGCCATCGGACTGGGCGGCGGCTCACCGATTACCGACATCGGTTCCCGGGCTTTCCGACGCGGACTCGCTGTCAGAGATCGCATGGACAGTAATACGTACAATTCGTTCGGCCATTCGGTGCCGAAAATCGACGGACTGCTCCAGAAAAACGGAAAGGGAACCGTCTGTCCACGATTGGATTGCCAGTACAGTGACGATGTCGATCTACTTAAATTCGATTTGCAATACGTTTACGACTGGACGGAACCGACTGACATCAAGGAATTGACGCGAACCTTCATCTACAATCGTACCGGTAAGGGAACGCCCACGCCGGGGCAAGCGAGTTTTACGGTGATCGACCGATTCATCGGCAAAAAACCGCTCACGTTTGAAACCTGCCTGATGACGATTGGGCCGTTCAAAAAGCTGACCGACGACCCCAATGCGACGAGCATCGAACTGATCGTCGGCGAAGACGATCAGGCGGTTCTTGTTACGGTAACGAACGAAGTACGCGAAAAATCGGACACATCCAACAGAGTCGTCAGACACGCCCGACCATTGGAATTCGAGGCTGGCGCATTGGATGAACCGATGCCGCGAACAAACAACAAGTTGCCGATCCGCCTGACTTTCGCCTTTGACCGCCCCGTCGACGACGCCACGATGACGGTCACGATTCGGCCTGCGCCGAAGGCCAAGCGGGATCTTGCCAAAAACGATCCGGATGGAACGACACGGACTTACACGTCGCCGATCGACGACGCAGTCCTCCTGGCACCTGCGGACGCTAAAGACACGAACGACAAGTACTCCGTGTTCATCAACGAACTCAGGCGGAAGTCAACGGTTCCCCTCGAAGCATTGCTCCAATCGAGCGATGGGGAGCTTAAAGTCCAACTCGAACGTTTCAAGCGGCTTAACCCGGGTTTCCGCGATATGACGGAGCAGGACATCGACATCGTCATCAGAAGACTGCGTGGCAAACCGGATGTCGATGACGACGACGATCCGTTCGCAGAATAAGGCGTTTCCGCGTTCCAAATTTTGGCGATTTGAGATGAATCATTTCGCTCCAGAGTGCCGTGCGTTGCCGCCCGGCGGTGGGCAACCGACCTCTTGCCAGCAAAACTTTGACGCACCCAGTGGCTGAGGAAAATTTAGGGGCTATGGAATAAGTCAAATGGAGAGTGTAGAATGAAAGTAGTCTTTTTTCGTTTCCCTCTTGGTTTATTCGATAAACTGCAATTTACGGGCAATGTCAAGTAATTCTTCATTTTCTATTCTCCATTCTCCATTCCTCCTGGTGTTCGTTCTCGTCTTGGGAAGTGGCACCGCGATGGCGGCCTTGCAAACACAGTTGGGAGCGATGGATGCCCAAGAGGAAATACAGGGTGGTAGGTCCCAGGTCCCGGGACCATTACAACACGGTCCCGTCGGCGGGCTTGTCCAACAAAACGCCGAACGCAACGCTGGAATGGAAGGCGGTGCGGACGCCCCACCGGTGGGCGGCGGGCAGCCTACGCCGGAGGTGGCAAAGCAGGAACAGCAGACGCGATCGGACAGTTTGAAGTGGTGGGGACCCGGCAACTATTTCAGCACGATTAAACTGGCACTCTTCGTCTTCACGTTCCTGTTTTGGGTTCAGGCGACCAGCTGGATGAACACCGATATGGAACGCCTGAAAAAGGAGGGGCGTGAGGCTGCCAATCTCCTGAATTTTTGCCTCTTTGCGGTACTTGCGCCATTGATGTTGTTTGCCGTTTTCTTTTGGGCGGCGTTTCCCGTGTTGTTCCTTGCAAGTTTTGTCAATTGCATGATTTACGTTACCGTTCGTAACGCCAAGTTGCCGCCGCACGAAAAGGTACTGACCGCCGAACACATCGAATTCTGCTACGCAACCCTGATGAATCGCATCGGCGTCAAGGTCAAAGTCAAAAAACGGAAAATCTACGAAGTTGGAGCCCCGATTGACTTCGAAGCGACCGGAAAGAACGTCAAGGAACAGGTACTCCAGGGACGGTTGGTTCTAGCCCGCAACCAACCGGGATACAACGATTTCCGGCAACATCTTTACGATGCCCTGGCGATCAATGCGACGCATCTGATGTTCGATTTCACGCCGCAGCAGACCGTCATCAAACACCAGGTCGACGGCGTTTGGCTCTCGTTGCCGCCGATTCCGCGAGTCATCGAAAAGAACCGAACAAAGGACGTTATGGAGGAAATGCTCGAAGCCGCGAAAATTCTTGTTGGCGTGAATCCGGCGGATCGACGCTCGCGGCAAGCCGGAACGTTTATGGCCGTTGTCCGGAAAAAGACGAAGTACGACGCCGAGTTCCTTTCGCAGGGGACGCCGACCGGAGAGGCCATGATGATCCAGTTCATCGCTAAAAAGGTACCGTTCAAGTCGCTCGACGAACTCGGAATGCGGCCTGAAATGCAGGAGAAATTTATCGAACACATCAACGCCAAGCAGGGATTGTTCGTCGCGTGTTCTCCGCCCGCCAGCGGGTTGCGCAGTTCCATGGACGTTTTTGCCCGAAATTGTGACAGATTCACCCGCGATGTCGTCAACGTGGAGGATGCGCAAAATCTGACCGAAGTCATCGAAAACGTTGTCTTGGTGAAGTACGATTCCACCAAGGGCGAAACGCCGCTTACGGTACTTCCCGACGTGATTTTCAAGGAGCCGCACGCCCTGATTATTCGGGATATGTCCCGCCGTGACGTGTTGGAATACTGCCTTCCGGAAGTTGACAATCCGCGATTGTTCCTTACGATGACCCGTGCCAAGGACGGTGTCGAGGCGATCTTTCAGTTCCTTTCGACGAAGGTTGCCCCGCAGGATTTCCTGTCACGGTTAACCGGTACGATTTCACAGCGATTGATCCGCAAGCTTTGCCCCGATTGTAAAGAGCCGTATCAACCGGCACCGCAGCTCCTCCAGCAGCTGGGCTTGCGGCCTGAGCAGGTCAAGGAATTTTATCGAGTCCGGACGCCGCTTCCTGATCCGCACGAAGAGAAAAAACGTGGCATCTGCGAAACGTGTAGCGGCATCGGATACAAGGGCCGCACGGCGTTGTTCGAGCTGATCCATATTACCGACGACATTCGGGCGTTCGTTGCCGCGAACTTGAACAATCCCGCCACAATTCGTCAAATGATTGCCAAGAGCGGTCAAACCGGGTTCTTCTACGAAGGCATACTCCTCCTGATGAAAGGCGATACCACCGTGGAAGAATTGTCGAGAGTCATGAAAATGTAGTTAGCGGATAACAGATAGATGATAACGGATAACGTTATCCGTTGTTATCTGTCCGTTATCCGTTGTTATCTGTCCGTTATCCGTTATCCGTTGTTATCTGTCCGTTATCCGTTATCCGCTATGTCCGTTGAATCCGTCATGGATGCCATGTTTAACTTTGGCGTCCCTTTAGCGTTGTTTGCTGCGATTTTCGGTTTCCGTTGGCGTGAGGGCCTTTGGGGAAACACGATTGCGGTGTTTTGCGTCCTGTTCTCGATTTTCTTTGCCATCGCTTGGTGGGAAACGGTCGCTGTCCTACTGTGTCAGGCGATGCCGTCGATTCTGTACGCTTCCGATATGGTCGCAATATGGGTGATTTTCCTCATCAGTTTGGCAATTCTCTGCGAACTGACCCGGCTCCTTTCACGCGTCAAGGTACTTTTCTTGTTACCGATTGAGGGAGTGGGAAACTTCGTAGCGCTAGCGGTTCTTTTCTTGTTGTTGTACAATTTTTTCCTGTTCACGTTTGACCTCTCGCCTATCGGAGCCAAAGAGGAGGTTTCCGTACCGGCGGACTCCATGCTCATTGAGGCGAGCCGTCTCCTATCGGCGGGTACGTTGGAGGCATTTGTCGAGCCGCGACAGTTCGATGAAACCGGTACATTTCGGGAGGATCATCTTTTACGCCGCAAAGCGTTAATGGAAATGGCCGAAAAAAAGGAGGGAACAATACGCCTGTTCTACGAAGGTCCCATCCCGGAGCGAAGGGAATAGAGGAGCAACCAATGGAACCAGTCGTCTACATCGAATACGAAATTGTCGACCCGGTATCGAACAATCGGTTCTTCGCAGAATCACGAGAGGAAGCCCTTGCGTACTCTGAAAGAGAGTGCCTTGTCTATGAACGGCATATTACACGCCGTCGCTATACACTGTTCGACGAGGCCGAATTGGTCTTAAAAACAAACTGGAACAATAACCCCGAATTTACAGGAGAATAAACATTTACAGGAGAATAAACAATGACGCTTTCAACCGTAAGCAGATCACAACGAATGGATGAGGAATTTCACCAACAGAACCTCGACCATTTTTTGGCAAAAAAAACAGGCGGCGGAAAAAGCCGCTGTTGAAAAAGAAGAATGCCCAAAGCATCAACAACCGCCTCGAATATCTGGAGTCGGAAGTCCGGAAACTGAAAGAACTGTTATCCGCATCTCACACGAAAGATTAAATGGCTATGCAAACCAAATCCCTTTTTACCACAAAGTGGAACGACGCTTCCGAGAGCAAGGAAGCCTCCTATCGCCGATTGAGTGTACCGGCTTTGGTCGCGTTTATTCTCGGCGTTCTTTCCTTTGTAATCTATTTTAGCGTCTGGTTTTTCTTCATTGCCGCCATTGGAATCACGTTGGCACTAGTTGCCGTGTGGGCGATTCGCCGTTCGGAGGGTATGCTGTTCGGAATCGGTCTCGCTCATTGTGGACTCGCTCTGTCGCTGACTTCGTTGGTTTCCGTATCGGTGATGTGGCCGTATTACACTTACGGATTGCGTTTGGAAGGCAATCGGTTTTTTCGTATCTGGTTCGACGCTCTCCAGGAGGATAACATACCACTTGCCATGGGCATGAGCGCGCCCTATTGGGAACGTCCGAGCATCGACGACAAGGAAAAATGGTGGCGAGACCAATACGCCAATGAATGGAAACTCCGCGGCATTCACAATTACACGAGCAACAAGCTGGTCCGAACGCTCCTCGCTCTTGGAAAGAAAGCCGACATAACGTACTATAAAACACTGTTGTCCACCGTCGGCGATGGTAAAGATACGGTCATTTCGGTTTATGCCGTGACATATACTTCGGAACTCGGAGAAAAGGAAACGTTCTTCATCAAGATGACAGGCGTCCGTCAATTTCCGACGAAGAACTTCAAAAGTGCCGGCTGGTTGCTCGAGCCGTCTCCGAGTTTATACGTGCCAGAAGAGTTCAGATAAAATGGGGACTCCTACCACTTCGTCACGAATCCTGCTTCGCCGGCGTGGATGGTGGCTCGATTGTACCACTTGGCGTCGTAATTCGTGTACAGAATTCTGTCGCCGCGGCGGTTCAACTTCCAATTCGCTCCAAGACCAACGTTCACATAGTCCCGGCCAATGCGGCTGCCCCAGATGTCCGCCGTCCGTTGATCCGGCAGCGTTCCCTTCGCAAAACGAACGCCGACCGCCGGATATTCCTGGTCGTTCAATTGTGTACCATATTGCAATCGGCCCGTCAGCGTCATCCGATTTTGGAGATCGACTTCACTGCCGAGGCCAATACGGAACATCGAGCGTTGCAACGACGCATTGTCATAGACCAGTGCCGTTTCTCCGGCGGACTCCCGATAACCGCGAATCCACGCCTGTTCGAAATCAAACGCAACGACCGGCAGAAGTCGAACGCCGTTTTGCATACGGAACGGACGGATCAATTCGACGCTCGCCGCCAGAGCATCGCCGCTCGTCTTGCCGGTTAATCGTTCAAAAATCGTTTCGAATCTTTCCGTTGCCGGAATGTAAACGTTACGATTAAACTTGTAATTTTGGTGCGAATAACCAAGATACAACTTCACATCGTAATTGCCGTCCAATCGGGTCATATTGTACAAGCCGAATTCGTAATCGTTCATTTCGACTTTGCCGGTCGCCTGCCGCAAACGCGGATCGGTGTATTGGAACGTCGCACCGAGAACGCTGCGCTGCGAAAGACGTTGATCGGCACCGACGGCAACGCCGTAACGATTAATCGTGAAGCCGTGAGCGTTGTTATCGTAAGCGGCGTTTTCGTAACGAGCGGTGAACTCGCCCCAGAGTTGCCGTTGGAACTTTTTGCCGCTGCCGAGCGACAGCCGATTGAACGGATGCCGCCACGGTTCCTTGAGTGCCATCATCAGGGCGTTCGGCGTCAGATCGCCGGTGAGTTGATCGAGCAGGACGCAAATTTCATCGTCTTCGATGCTCGAAAGATGGTGGATCAAGCGTGCCAGGCCCGGATCGGCATTGTTCACAAACCAATCGAGCGTCGTACCGATTTGGACGCGATTGTGCTTGTCGCAGAGGTCAGCAAAGCCGCTGGTCGACGTGAACCAAACTTGAAACAAGCCGTCCTCCGTCAACCAACGCTGTCCAAGACTCACGCCCAACGGAACACCGCGAACCGCACCGAAGCGATCCGTTTCCTCAAAGTTTCCGTCCGAAGCATCAATGATTGTAAAATACCTGCCGTTGACAGGATCATGCGCACTCCAGTAATCAATCTTCAAAACGGCATCCGAGGCAATGCTCACCGTACCGCCGTTATCGACGACGACATAATCACTGGACGGTGTGCCCTCTTCATCCTGCTCCAGCCGAACATCGAAAACACTCCCCCCCATAAAAGTCAAGTTGCCGCTGATCGTCATTGAACTGCCGACCGGTTGCTCTCTATCGCCGGGAATAAGTGTTGCGCCGTCGTGAATCACGACGGGAGCAATAAGATTCGTTGTACCGGCAAGCGTACCGAGCACGTCCACTCTGCCGGTCGGAACGAGTGTTCCGTCTTCGACATACTTACCGGCGGCGGAATTGGCTCTTGCCGCAAGACTGCCGCCGAGGAGCGTTACATTGCCCGTATTTTCGATACGCAAGCCGCTCGTTACAACGCCTTTGGGCAGAGTCAAAATTTGTTCCGCTGTCTCCAAAATCACGAGGTCGCCGTTCGCAAAGGATGTTTCACGCTTGTTCGTTTCCTCGTGTATCTGATCGCTTTCCCATTCTCCTTTTTCGTTCCAGCCGCCGCTGGTCGTGCGCCGCATGGTCAACGAGTTGAATTCCACGTCCGCCCAGAGTTGCTTGTAGTTCTCCCGAAGTTCAAATTCAGCACTGCCGCGAGGCGTGGTGCCGTCAAACGCCGAGCCATTGAGCAATGCCGTGAAATGCGACGCGTCGGCGAACGTTGCACTATCGGACTCGATAATCAAATATTTGCCGCCGTCGAGAGCCTCCGACGGGCGGAAATTGATAATGCCGCCATCGGACGTACTAATCGTACTAAAACCGACAAAACGCAAAAGATCGTTCTGCGTTATTCCGGTGTCTTTCCAATCATCATTCGGCGAAATAACATCGTAATCGAAAGTAAAAACGCTGGTAAGCGTTGCCGTACCGGTGCCGCCATCCCCTTTTACAAAAGTCAGCGTGCCGAATTGGTCTTCGGGATCAATCGTCGTGTTGTCCGTTGTCAGAACCGCCGAGTCGGGACTGAGCCAACCGTATAAGTAAACGGAAGCGGTAACAATCGTTCCGCCGCCGGCAATCGTACCACCATTACCACCAGATAAGTTGAAGTCACCTCTATTCGTGTACGTTTTGTCTTTCACCACACGGAATGTTCCGTTTCCGTATAAATAGGAATTATTGACCTCCCACTCGCCTTCGCCGGAAAATTGCAAAATGCCTGTGCCTGACTTTGTAATAGAGCCCACCGAGGTACTGCCGATGCCGGACATGCTGCCCGACAGAATGAAAATGTACGGAGCATTAACGGTAAACGTAGCACCGGCACCACTTGCGATCTCTATATCGTTCGGCAATTCCACATTGCCGAGAGCCTGTAATTGCTTCGTTCCAGAGTTGGCAGTGAAGGTAATCTTGCTGTCGCCCGTATCGAGTTGATCCGCCCGGTCAAAGGCAATCGTTCCGGCGTAAATGTCAATGCCGTCGGCAAAGAAGTTGCCGCCGGTGTTGAGGAACGTCAACGGATCCCTATAATTCGCATTCACTTCCAGTTTGCCGGTCGCGTTAAGGTACTCAGGATCAGTGTCGGCGAGTTCTTTGTACTTTCCGTAGGCGGAAGTTGCGTCCGCTTTGATTCCGCCGCTGCCCGTAAATGTAACACTATTAGTAACCGTCATTCCGCTGACAAGCGTGTTCGGTTCGGCAATCTCGACTTCGGCATCGGCATTAAAGTTCACGAAGTCGCCGTCACGGAAAATGTACTCGTAGTGATTATCCGGAAAATCGACTAAATACTGTGTGCTCTGGAAGTTGTCGTCCGACTGATTCCACTCGCCATCTCCGCCCGTCCAGTTCATTGTCAGCGAGTTGGTTTGTACCTTTGCCCAGAGTTCCTTGTCGTCTTCTTTGAGATAAAAATCAAAAGTGCCGCGCGGCGTGGTGTCGGTCAACAGTTCGCCATTGCGCATTGCTCTCAACGTACTCACATCGCCGTCGAACGTTGCCTGGTTGGACTCCATTATCAAATAGTCGCCGTTGAGAACATCCGACGTGCGGAAATTGATTGTGCCAACGAAATTCGTTCCCGTTCCCGATCCCACTCTAGGAACAATACTCTCAAAACCGACGAAACGCACAAGGTCGTGAATACGATCTCCATCGACATCCGCAACGTCGTAATCGAAACGAAAAGGGGAACCGGTACCGGGAAGCATTACGATGCCGTCGTCGCTGCCGCTGCCGCCGATTCTGCGTTCAAACGTCAGCGTGCCGAATCGCTTGTCGTCATCAACTTTCAGCCGCTCCGTCGTAAGAGTGTCCGAGTCGGGAGAGATAATGGTTTCTTGCCATAGCGAAACCGAATCGGTAACAATCGTTCCGCCGCCCGCAAGCGTTCCTACCTGAAGAGAGAACCAATTGTTGCTTGTGTACTCCTTGTCTTTTACCACGCGAAATTGTTTTGACAGGACATTGGTACTCTGAACACTCACGGTGCCGTCGCCGGAAAATTGCAAAATGCCTTCACCAAACGTGCGAATACCACCCGAAGTAGCCGCACCGTCCCATTTTACGTCGCCTGTCAGGATGAGAATATGGCCATCGGCCCAGAAGTAGGCATCGGAATCAGTGCTGCCACTCGGCGGCTTTGCGATCAGAATGTTGTTATTCAATTCCACACTGGCAAGTGCTTGCAAGGCGGGGCGCAGCGTAGTGCCGCCCGAAGAGCCGCCGAGGAACCTAATCTCGCTGTCTCCCGTATCGAGTTGATCCGCCCGGTCAAAGGCAATCGTTCCGGCGTAAATGTCAATGCCGTCGGCAAAGAAGTTGCCGCCGGTGTTGGCAAACGTCAACGTGCCATAAAGGTTCGAACCATATTTTTCCAATTTGCCGGAGTTTGCCAGTGACGGTGTTCCCGGTTCTCCCGGTAGGTACTCCCCAAAGGCAGAGTCGCCGTCCACGAAAATCGAGCCGGCACCCGTAAAGGTTACGTCGCCGTCTTTACCGAGGTCCCTTCCGTCGTCTAGTCTTTCCGCTCCGACGGTCATATTGCTTGCATAGACGGTATCGTTCACCGTAATTTCGATGGCGTTGGCTGCGCCCATGGTCCCATTGTAAAACGCCACTTCGTCGCCGGCGAGATAGACCTTTGACTTATCAGAACCGGTGCCTTGCAGACTCAAGAAGTTTTCGCCGTAGTTGTCCCATACGTCGCTGCCTTTCTGCCAGTTCATTGTCAGCGAATTCAGACTGGGACGCAACCAAATATCCGAGACTCTGCCGTCGATAGAAGCGTCATTTCCGTACACAAACTCGACATGTCCGCGTATCGAACTGCCCGGTCCATTGTCTAGCGTTACATCATTGAGACTCGCCGAAAGGGATTTATTGAGTTCGCCGTCAACAGTATAGTACGGCATTGTTGAACTAAGACCGTTCCCCTGAATAATCAGGTAATCCGTGTCCGATCTCAACGCACCGTGAAAGTTGATGGTGCCTTGCATCGGAATGGTACTGGAGTTGACCGACGTAGTGCCGCTGCCCGTGAGTACCAGCAAGTCTTTCCATTCATCATTGCCTTCTGAACGAGCGTCAATGTCGAAGTCCATCGTGAACGGTGTCGCCGTTGAACCGAGCGTAATGGTGCTTCCTCGCAGTGTGAGCGTTCCGAATCGGCTGGGCGGAATACGGGTGTCTAAATGGTGGGTGCCGTCAGGGTCAAGATTGCCGTTAATCGTAATCGTGGACATAGTAGCAGCAGTAGTAGGGCGCCCCATCGTTCCGTTGCCCGCCAGCGTACCGGCAGACAAAGTAAATGTCGCCGGACTGTAATTGACATTGTTAATAACATGGAGAGTGCCGAGTCCCGTTTTGTCAACGTTGCCGGAATTGGTTATTCCCATTCTGAGCAAGAGTGTATCCTCAACATCCGGCGTATGGAGCGTTGCAGTAACGGTATCAGGCTCAGTGAATACCAAAATCCCCGCATTCAATGTGACGAAGCCGGTAGTCTCTAGTGTCGCAGAACTCATAAATTGAATCTGACCCGGGATATTATTTATGCTGCCGACTTGCAGTTGATTGCCGTCGTTAATGGCAATCGTTCCCCCGTAAAGGTACACGCCTCCCAGAAAGAGGTTGCCGCCGGTGTTTTTAAACGTCAACTTGCCGTCACCCGTCTTCCAGAGTGTGCTATTCGTAACGAGTTCCTCTTCTTCGGGAATAAACGGAGGGAGGTACTTTCCGAAAGCGGAACTCCCGTCCGCCGTGATACCGCCTTCGCCGCTGATGACTAATAAGTTGGTTTCCGGACCACCACTAACTTCGAATCTGCTGACGGTAACGTTGTCATTCAATTCGATGTAATGGCCGGAAAGACTTCCCGAGAGCACCACCCCATCGCCGGACATGAATGTTTTCTCTTCTTGCGGTGTATCCCGTCCTTGCACTGAACGGAAATTGGCACCGCTCCACGGCGTCGGATTCTCCGCTGTTCCCGGCGCACCATTCCAGTTCATCGTGAGGGAGTTGAGGTCGTGCGACAGCCACAGGCTGGACGTTCCTACGTCTTTTGCGGTTTCGTTGCCGAAGTGGAAACTGTATCCGCCGCGTACCGTTTCGCCCTGCGGAACGACCTTTCCGTCCATTTCCAAACGGAAAAGGTCATTGGGCTCGCCCGTCAAAGTGGAGTTCGTATGAATGAGCAGATAATCGCCATGCTTTAAGGTCGCTCCATCGCCGGTCGTCAACGCAATGACGTTCTTGCCGAGCGGATTACCGGGAGAAACGCCCAACGTGATATTGCTGCTGTCAATGTACAGCAACGAATTCGGACTCGTCCAGCCGGGGCCATCCACGGAAATGGGAGTGCTGCCCTCACCGGCGTTTGTCGTATTGGCAGTGTAAAAAAGAGCAAAGTCCGATAGGTTGACCGTCGGTGCTTGGAGCCACAGCGAGCCGGCTTTTGATTGCATGCGTCTGCTCTCGAAATAGTAATTATCGGGCGTGATGAGTACGCCGTCCGTAATGTTTATTTCGTCTCCTGCAATGATGTTACCGCCGCCTTTAAGGACAGCCGAGCGTACCCCGCCGTCCTCCAGCAAATTGCCGCTCATCTTGAAAACATCATAATTTTGGAAACCGACTCGCGGCGCGTTGGGCAAAACGTTTATGTTCGCCGACAGATCGAGTTCGATTCCATTTTGGGCATTTCCCATAATGTTGGTCGTACCCATTTGGAGTGAAAACCATCCATTGCTTTCATTTTTGAATCGGACGACTCCCATTCCCGGCGTTCCGTCGGATCGGATATTTAATGTACTGCCTCCACCTTCCGGGGTTCCGATTCCGCTGGAAAATTGCACGAGTCCGCCGTCGAAGACATTCAAATTGAGCGTTGCGCCTGCTTCTACGTACAGGTCTTCCCCGAGGGAATAAGTCGGAGTTAGCCGTGTCTCATTGTTAATAAGCAACAGGTTGTTTGCGTTGACGGTCATTTCCGTACCGTCGGCGACGTAAAACGCTCCGCCCCGGTCGCTGATAGAGACGTTTTCAATCACCACGAGGTGCGGCGAGCGCAAATCAACAAGGTTGTTCTTTCCCGCCCCCTCTGCCGTGCGGAAAGTGTTCGTAATGGAGATGTCGCCAAACTCGCTGTTCGGTTCAAAATCTTCGCCGAGTCTAATGGTTTTCTGCACATCACCGAAGTCGTCGTTCACCGTAAAGGTAAGATAGCCGGATTTGTTCGTGCCGGTTGCAATGCCGTAAGCGGTCTGTCCGAGAGGGATACTGCCCTTCCCGTCTGACGCTCTGTCGATGATGACGGTTCCTCGTTCGATCTCCGTTCCGCCGGTGAATTGTGAATAGTTGCCGATAGCGGCGGACATGTCGGTGAGCGTGAGCGTGCCGGTGCCTCGCTGAATGACTGTGCCCGGACGCAGATTGCTGCCACCCGACATTAACTCACGGATCTGATATGTAACGATTTCCTCCCGGTTAAGATTGTACGCAAGAGCGGCATTTCCATCGGTAAACCAGAACCGGACACCAGCACTCCCCAATGTAAGGCTTCCCTCTGTGCCGCCGTTGCCGATTTGGACCGTACCGGGCATCCCTACGAATCTAAGTTCCGAGAGCGTATTATCGCCGGTCAAAATGAGCGTGCCTGGATTGTCTTTGAATAATGTGTCCCCCGTTATGTTGCCTTCGATGAGGACTTCATCGCCTACCCTAAAGGAAGCAGAACCGTCTATAACAATGTTGATGTCCTTGCCCAGTCTTGTGACGGCAATGTCAAAATGAAGCCCTTCCCAGTATTGATCGCCCTTCAACGTGAGTGTTCCCCCGCCGAGGATGAGTTGGTTGTCAGCATTGAGGTGGAGTGCTGTATTCTCGACAGTGAGTGTACCGCCGATGTTGATGGTGCTGGTCTTGGCGATGTGGAATGTATCATATTCCCCACTTGCTCCCGTTATCGTCAGGTCGCCCGACCCGATGATGTCGCCGCCGAATACCGGTTCACCATAGCCATCGTCTTCCCCGAAGGTGACGTTGTTGCTCCCAATGTTGAGTGTCGTGCCGGTCGCCGTTTTACTGCCGGTCGGCGTGATGTCAAGCGTGCTGATGCGGTACGAGCCGTGTTGGAGGAAATTGACGGTCTCAAAGTTGCGCACCGTTCCGATGCTTTCAAGTCCATCGTCGCCAAAGATGTTGGACAGATTGAGTTCATTTCTCGTAAAAGCGTCTCCCGTGCCGGAGGCGACGTATCCGCCGAAGATGGTGTTGATCGTGCCGGTCGGTCTGGAAAAGCCAGTACCGATAGCACCGATAGCAACGATGTTGGACGTTGCGTTGCCGCGTGTGCTGTATCCGCCGTAGATGTTGACGCTGTTGAGGTTGCCGTCTTCGATGTCAACAAAGTTTTCCTCTGCATTTCCGCCGGTGCTGGCACCGCCGTAAATCGTTGCCGTAATGTCTCCGCCGTAGATGGCGACTACGTTCTCTGTAACGTCTCCGCCGCCGTTGAAATTGTGTCCGCCGTAAATGGTACTGGGACCGTACGAACCGATGGTGCTTCCGCTGCCAATGAATACGGCGTTCCGTTCAATGGTAGAACTTCCCTGTCCTCTTCCTCCGTAGATCGCCGCCCGGCGGATGTCGGTGCCGTCCATGATAAGTACACGGTTTTCCGCGATGGTACTCGGATTGAGCGCACTGTACGCTCCCGCAATGATGGCATCGAGTTTTTGGACGTAACTGCCGTCGATGGTAACGAAGTTGTTGATCATGTCCGTGGCGCCCTGCGTGTAGGCACCGTAGACGTTGCCTCGGAGCGTTACGCCGGAACCGGTGGTGACGGTGTTATCTTTGGCTTCGTTGTGTATGGGAGTACCGCCGCCGTTGATCCATCCGCCGAAGACGATGCCGTAGATGGTGCTGTTGCCGGTGATGTTGATGGTGTTGGTATTGACGTTGCCGAAGTCCGTCCAACCGCCGAAGACGTTGCCTCCGAGGGCGGACGTGCCGATGGTAGATGTATCGATAGTGACTTTATTCTCGTCGGCATCGTCGCCGGAATTGAGCGCCACGCCGCCGAAGACGTGTCCATTGAGCGTGCCGCTGCCGCCTGGGACGGTAACGGTATTGTTGTTGTCGTCGCTGTGCGGGAAGAAGGAGGGCACGTTGGGCGCGTTATCGTAAGTCCGCTTTGTTGACGGAGCAACCAGCGGGTCTCCCGGTTTGTAGATGATGTCTTCCGCATAGATTGCGGCGGCAAAGGCAAGGAACAGGATGACGGGGAGTGATTTCCGCATCGCGGCAGTGAAAACAGGCAATCTGAGCGGATTCGGCAGTATTTTCCTGCTTATTGGTGCTTTGAGTCGGCTTACGGACTTGGGCAGATGGGGGGGGGGGGGGCGGGGAAGGAGAGGTGGACTTTTTTTTCCTTTTTTTTGTTTTTCTCATTGGGTTTGCT
>Ga0099364_10006608_pt1 | contig 16828 bp, 14 predicted proteins | sample TergutTh196P3_FD_73070 | JGI IMG/M metagenome (GOLD analysis project Ga0099364, IMG submission 73070) | Microcerotermes parvus P3 segment gut microbial communities from Pointe-Noire, Republic of the Congo - Th196 P3 | ecosystem: Host-associated > Arthropoda: Insects > Digestive system > Gut ... | reverse complement strand
GTTCACTTCAATTTTCTCGTCTTCCTTGTCTACAAGAAATTCAACGGTCTGATATCCAATAAAGGAAAATACAATAACTTCTCCTTTTGAGGCTTTGATCTTGAATTTACCATCCATATCGGTCAATACGCCTACGGTAGCTCGACCTTTTATATATACGTTAACCCCTGGTAGAGGTCCGTCTTCGTCGGATACGATACCGCCCATATTATAGGTCTGTGCAAATGAAAGCAATGGAAACAGGCACAGTAAACCAATGATCAGAATATTTTTTCTAATTTTTTGCATAAATGATTGATTTAATGATTAATTACTCAATTGTTAGCTTCCTGACGACATTGTTTTCGTAGTCGGTGATATAGATATCGCCATTGGGGGCTACTGCAACCCCTCTTGGATTATTGAACAGGGCATCTTCCGGGTTTCCGTCTTGATAACCGGCTACGCCGCCTTTCCCGATCACCGTCGAAACGATGGCTTGCCCATTATCATCAATTGTTATCATGCGAATGCAATGGTTGCCCCTGTCGGCAAAATACAGATTTCCATTGGGGGCAACGATCAACTGATTGGGCATATTTAACCGCGCATCGGCAGCCGGTCCGTCTTGCCACCCTGATTGACCGCTTCTTCCTGCATAAATTATATGCTCTTTCGTTTCTAAGTTAAACCTGGCGATACAATGCAATGTATGGTAAGCGATATAAATGATATTAGGGTCTACAGGGTCGAACACTAAGTATGAATCGCTACCCGTCAATGTTTCTGATACCAATGAACCTAACCTTGTTGTTGGATCAACCTTAATAAGATGTCCATTCGCATAAAAACGGGTATACAGGTCTCCCGTTCCGGGTTGAGCCGCCAGACTATGCGCCGTACTGAAAGCAAACGGAGGGTCTCCAATTAAAATAGCACGTTCTCTGGGCGACCAACTTTCTAACGGGTCAAAGGTAAAAAAGGTTCTGCCGTTGTCAGAAATTGCTGATACCGTGCCTTCTGAATCAGCCGTAGGCGCTCCAAAGGCAAACTTCGTATCTGAATTGCTTCCGGGCAATAACGCTTCAGCTATATCTTCTTCCTCATTGAGTCGCAAAAAGCAGTATGGCACGCGCCAATGCGAAATAAACAAGTTTCCTTCGGTATCCATCGCAATGGTAGAAGGGTTATGAAATTCCGCTTCCGACAATTTTCCGGGTTTGAACTCGCCCGTTCCCTTTCTCCCTGAAATGGTTCTGATAACGTACATCGTACGGTATAGAAATTTCTTCTGGGTAAAACTCGCTGAATTGCCATCCACAGTAACTGTGATGACATTCTCCCTGCCCGGTTGGCGCGGAGTGGTTACATAAAGGTGCGTTCCGTCCGACCCGATGACAGGGGCGGGCGTTGAATTGAAGAACACCTGGATCTTTGATAAGTCCGAACCAAAGTTGCTACCGGTGATAAACACCTTTGTGGACAACCCTCCTGAATCCGGCGTAAAACCGGTGATTTCTACCGGTTTTTTCGGATCATAGGGTGTGCGCCCGAATGTATCGGGCTTGTAGTCATCGCATGACCAGAAAAAGATCATCATGGCCGCAATGAGACACATCATGCTTGGTTTTTTGATTTTTTTCATTTACTTCTCATTTTAAAATCATTAATAACTTGATAATAATTCTGCCTACTACGAATAGGAGGTACTGCATCTAAAAAATTACGGCAAAATTAATAAATACTCTTTAAACGCCAAATAAAAAAGAAAAAAAAATCTGATATTTTTTTCAGCAAAATCTATTTCTATACATAAGACGTTGATTTTATGGATGTTTAATCATTTGTTTCTGCTTTTATTATGCTTCCGGGTTGTATTTATGAATTAATATATTGAATATCAATGTATTAATTTCATTTTCGGAAGCATCGCTTATGGCATGTTTAACAAATTGTTGAAAACTTTTTTCAATCTTCCTTTGCTTTTATCATTAGATGCTGATATACAATATGTTAAGAGAGATATCGACTTCAGTACCTCCTATTCATAGTAGGAGGTACTGAAAAGCAAGATTTTATAGGGAAACGTACATTAATTACACTAACGTCTGCACATAAGGAGGCGGACGTAAAAAAAGAAAAAATGATTTATAACTTAGAGGTTGCGCCCGACACGTATCAGGGATTTTAAAATGGAACAGCAGTTCAATAGTTTAGACAGAGTAATGGAGACAGAGACCATTTCAAAAAACGGGGCGAAATCGAAAAGCCATACGAGTAGGAAAAAAAACCGTTAATACTAAAGACATGAAATTACTTTTGTTAGGTCCGGGATTATCCGAATTGATAATATTATTGAGTATTCCGGCATTGATTATTGCCGTTATTATTTCAATGACGTCAGGTAAAAAAGAACGTGAAATGGAGAGTCTTGGATTAGAGCCAATTGATTTATCCAAAGTGAGAACAATTTATAGTGGAGGCGATATTTTCCTCAATATCCTTTGGTATTTAATACCTCCGCTCGGCGGTCTGTTTATGGCGCTGGTTACGGCATTGCAAGGTTTATTTTGGTGTGTTACTATCGTTGGCCTTCCGCTGGGGTTGGGGCTATTGCAGTATGCAAAATTCCTGCTTTGGCCGCATGGCCATGTAATGGTAAGCAAGAAGCTCGTCACTCAATTAACCGGAGAAAAACAAAATGCCTTATGGAAAAGTTTTTCACTGATTGTGCGGATAGTTTATTTCCCTTTTGGATTGTTTAGTGTTATTGGGATGACGTTTACCGCGTTTGTTTCATTTATTTCAATCATAGGGATACCGTCAGGGCTGGTTTATGTTAAATCATTGGGGACAGTTTTTAATCCCGTCAATAAGATTTGCGTACCGGCAACCGTAATGAAACTGTTAGAAGAAAGAATGATGGCCGCCTGTTACAGGAAAACAATGCAACCGAATACTCCACCTTCAACAACTTCAAATAACGAGCCATCCATTCAACAAGTTGAACCTCAATTGCAGCCTGTAGTATCTTCCGATACTTTTATGCAGCCAACAACAGAAAACAAAGAAACATTGCAAACAAATGTCGGAGGGAAAAGAAAAATACTAATGCTGTCTGTAATTGGCATTGGGATTGTATTGGCAGGAGTGGTGTTTTCTTTATATGTAAATAAAGGACAAAAAGAACAAAAAATACTTGGGAAATACGTGGGAACAGGCCCCGCTTCTGACGGTATTGATTATTCATCTTCATTTATAGTGTTATTGCCCGATAATATATACAAGCAACAATATAATGTGTGCGAGTATTTTGATAATCATACAGGTTCATATACCATAAATGGCAATGTTTTAACGCTATCTGGGTTTAATGATAAAATTACACTAAAGATTAATGGAAGTGATATAATTGTTCCAGATGGCGTATATTTGGATTGTTCAGGAGTAAAAATATTTAAAAAAGAGTCACTTACTCGGATTGGTAGGGTTGGAGAAGGTATCACCAAAAAAGAAAAGATTGTTGACATCATTGCACCCGATATCGGAATTGACTACATTATCGAAGAAAAAGAAATTGAACAGACTGAACAAAACGATACGCCCTCGCCTGTTGTGAAACCGGAAGTAATCAAAGCACCGGATGTCATCGAAATTGCAGAAAATACAATTGAAATAGAAAAAGTAGAAATTCTTAGTAGTGAAGATGATGCGATGCATAAACAAATTGAGATTGATACCACTCCGGGAGCTGATATCGAAGAAGAAGAAGAAGAAGTCGATGATAACTTTGTTTTTGACTCGGCAGAAGTAATGCCGGAATTTCCAGGAGGTCAAATTGCATTGATGCAATGGATTAGAGATAACATGTATTACCCCATCATCGCTCAGGAAAATAGAATACAGGGACGTGTTGATTGTAGTTTGGTCGTGAATGCAGATGGTTCTGTTGCAGATGTGGTGGTCGACCGTGGTGTAGACCCGTCAATAGACAAAGAAGCCGTGCGAGTATTGAGAAAACTCCCTGATTTTACACCCGGTATGCAGAAAGGAAAACCTGTACGTGTAAAATACAGCGTACAGGTGAGTTTCAAATTACAATAATAACAATAGAAGTTATTGCCCGGCAATATATAACGGTGTTGCTTTATGTTTTCTGCGAACGGCGGGAGGCGACTGGGCCCCGAAAACATTTGCAATTGCCTGCTTCAACAAGCAGGGACAAAAGTTATCCTCATATCCCGTATCATTTCGAAGTGTGGGAACTATAGATAGTGAGGGGATTATTGAAGTATGGGAAAGCAAAACGATAAGGACGTTGCGTGAAGGGTTTAGAGCTTATTCAATGCCATCCGCAAACTTGTTAAATACCGCTCTTTCGTAATGATATCGCCACATCTCCGGACGTCCCCCTTTATTCACGATCAAAATCTCGTTTTCAACATCCCACCCTTTTTCGGGAGGCGCTTCCTTGCCTGCTGAAGTCCATCCTTCCAGATTTTTCCCGTTAAAAAAGCAACTTCTATCCCTGTCTCACTTCCTTCTTAGCAAATAATATCAAGACTACATGGTTAGCGAGCACGATTTCAGTTCGTCTGCCATTCTATCAAAAGCCTTTTTTACTTTCGAGAATTGTGTTTGCGACATATTCTTTGACCCTGCAGCATAATGCCTAAAATTGGACGGACTCATTTCAGCATACTTAGCCACTTTACTTACGTTTAAAAAATCAAAATGATTGAAAAAACTTGGGAAGTCGAATACCCATGACACATCCAAGTCGAGAAAATTTTCGTTTGGATATTCTTTTTTCATTTCATTATAGAACGTAAAACAATCTTCTTTTGCCTCTTCGACCGTTGCACCGCATCCGCCTAAATCGAAAAACTTAAACGGGTAATCACAAGTACAGATATATCCTGCTGCTCCATTTCTCGTGATAGTGATTGTAACTTTTTGCGTTTTCATACCTAAATAATTGATGAATGAGTACTAATATGTTGATTATAAAAAGAAAAACTAACTCTGAACGTTTATTAGCGCTTTATTGATCATCGACTGTGCCAGTTTTTCATCTATTTCAGTATGTCTGGGAAATGGAAACTTCCGCCCGTTTTCATAATCCCAAATATCGTGATTACTGCCATGCCGATAAAAATTACAGCCTAAAGCCCTTAATTTTTTTTCTAAAAGAAAACGTTTCATAGAGACATCATTTTAAAACGCTGCAAATGTACGCATATATGCGTATATATGCAAATTTTTCCGTTTTTTTTTGCATCGAAAAAAATAGCCCCGACGAAACCATCCTATCGGAACATCTGCCTGCGGGCGTGTATTTCTTTGTGGTGACAAAGGACGAAGGGATTTTTTTGAAAATTCTTGTCTGGCAGTAATGATTTTATTACTTTTGCAAAAAATTATACGACATGCAAAGATCAGAATATACATGGCTCGCCAATTCGTGCAAAGGAGGTTCGTTAGAAAACCTTGAGCAAAGCGTTGCGGAGGCTGTCGAGCGGAGGTACAACTTAAAAAATAAGTAACTACTCAGGTATAACCCCAAAATAATAGGGATTTTAAAGGTGTAAAAAAATTAACAAAAAATTTTTTGGATTTTTGTTGTTAAATTAAAATAGGTATCGTATCTTTGCCGAAAAAAATAAATGATTATGGATTGTCCAAAGTGCAAAAGTAGCCATCATGTAAAAGATGGCATTGTTAATGGGAGGCAACGATACAAATGCAAAGATTGCCTTTATCGTTTCACGGTAGTTCGCAAGTCGGACGTAAAGACACCGGATACAAAGAGATTAGCGTTTGAGTTATATTTGGAAGGCGCCGGTTTCAGAAGTATCGGGCGGTTTTTGAAAATCAGCTACGGAACGGTTTACGTGTGGGTTAATAAATGGCGTTCTAAAATGTCCATTCCCCGTCGTGAGAGTTCAATAGAGCAGGTAGAATTGGAAAAGCTGCTTGCTTACATTCTATCTCAAAAATCCGCAAATCATTATGGACTGTTATTGATAGATTTGAAGAACAACGTATCGTTTCTATCCACGGAAGCCACTCTTGCCGATAACATCAAAAACAGCGATTGAAGTATCTATTATAAATTAACATATCAACTTTAAACACATGCCTTGACAGTTTGGAAACAATGATCACTATCCCCCTTTCAGAGTACGAAGGTTTAAAGAGCGAGATTGGAAAACTTCGTGCAATCATTCAGAAGCTTAAAGAAAACGTAGCGCTGCTGAAAGGCGGTCGTGACAGCCGTACAAGTTCAATCGCCCCGTCCCAGGATTTGGGTCGCAGTAACCTCAACAGCCTTCGCGCGCCAAGCGGCAAAAAGTCTGGAGGACAGCCGGGACACACCGGTCACTGTTTAAAGATTAGTGATACGCCTGATGAAATTATCGACCATACGCCTGCGGTTTGTTCCTGTTGCGGGAATAATCTTGAAAATGTCCCCGCTGATTTCTTTACACGCCGCCAAATAGTAGATATTCCGCCTGTGCGTCCTGTCTATACGGAACACCGTAACCATACTAAAACCTGTCCTTCGTGTGGGGCGACAAACAGCGGCGTCTATCCCAAGCAAATAAAGGCGCCCATCCAATACGGGCCCGTGGTTGAATCCACAGCCGTTTACATGTCGGTTTTTCAATATGTGTCTTACAACCGTATTGTTGATATTTTCAAACATTGCTTTGGTTTACCCTTGTCAGAAGGAGTCATAGACAGCTTTTTGGATAAAATGAGTAAAAAAGCCATTTCAACTTATGAAAACATACGTAAACTCATACAATGTGCTCCGGTTGTCGGAGCTGACGAAACCGGCTGCAGGGTGAACGGAAAGAAGCACTGGTTTCACGTATGGCAAACCAGTATGCTCACATTTATTGTAGCATTTGCCCGTCGCTCGCACGAGGTACTGGAAATATACTTTCCGGACGGCTTCATTCACTCTTTCTATGTAAGCGACTGTTATGCCTCACAGTTAAAGACAGTGGCAAAAGCACATCAGTTGTGCATCGTTCATTTACTGCGCGAACTGCTGAATTTTGAGAAAAACCTTGGCAGTCAATGGAGCATCAAGATGAAGGAATTGTTCTATCAGGCCATGGAATTGAAAAAGAAAATGACCGGTGATGATTACACGAATCCTCCTAAAGAAGTGCAGGATATCCATAAACGGTTAGATGAATTACTGGCTGTGGATTATGCCTTGTTCAACAACAGAGAACAGGCGTTTATTAAACGGCTAATCAAACTCAGAAACAGTATTCTTACTTTCCTCGATTATGAAAATGTACCATACCATAACAACGGCTCTGAAAATGCAATCCGAAACGTTAAAGTCAAAACAAAAGTTTCCGGTCAGTTCCGAAACGATAACGGCAAAGGGGCTGACCGATATGCCAGAATTCGTTCCGTCATTGATACAGCTATCAAAAATGGACAAGAGGTCTTTTCGGCTTTACTTAATATCGCTACAGGTTATAAAACTACCTGAGTAGTTACTTTTTATGACCTATCAATTTTCAATCAGATTAAGCGGATTCAGGAATCTGGAAGTATGGCACAGGATAGAAATCCCGTCTTCGTACACTTTTTATCAGTTTCACAAAGTATTATCCATTGCTTTTGGGGAAAACGCATAAAATTTATACCTACACCTTTTCACCTCTTGGAAAAAATGCCAAACCCCGGATACTTTCCATAGATACCTTAAATCCGCAGCCAAAAAATTTGGATAATTCTGAAACGTTTTATTGGGAATGAAAAGATTTTTTTAGAATAGTAGCGTAAAATATCCGAGATTTCAGAGAAATTCATCCGAAAAAAACGCGTTTTGTTCCACGAAATGGATTCAAATGCGTGGAACATTTTTTTTGTGATACAGTTCATGGTGATGGATGAAATTTGGACACCCAAATTTAATGGATTAAGTATCAAAAGATGTCATTATATATTGATATACAGCATATTAACTAAATCTAATGGATTAATAACAAGGCGCACCTCTCCCTTTTGTGCTCTTTTCAGGCTTGTTTGAGATGTTACGCCGCAAAAAGTTTTTCGTAGGGACGGTCTGTATACAATCCTAATGTCCATTGGCGGCCTCGGTAATACCATCGTCCGGGAACACAGATAAACCGGAAGATAAATCGTTTGAGCCGGGAGGTTGAAGGAATGTCGGTAAATACTTTCGAGACTATACTAATCAGATAGTTGTAAAAGTTCTTAATCATTGCCGTTAATATCAGGTAAACCGTGTTATGGTGCATATCGGAACAAGGCAAATGACCCCAACCGAAGTCGTTATTCTGTATGTCAAATGTTTTCTCGCTGCTTCCACGCTGGTTGTAATACTCGATTATTTCCTGTTCCGTGCTGTCCCAGTCATTGGTCAGGATGCAGCGATAAATGCAGTTGTCTCCGTAGAAAAGGTCCACTTGCCGGTCGTTGGTTTTTTCGCCCATCACTACCAAACGGTAATTACAGTCTTTCAAAAATTGCGTAAAAGGCAACGAGGCAACCTTATATTCTTTATGGTTGATTTCAATATTTTCCCATTCTTCTTTGGGCAGTTCACGAATTCGGTCACAAAGGCTGTTGCATTTATTGGCGCGTATGTAAAACAAACGGCTATGCCCGGCCACAACTTTTATTATATCTTCCGAATAACTGCCTGCATCCATACGGGAACGGTTAATTGTCATCCCGTGTTCTTCCAATAATGTATAGGCGCGTTCCAATGTTTCAGCCTGTCCGGTTTTAACATTGGCATTACCGTCACGGTTTTCAACATAGATGATCTTTTCTCCTATGGTGGCCACACCCGGAAAGTAACCGGTATTCATCTTGTACGTTTTTTTAGCATCGTATTTCTCGTGGCTAATGATCTGATTGTCATAATCAAAATCATAACTCTTGCCCTTCTCAAGCTGACCGGTCAACAATAATGACTTCATATTCAATTTGTTCATCTTATTATTGATGTTGAATTGATAGACCTTGCCCGATGACGGAATCTTTACTTCCGTGTTCTCTTCTGCAAGACTTTTGATTTCCCTGAGCATCGTATCCGGGCTGGGTACGGCATTGCCGGGTATTTGTTTCAAGGTATTGCCCAAATGCACTTGAATATCTTCTGCACATTCGCCACCGCAAAAGAACACATTACTCCATGTGCGGATTATTTCGCTATGGGAATAACCTGTCCCATTGCCCCTCACACCTAATTCATTATCAATTAATTGAGCTAATCCGGATTTGTTAAATTGAAGATTTACGTAAGAAATACCTCCAAATGAGGTGATGTTTTGAGAAAATTTTACTACTTTTGTCGCCAAAGATTTCATGTTGTCTATTTTTTAAGTTTGACGCTGTAAAGATAACTGAAATTTTTTACATGGCAAAGCGTTTGGTAATATTTTTATTAACAACGCTTTGCTTTTTTAATATGATACTGGCCATTACAGAGCCTCACCTATTTCGGTGAAATGAAATATTCCGTACTAAGCTGTATTACTGCATATTACAGAAATTTTTGATGGACGCCTGCGGATTTAAGGTATATACAATTTTGTATATATACAAATTTGTATATATACAGCTTGACGTATTCTGCCAATATTTTGTCAATACGGGGCGAAGAGTGGGGGAGGATATGCTTTTTATTGCGCAAAAATGAAGGGATTTCCGAAAAAAGCTGTACTTTTGTACGATCAAAAAACAGAAGGACAATGAAAAAGGTATTTAAAAAAATCCTGATAATCACAGGTATAGTCATTGGGGTATTGCTATTGGCATTTGGCGGGATGGCGTTGAAAATGAAATCTGAACTGGCAGGGTTCAGATGTATCCCTGTTTTTTTATGCTTATTTTTTGCTTGTACGACTGTTGAGGATGGTTTTCGCTTGCAGACGGGGGATTTATTGTTTCAGGTAGGTCAAAGTTCGGGGCTTAATGAGGCGATTGCTGGTGTAACTATGGGGGAAAGTGATATTCACTATACACATGTAGGCATCGTTTTCATCGAAAACGATATCGTTTTTGTTATAGAAGCGACGCCTCCTGAAGTTTGCATCACGCTTTTAGATACGTTTCTGCATCAGTCGGCGATGATAGCGGAAAAACCTGTGGTTGCAGTCGGACGACTTAAACAGGAATACTATCAAACGATTCCTCAAGCCGTAGCGCGTGCAAAAATGTTGTTAGGAAAACCCTACGATTATGTTTATTCGCCTGATAATGATGCGTATTACTGCAGTGAGTTAGTCGCACATTCATTCCTTGACAACCAAAACAAACCTGTTTTCGAGCCATTGAGCATGAATTTCCGCGATGCAGACGGAAACATACCTTCCTATTGGATAGCGTATTTTGAAAAATACGATGCAGATATTCCTGAAAACCAACCGGGTTCCAATCCCGGCGATTTGTCGCGGTCGGACAAAATAGAAATCGTTTTCCGTTATTTTGAATAAAGGGGTGAGGCCTGTCAATGGTCAAGCCAGCAATTCGGATGCCTGTTTCATGTTTTCAATGATTGGGACGGAGAAAGGACACTTTTCCTCGCAGATGCCACATGAGATACAATCGAGGCCGCTTGCCGGGAGCGATTTGTAATGCTGCTTGATGCTGGGCGGAATATTGTTTTTATCTAACAGGGCAATATCTAAATATTTGTTTACCGTTGCAATGTCAATATCAACCGGACAGGGCTGACAGTGGTTGCAATAAACGCATTGGCCGGTCAGTTCGCCGCGGTATTGGCTGATGATATCCGTGTAATCACGCTGTTCGCTTGTCGTGGTAAGATAGTTGACAGCTTCTTCGATGTGGGCTTTGGATTGGCAGCCGACCATGGCGCTGACAACTGCCGGACGGGTCAGGGCGTAATGGATACATTGGGCTACCGTCATCGGCTTTTTGAACGGCGAATGCTCGGCAGATAAAAGGCGGCTTCCGCCCAGCGTTTTCATCGTTGTTACAGCAATTCCCTGTTGTTCGCAATATTGATAAAGTCCGGCTCGAGCGGGGTCGATGGTTACGTATTGCTGTTGGGCAAGCGTTTCAAAGGTATCTAACACATCCGTTCCGGCAGGCGTCATGTCGAAAGCCGGATTGATGCTGAACATCAGTACTTCAATAATGCCCGTTTCCAACAGTTTTCGGGCAGTCACCGGATTATGGGAGCTTGCTCCGATAGCGCGAATGACGCCTTTTTGCTTCAATTCGAGGGCATAGTCGATGATGCCGTTCGACTGTATCTGTTGCAGGGCGTCTTCAGAATCAATGAAGAAGAGCATACCTACGTCAATATAATCTGTGCCGAGATGAATAAGCAATTTTTCAAAATAGGCTTTGCAAATCGACAAATCACGACTGATGTCGTATTGTTCGCGCAAATCTACAGAGCCGATATGTCCCTGTATCAGGACGTCTTTACGTCTGTTACCGAGCGCTTTGCCGATAAAACGCCGAACGTCGTCGCCCGGCATAAATACGTCCATGAAATTAATCCCATGGTCTAAAGCCGCATGAATAGTTTCTTCGACAATAGCGTATGGTTTTCTGTCAAGATGTTCTGCGCCAAGCCCGATAACGCCTGCGCTCATCCCTGTTTTTCCTAAATTTCGATATTCCATAATTATTCCTGTTTTTTAATGAATAGTTCCTGTTCTAATCCTTTTTTATATTGGTGAATTGTTTCTATCAGTAGGCGTATATTATTCTCTTTAACAGATTGAATATCAAACGATATGCGTTGCCTGTCGTATAATTTTTTATTTCCGTATTGTGAGATAAGATGTTCGATGTCTGCCGGAACGAAAAAACATGCCCTGTCGCCAAGGTGTTTTTTATATTCATTCAGATAAATGCCAATGCCATCGAAATCGAAATCGCCGAAATGCAGGTAACTGTTCGTTATTGAGAGCAGCCATTTCAGCAAATCTTTGCTCTGGTTTTGGGGATAACGGCTTATAAATAATGGCTTTATGTTTTCAAATAAGTATTTTTGCCGTTCAATATAGCGAAAATTTTCAGCGTTTTCAACGCCTACGACCGTCACATCGTCAGGGATTGAAAAACTTTCAAAATCATAAATGAAATGAAACGTACCTTCTGAGGGTTTTATGAAGAGCGGTTTGCCGTTAAGGGTTGCCTGAACCGGCGTGTAGCAATTTATCAAAAAACCCTTGAATGTCCGGATTTTCTTTAGCTTTGAATCAGAAGCGGACGCTACGACTTCAGAACGTGTTAAATCGTTTTTATGCAAGGTGTTGACGTATTCTTGCAAATTTGAAATGCCGTAATGGTTATGTAAAAAATCGTTTAACGGCTTTGTATGAACCAGATAGACAATGGCTTTGTTGCGGCCTTGCATCTGCTTTTGCAAGATGCCGTTATCTAACATCTCGCTTATCAGCGGATGTCGGATTTTGCCGGCTGGGATTTTCTCTCCCTTTAGAAGCAAAAGTAGCTTTTCTGACAGGGTAGGGGGTATGTTCATGCTTCCATATATTGAGAAATGATACGTTTCACTTGGGTCATGCTTTTGTCGTCTTTGTTCAATTTATAGATGTGCGTGAAGGCCAACGCATCGTTTTCGATGGGTGAACTGTTGATTAGCAGGATATTACGGTCGTTTGCGAATTTCAAGATACCCCTTACGTTGTTAGGGTGCAGTTTACCGATTTCGTCCATCATACAATGCAAGCGGAAGTCTTTGAATCGTTTCGACACGCTTTCTTTGAACACGTTCAAGAGCATAATATTTACCATGGCTTTGACTAACGTATCCGTGCCTTCCGAGCCGACATTTGTCAGTTTTTCCTGCCATCCGGTGTCGTTTTGATTTTCTTCGATCCTGAATTTCAACTCAAAAGAATCGGACAGTGAGACGTAGTCGCGTCTGTTATCGTTGATTTTCTTAACAAACTGTTTGAGTAAATCGACGGCTTCCCTGTTTTTCTTATCCTGATTGTCGGACGAAAACAGGTTAGGCGCGCCAAATTCCATAGCGTTTTCATCGTTGTAACGCTTGATCTCCCGAAGCAGCTGCACGATTTCGTTTTTACTGTCTTCAATTTTCAATTCGACTTTTTTGATGACGCCCGCGCCAATGGATTCTCTTTCAATGAAGTCGTTGTTGATTTTAGTGATAATCGTCTGTATCCTACCCGATTGCGCCATGAGGACGCTTGTTTCCCTGCCGATGGTGGACAGGATAAGCGCAAACCGCTCGTTTACTTCTTTTTCAATTTGTTCAATTTTCCGGTCTTCCACAAAATCGGCTAACATCTCGGCAAAAACAAGCAATTCGTGTTCAGTTGCAATGATCTTTTTGAATTTAAAAATATTTTTCTCACTGAATTTCCCAAGAAAATCAGTGGTGATCGCTCGCAAGTCATTTTTGCGTTCATTCAGTTTTTGGTAATGAATGGATGTTAGCTCGTCAATCAATGATTTGGCGCGCTTATCGCTTTTAATTTCGTGATGGGTAGTTCCAAAATTGGTAGCAATGGACTGAAAGCAATCGGTAGATTTAAATTCGTTAAAAAGTCGAATGTCTTCCTGTATGTTATTCAGTTTTTCAATTAAGTTGGCTATGAGGGCTTGCAAGTCCGACAGGGACATTGTGAGTTCTGATTTTTGCTTCTCAAATTTTAAGGTTTCGGTCTCCCACTGTTTGTCTAATTTTTGTTTTTCCAGTTTAAAATCGTTTACTCTATCTATAAAATCCCGTTTGTCTTTGCGGTATTCGATAACGATCACCTGGTTGTCCTCGATAAACTTCAATTCATTGTCTAACAGCAGCAGTTGCCGGTCGATTTCATTCAACCGCTTGGCGTCAATCCCTTTTTCGGAATACTCCATGTTTTTGCGCATGTTGATGGCTTCTTTCTGTGTTTTTGTCTCCGAAAGTTTCGATTTTACTTCCACTTCCAGACTGGCCAGTAATCCATTCACGCGCGTTTGCTCTGTTTCAAGGATTTTGTCGCGTTCTTTTTCTTTTGCTTTTAAGGCCTTGTTTTGCTCTTCTTCCAAACGTTCGACTTCCAATTCGGCCATTTTAGCGTTTTCGACGGCTTTATCTATTTCAATAGCGATGTTTTCGAGTTGTAAAGCGCTTTCCTTTAGCGCTTTGTTTTTCGTCTCGTTCAGTTGTACGGTTGTTTCAGAAATTTTTTTAAGCGCTTGTTCTAAACGATATTCATGTTCGCGAATGGCGTCTTTCTTTTCGCGTATGCGGGGCTGATACTTTCTTTTCAATTTTTCCTTATCATCTTCCAGTATAGCCTGTAAAGTTGCCAAATCCTTTCTAATAGTGGTTATTTGATTGTTGAACGCCTCTTTTTCCGCTTCATAATCAGCGATTGTTTTGACGGTTTTATTAATTTCAGTCAGGTCGATTTCTACGCCGTACAAATTGCCGTCACCGCCCGTCAAGCGCGGATTCAAGGATGAATGGAACAGCACATTCCTTTCGTCAATGACTTTTCCAATCGATTTTTCCCAGTTTGGATAATGATCTGTCAGCCAGCCATAAAGCGAATCCTTTCGGCGGGCGATATACGATTCGATTTCCGTCATTTTCGATTCGAGGATTTTCATTTGTTCGTCTGATTTTTCCTTGTTCCGGTCAAAATCCTTTTGCAGGTTTTTTTCATCCAATTCCCATTGTTTCTGAATGGTTTCAATTTGTTTCGACAGATTTTCACGGTCGACAGGCAGTTGTTTAGTCAGAGCGCCAAGTTCCTGTATTTCATGTTCCAATGAAGCAATTTCCGTTTCAAAGAACCGGGTATGTTTGATGCCTTCTCTTTTCAGCTTCAAGTCATTGACTATCCGTTTTTTGTCTTCCCAATGGGTGCGTAAAAGCGCTATGTTCTTTTTGTATTCTTCGCGAAAAGCGTCCATCATTTTGATGTACGTTTTATGTACATTGTCTTTAGTTACCAAAGAATCGGCATTTATTCTATTTTTTTCCGCATTTTTACCATTCACGAAATCCTTACATTGGTTGTCAAGATTATCAAGCAGTGCTTTATATTTTGCTTCCAAATCGGCAAACTGGGTTGTCAGCAACGTTTTTTCGTTGAGCAAATGATTCTTCTCTTTCTCGAAATCGGTTTTCTTTTCTACTTTGGCAATGATTTGCAGGATATTTTTCCGTTCGTAGGCATCGTTCAGCTCTTTTGCTTTTTTCAAATTCTCCTTTTGAATACTCATTTTTCCGTTGATCTCCTTAGCTTTTTCGTCAAAGAGTTCTTTTGCCCGAATCAGCTTATTTTTTAACATCGCCTCCTTTTCCTGCTGTGTTTTCAAGCGTTCCGCCAATTCCGGTTCCCTTTTTTCGTTTTCGCTTACCGTATATGCCAATTCTTTGGCAAACCTGATTTTCTCGCGCTCCAAATGACGTATAGCGATGTAGAGATTTGCTATATTCTCGGCTTGCGTCGTTGTAGAGGGCATTTTAAAACGCCGGATATCTGTGAGTTGCGTTTCAAAATCGTTCAAATGGTGGGCATATTGGTTGAGGTCGATCTGCACATCATTATCAAGCGAAAGAATAATAATCCGCTTGATAAAATCAGCTTCCATTTTGGAGTTAAGAAACACATTTTGAATGGTTTTCGGTACTTGCCGGTAGTCTTTGCTTTCGAGGATCGCATACTTTCTGAGTTCGGGCTTTTTCCCGTCGTAATTGCCGTAAATAATATCGCGGTAATCAATGTATTCGTCAATCTTCCGTTTTGTATAGGCAATGCGGTTGGCGTCAAGCTGTTGTGCAATTCCGCTCCAGCTGTCGGGCACATGGCCGTTGTCGTTCATAAAGTAGGCCTGGCGGTATTCTCCGCTGAAAAACCGGAAGCACACTTTTTGTTGCGACTTGTACGAAACGACGCAGAATTTGCCGTCCTCACGCTGAACTTCATAAATGATGTACGAATTGGAATGGTTGAAATAATAATCCATATACGATTTTTTCTGGGGCGGAATACCTAAGCCGAGCGTGTCGGCGTTGTAGAAAAACAGAATAGCCCGTAGCATGGCGCTTTTCCCAACGCCCTGTGTACCAATCAGATGCACATTGCCGTCAAGTTTTAATTCGGCATATTTGATTTGTGCGCTATTGATGAAGATGATTTTATTCAGGTATCTCATTTTGCACCTCCTCCGGTATGTTAATGTTTGTCACTAATTCTTCCAAATATTTAAAAGAAGAGAGTATTTTGTACGATTTCAGGATGTCGTTTTCCAATTCGGCAAAGCCGTTTTTGCATAAATCTTCTACCGTTTTGATAACGATTTCATCATAAGCTGTTTTGTCGTCTTTCAAGGACTTCCGTAAGCCATCGGCCTTATTTTTTAAGACGGCGTCTACTTTTATTTTCACGCTAATATCATGCGGACTGAAACTGTAGCCCGCGCCGAAGGCATTGTCATACGTTTTGAAAAAATCAAGGATGTCAATCCATTTGCAGGCGATTTCCAATTTGCGTTCCAGGTCGGCTTTTGATTCGTTCTTGCGTGAAAAATAAAAAAACTCATCGCCTTTTTCCAAGATAAAGCCGATTTCGGAAAAGTAGTTGTAAAGCTCCTCATATTTGTCCGTTTCGTCAATCACATCATACAATTTAACGATACGGTTGTCGGCGCTGTTTGAGCAGATAAACTGTCCGCTGCTCAAAATATCAAAAATTTCTCCTGTTTGCTTCATATCAATTATCAATTACGAATTACGAATTACGAATTACGAATTACGAATTATCAATTATCAATTATCAATTATCAATTGTCAATTATCAATTATCAATTTGTGGAT
>Ga0099364_10006607_pt1 | contig 16829 bp, 12 predicted proteins | sample TergutTh196P3_FD_73070 | JGI IMG/M metagenome (GOLD analysis project Ga0099364, IMG submission 73070) | Microcerotermes parvus P3 segment gut microbial communities from Pointe-Noire, Republic of the Congo - Th196 P3 | ecosystem: Host-associated > Arthropoda: Insects > Digestive system > Gut ... | reverse complement strand
CCCACAAACCATTCACCATCATCATTAACAAACATGAACCCTTTATCCTCAGTATACTTAAGCGGGTTGTCCGAGTATTCCGCCAACGCCTTCAGGCCGTCTTCCCCATCTATATCCATCGAAGCAGGATCACCGCCCACGGCGTCAGCGTAGTACTGCAGAGCCGCGCTTTTCATACTGCGCAGGTCACTAATAATGGTGGAAGCCTCCGCCGAGTCCGTCGCGGAGCCGCTGGAAAGGAGCATCGCCGCCGCGAGGATCCCGATAATAACGATGACTATCAATAACTCAACCAACGTAAAACCTTTACGAATCTTAATCATAACTTTCTCCTCCCTGTCTTAAGGCCGGATTACCCCAAGCTGACGGGCAATCATCCATAAAGCTACACAGCGCGTAGAAACAAACTCTACATTCCGAATTTTGCGCATGTTTTTCCGCTCTTTTACAAAAAACGGCTGTAGGCGAACTACGATGATTTCGCCTTTACAAAAACTATTTTTGAGAAATTTTTGGGAAAGGGTATTGAAGTTGATTGACTTGTATGCTATTCTTTCAAAACTTAGTTCGCTATCAAAAAGTGTACTTTTTGATAGTTGATTGGTCGCCTTTCATCAGTCGCCATCATCGTTTTGCCAATTGTGTTAAAACTCTCGAAAAGCTTTTTGATAGGACGCGCGAAGCGGATACCGCACGTTTTGGCGGTGTTGCAGTCCAGGTTTGCCGCTGAAAATACGCTGAATTTCATGTTTCGCGCCAGGTCAAGATGTGGGATAATTGACGTACCAGGAAGTTATTCCTCAGGAGGCGCGTACAAATGAAGAGCGAGAATGGTTTCAAAGCTCAAGATTGACGAATACTATATGAGACGCGCGCTGTCCCTCGCTTGGAGAGGTACGGACGCGGCGAGTCCCAACCCGAGGGTGGGGTGTGTTTTGGTGAGGGAGGACAGCGTCGTGGGGGAAGGGTATCACACCGCGCACGGCGCGCCTCATGCCGAAGTCGAGGCATTGGACGACGCCGCCAGGCGCGGCGAGGACGTCCGGGGGGCTACCGCGTACGTCACGCTGGAGCCGTGTTCCCACTTCGGCAAAACGCCGCCATGCGCCGGGCGTCTGGTGAAGGAGGGCATAGCCCGCGTGGTTGCCGGCTCGGAAGACCCCAACCCAAAGGTGAGGGGCGGAGGTTTCGGAATTCTGAGGGAGGCGGGGGCCGAGGTTGTCGTGTCGTGCCTTGAGAAAGAATGTAAGTGGCTGAACCGCGGTTTTTTCAGGCGTCATACCTTGAACCGCCCTTGGGTTACCCTGAAAGCCGCGGCAAGTTTGGACGGAAGGATGGCGCTGAGTTCCGAGGCGCAAGCGTCCGCTGTTCCAGGGCAGTCCTCCGCTTTGAGGGGCATAACCGGAGAATGGGCGCAGAACCTGACGCACCTCATGCGCGCCGAGCATGACGGAATCCTCGTCGGGGTGGGGACGGCGTTAGCCGACGACCCGGAACTTACGACGCGGCGCGCTTGCGGTAAATCGCCTTTACGCATAATATTGGATACCAGGCTTTCGCTGCCTCCTTCCGCCCGCGTCCTGAGAGGCGGATGTCTTGTTTTGGCGTGCGGCGGCGACGCCGGCAGAAAAAAAGCGTTGGAGGATGCCGGCGCGGAGGTTTGTATTCTGCCTCCCGGCAAAAACGGGCGGGTTGACCTTCACGCCGCGCTGACGGTCATAGCGGAGCGTGGCGTTTGTTCGCTCATGGCGGAGGGCGGGCCTGAGGTTCTTTCGGCGTTAATGGAAGCCGGGCTGTGTGATTCGCTTGCCCTTTTTACCGCGCCGTCGGTCATGGGCGAAGGCCCGGGGCTGGGAAGCGGGCTTAACTTCGATTTCATGGGGGGCGTTGTGAAGCTGAGGGACGTACGCTCGCGCCGGGTGGGCGGCGATATGCTTGTGGAGGGGATTTTCCGATGTTCACCGGCCTTGTAGAGGCGGTCGGGACTGTGCGCGATTTCAGTAAAACAGAGAGCGTTTTCCGCCTCTCCGTAGAATGTCCGGCAATTGCCCCGGAGCTTAAGTTCGGCCAGTCCGTGGCGGTCTGCGGCGCGTGCCTGACGGTCGTCAGCGCCGGGGGCGGCGTGTTTGCCGTGGAGATGATGCCGGAGACGTACGCCAGGACGCGCTTCTCAGGGCTGACCAGAGGGAGCCGGGTAAACCTCGAGCGCGCCATGAGGCTGGACGGCCGCCTGGAGGGTCATCTTGTGCTTGGGCACGTGGACGGGACGGCCGCGCTGGAAAAACTTAAAGGCCCGCCCGACACCAAAACGGCGTGGTTTCGCGCGCCGGAGAGTTTGACGCGTCATATCGTCGGCAAGGGTTCAATAGCGGTGGACGGGGTCAGCCTGACGGTGATAGACGCCGAAAAAGACTCTTTTTCGGTGGGGCTGATACCGGTTACTTTGGAAAACAGCACGCTGGGGCTGCTGAAACCCGGAGACGCGGTAAACATAGAGACGGATATAGTAGGAAAGTACGTGGAACGTTTGCTAAAGAGGGGAGTCCCCGACAGGGGAGCTGCCTCCGCCGCGTTAACGCTTGAGGGGTTGTGTGAGCTTGGTTATGGGTAATGAAAAAAATAAAAAAAATGAAAAAAATATAAAAAATGAAAAAGCGGGAAACACGGCATTTTCCGCCATAGAAGATGCCATAGAGGACATAGCCCGCGGGCGGATGGTCGTGGTCGTGGATGACGAGTCGCGGGAAAACGAAGGCGACCTTGTCATGGCCGCCGCGCACGCCACGGCGGAGGCGGTAAATTTCATGGCCCGCCATGCGCGCGGACTGATCTGCGCGCCGATTACCGAGGAGGCGGCAAAGCGCCTGGATTTGTCCCCGATGACTTCAAAGGGCACGGATCGTCACGGGACGGCTTTCCTTGTCTCCGTGGACGCCATAAAAGGCATAACGACCGGCATTTCGGCGGAAGAACGCGCCGCGACAGCGCGGCTTCTCGCGTCCGCGGACGCGAAGGCGGACGACTTTTACCGTCCGGGGCACATGTTCCCGCTGGCGGCCAGAAGCGGCGGGGTGCTGAAACGCGCGGGACACACCGAGGCCGCGGTGGACTTGGCGCGTTTGGCCGGTCTGCCCCCGGCCGGCGTGATATGCGAGATTATGAAAGAGGACGGTTCCATGGCCCGCCTGCCGGATCTCGTGACCTTCGCGGCGCGGCACGAATTCAGGCTGATAACCGTGAAGGATCTTATAGCCTGGCGCGGTATCCGCGAGAAATTGGTCGAAATGATAGTTGACGTGAACCTGCCCACTGACTTCGGCCATTTCAGGGCCTACGCCTATCGTAGCAAACTTGATGACGACGGCCGTACGCATATAGCGCTGGTCAAAGGCGACCTCGCCTCCGCCGGCGACGTACTCGTCCGCGTACACAGCGAGTGCCTGACGGGAGACGTTTTCGGCTCGATGCGATGCGACTGCGGAAGCCAGCTTCACGCCGCCATGTCGATGATTGAAAGCGAGGGCGCGGGAGTGCTGCTCTACATGCGTCAGGAGGGGCGCGGCATAGGCATTGCCGACAAGCTGAGGGCTTATAAGCTGCAGGAAGAGGGCATGGACACGGTGGACGCCAACCTGGCCCTGGGCTACGCGCCCGACCTGCGCGACTACGGAACCGGGGCTCAGATACTGTCGGATCTGGGGCTGAAAAAAATACGTCTTCTAACCAACAATCCGCAGAAAATCATCGGGCTGGAGGGGCACGGCATAGAGATAACGGGCAGGGTTCCCCTGGTGATCGAGCCAAACGAGTTCAACAAGGGTTATATGGACACTAAAGAAAGTAGAATGGGGCATTTGATGTAATTCTAATACGGAACAAGCGAGGGGATGGCACATGCGTGTTGTGGAAGGTAAACTTATAGGAACCGGGCTTTCGGTCGCCATTGTGGTGTCCAGGTTCAACGAGCTGATATCGGGCAAGCTCCTTGAGGGAGCGAAGGACGCGCTTTTTCGTCACGACGTTTCGCATAACGCGGTGGATGTTTACTGGACGCCGGGGGCGTGGGAGCTGCCGCTTACGGCGAAAGAACTGGCCCTTTCCGGTAAGTATGACGCGATAATTGCCGTTGGGGCCGTCATTCGCGGGGACACTCCGCACTTCGACTACGTGGCGGCGGAGATGTCCAAAGGGCTGGCCCACGTGGGGATGGAGCACAGGGTTCCGGTGGTATTCGGCGTCCTCACGTGCGACACCCTGGAGCAGGCCCTCCTCCGCGCCGGCAGCAAAGCCGGGAACAAGGGAGCGGACTGTGCCTGCGCCGCCATAGAGATGGCTAATCTGTTAAAAAACATTCGCGTTTAGGCGAACTCACTTTATTTTTATGGGCGTTTCCTACAGTCTCACAATGATTCTCGGCTGCGTGGGCGCGGCGTTTTTCGCCGTGCTGGCGCAGTTCGGGGCAAAGAGTTTTTTCGACTCCCGTCAATACGGTTATCTGCGTGACCTTCTTCTGACGGCCGTATGGATGTTGCTGGGCATCTGGTTCGGCCCGCCGCAGGCCCGTTTTGTGGTGGGGGCGGCTTTTATCGCGGGGATAGTGGGCTTGGCGGAAGACTTCTGGCCGGAAAAGCCGATTCGGGCCGGGTATCTGCTGACAGGCGTTTTATGCGCGTTCTTCGGCCCAACCATAGGCTTCATCCGTTTCATGGACGAGGGGTACATTTACCTGCCGTATTGGACTTCAATAATAGTGACCTCCTTCTGGTTCGCCATTTTTCCTGTCATCCTTCAGCAACTGGATCACATAGCGGGACTCGTCGGCCATATGTTAGCCGTGACTTTTTCCCTGATGCTCATATCCGTGGGGCTTGCCGCGAGCGCTTTGGAAGACGCGTTTTTCCTCTCTTTTTCAGGGTTGGTTCTGCTTGGCGCGTTCTGGAGCCGTTTCAGTAACTTCTATCGAAGGGCGGGCAAGTCCATGGCCGCCATGTGGGGAGTTCTGGTGGCAGGGACGGCCATCATGGGGGGCAGCAAGGGAATAGTTTTCAGCTCCATGCTCTACCTGTCGTTCGGGCTTTTTGCCATACCGTTTGCCTCGGCCTCCCTGTACCTGGCAAGCCTCGTTTTGTCGGAATCCGTGTACGATACCGAGCATTTTTACCGTAAGCTGCTACGGCACGGACTCGACCATCCGTCGTCCGTGCGTATGATAGCCGGCCTTTGCGCGCTGCTGGGAACCCTTACCGCTTTTTTGCAGGCCCCGGCAGGTTATGTAACCTGGGTATGGGGCGCCGTCGCGGGAATTGTTCTCCTCGTCATCGTCCTCCCGCTTTTATCCAGCCTGGGAGGCGGCCCGATTACGTACTCAAAACCGTGTCTGTGGGGGGTGGATATCGACAACGTGTCTATTAACTACGCGCTTGCCAGGGGAAGGGGAATGTTGCTGTCGCCTGATGGAATCAAGCTGGTGTCTACCGTAAACGCCCTCGCTATGGAAGAAGCCGTGCGGGATGCCGGATACCACCGTATTTTGAGGCAATCCGCAATGGTTCTGTCGGACGGGGCCGGCCTTTTGTGGGGGCTTCGCTTTCTTGGAATGCCGATACAGGAGCGCGTGACGGGCATAGACTTCGCGGAACAGATGTGCCGGATGGCCGCCGCGGAGGGATGGCCGGTATATTTTCTGGGGTCGAGGGGTAAAACGGCTCTGGCCTGCGCCAAGGTCATGGAGGCGCGTTATCCCGGGCTTGTGGTCGCCGGCGCGCGCGACGGTTTTTTCGACGCGGAAGACCCCGCTGTGGCTGACGCTGTGGCGAAATCAGGGGCCAGGATACTTTTTGTGGCGATGGGGATACCGCGCCAGGAAAAGTGGGTTGCGCGTCATGCGGATCGCTTGGGCAGCGTGCTGGCGGTAGGTGTCGGAGGGGCTTTCGACGTGCTGTCGGGAAACCTGAAGCGAGCGCCTGTCCTCATGCAAAAAATGGGGATGGAGTGGCTTTTCAGGCTGTACCAGGAGCCTTTCCGATGGAAAAAAGACCTAGGGCTGGTTGTTTTTGTACTGCGCATACTGGCTACCCGTGTCGGCATGTACAAGTGGAAATAAGATTAAAATAATACTTTCCCTCAAATTTCCCTCTTGACTGTAAACCTACTTTATAGTTTAAGCTCCTTTTCAAGAAAACGGCCAAATAGGTCTATGTATACGGAGGAGGGGATTACATGACACCGCAAATTGAGTACGGTTACGCGCGTAAAAGCAGCAGGGACAAAGAAGCGACTATTCAACTGACGGCATTGAAAGAGGCCGGGATTCCGCCTGGAAACATTTTCGTGGACCGTCCCGCCGAAAGGGAAAAATTCAAGCAGTTGGCGGACCGCATTCAGCCTGGCGACGTATTGGTGCTCAAAAGCCTATGTCAGCTCGGGTACAATTACCAGGAAATTTTGAACGAGTGGACGACCTTCACCGGCCCGCTGGGCGCCCATATAAAGGTGCTGGACGCGGATCTTCTGGACACGAGCGTCGAAAGGGAAGACATCAGCGGCTCGTTCGTTTCGGATATTTTCGTGCAGATAATATCCTTCGCGGCGCAGCAGGAACGAGCCCTCATCAAGCGGAGGCAGGCGGAGGGCATAGCGTATGCCAAAGCGCAGGGCAGGCACATGGGCAGGCCGCGCATACCCAAGCCGCCAAAGTTCAACGAACTGTACGACAGATGGCGCACCGGAATAATTTCCGCCGAAGAGGCCATGTCGCAGATGAACCTCAAAAGAAGCACCTTCGAGCGTTTTGTGAAGGAAAGGAAGGAAGAGCTGAAGAGAGCGGCTGAAGAAAGAGAAAAAGCTTTGTGATATCGTGATACGCTAAAAAGGGGCCGAAACAACAGGCCCCTTTTTTTCTTACTTCGCTTGTTCTATTCTATTCCCCTAAAGTAATGCCGTTTTTCTCGATGTATTCGTCCAAGTTGGTCTTAATGTTGGCCACAACGCCGCCATAGATAACCTGGACGCCGGATTCGGTCTTAACGAATCCCCGCGATCCCGTCGCTTTCAGTATACCCTCGTCAACGATCGAAGAATCCTTGACTCCCACGCGCAGCCTTGTGGCGCAGCTATCCAGGGAGACAACGTTGGACACTCCGCCCAGGCCCTCCAGGATCATTTCGCTCTTCTCGTCCTCCGACGAAACTTTTCCCGCGCCCTCGCCCGCAGCAGGCTTGCCGCCGGCTTCTTTCTTCTCCTGCTGTCTCTTCAGGTATTCCGCTTTGGTGATCAGTTGTACTCCTTCTTCGTCTTCGCGTCCCGGAGTTTTTACGTTAAATTGCGTAATGTACCAGTCGAACACGAAATACGCGAACGCGGCGCACGCTATGCCCACCGGAACTATACGCACCCAGTGGGTCATTTCATTGCCCGGAATTATGCCCAGAAGGACGAAGTCAATCGCGCCGCCCGAAAATGAAAATCCGACGCCGAAGTTCAGGATATTGGCCAGGAAAGACGTAATACCGAACATAACGCAGATGACGCCGAAATACAGGAAAGGCGCTGCGAAAAGGAACGAAAACTCCAGAGGCTCCGTGATGCCGGTCAAAAAGCTGGTGAAGGCCGCGCCTACCAAAAGCCCTTTCACCGCGCCCTTTTTCTCAGGCTTTGCGTGCTTGTACATTACGTAAGCCAAAACCGGGTACGTGAACACCATCATCGGGAAGAAGCCCGAGAAATACGACCCAGGGTTCAAGCCGGTAACATTCCCCGCCGCGTCGAGAACAGGGCTGAAAACGGGAACACCGGCACTCAGCCGCTCGAACAGGATGTTCTGAGCGCCGTACACAGCATGTCCCGCCACATCGGCAGCCCCGCCGAGCGCGGTCTGCCAGAACGGCAGATAAAACACGTGGTGCAGCCCCAGGGGAATGAGCGCGCGGTAGATATATGCGTAAACGAACGGCCCAAAAGCTCCCAGCCCGGCGATACCCTGGCCCAAACCGGCGATAAAGGCCGCAAAATACGGCCAGATGTACGAGAACACGAACCCCAGCACTATACCGCCCACGGCCGAGATAATCGGAACGAATCTGGTTCCGGAAAAGAAGGAAAGAGCCTCCGGGAAGTTGACTTTATAGAACTTGTTGTGCAGCCAGCTTACAATTGAACCGATGGCGATACCGCCAAACACTGACAGGTTCATCGTGTTTGAAAAACCCAGGTGATCTGAGATGAGGCCCTTTCCATAAGTGTTCTCAAACGCTGCTTTTGCCGCCTCAACAGCGTCGCCCCCCCCAAGGCCGTAGAACTGGTGCAGTATGGCGGTCATGGAAGCGTACATAGCCAGATATCCGACGACTGCCGAAAACGCCGCTATTTCTTTCTGCGCCTTCGCAAACGCCATCGCCACCGCGATAGCAAACAGAATGGATAAATTCTGGAAAACTATTACGCCGCAGTCCGACATTATCGCGAAGAACTTCCAAACCGCCGAGCCTTCGCCGGGAAGGGCAGTCGCTACCTCCACGATGCGGGGATACGCGGCCCCCAATCCGAGCATGAGGCCCGCTATCGGCAAAAGCGCAATGGGCAGCATAAAAGACCTTCCCATTGTTTGCAGCGTAGTAAACACGGAACTGCCTGACTTAGACTCCGCCATACTAAAAACACCTCTCTCTTAAAATTTTAGTGATTTTGCCAATTTTCAGGGTGGCAACCTGTTAATATATTAGTGGGAAATGTATTTATGTCAACTAAAAATCGCAGGCTGAAAATTTTGTGCGTTTTTTTCATCTCATGGAGGGGGCGGCGTGAAAAAATCCAAGGCGGTAACGGCATTGACCGACAGAAGTATCAAGGAAAAACTGGTGCTGTGTTTTTCCCTGATAGTTTTCCTGAACATATGTTTCGGACTGTACGAAATACGCTCCCTGTCCATGATAAACCAGCGCGCCAGGTCCGCCAGCCTCTGGACTGAAAGCATAGTGGAGCTGAACGACATAGAAACAAAAATGTCGGCGGCCAGGAGGTACGACCTCAACTACATCATGGCGTACGATTCCGGACTCAGGCAAATATTTTTTGAAAGAAGGCGGCAATACCTGCGGGATATCGAAGACGGCCTCAAACGGTATCGGGACGAAACCCGCGTCATATACAACTACAGGGGGAACAGGCGGGAGGAGATAGATAAGGCCGCCGCCGTCGTCGCTCAGTGGGAGCGCTACGTCTCGATGTCCGATAAAGTCATAGGCACTGTGAACGCAGGGCGCGGCGAGGACGCGGTTTTGTTCGCGCTGAACGAGTCTATGCGCGTATATGAGGATCTTGTGAGCCTGATGGGAGACCTCATAGCCTTAAGCAAAAAAGGGAGCGAGACAGAAGCGCTGGAAAGCGCGAAGACATACAGCTACACAAGGAAAGTCATCGTGGCCGCGCTCATCGTCATCAACTGTTTTTCCGTCGCCGTTACCATTCTCATGACAAAAAACGTAAAAAGGTCGGTGGACGAACTGCTCAGGGTAACCCGCGCGGTCGAGAAGGGCGACCTGGACGTCGAGGCGGAAATTTTTTCAAACGACGAGCTGGGTATCCTGGCGCGTCAGCAGAACCTTACCATATCAAAAATCAAATCGCTGATATCCGAAATCAAAACGCAGGAAAAAAGGGCGGAACAAGCCAGTCACGCGAAAAGCCAATTTCTGGCGTCCATGAGCCATGAAATACGCACCCCCATGAACGCGATACTGGGCATGAGCGACCTGATGCGCACGGATAACCTCGACGGCGTACAGCAGGATTATTTTTCCAACATCAGGAAGATGGGAAAGGCTCTGCTTCAGATCATCAACGACATACTGGACATTTCAAAAATTGAGGCCGGAAAACTGGACCTCATTCCGGCGCATTTCAATTTTTTCGCGCTTTTTGACGACCTCTGCTCGATCAACCACTATCTGGCCGCGGGAAAAAGCCTGTGTTTTGAAACCATTCGTGACGACGACGTACCGGAGGCGCTTTTCGGAGACGAAAACCGCGTCCGCCAGGTGCTTACAAACATCATCGGCAACGCGATAAAGTACACCGACGCCGGTCACGTAAACTTTCGCGTAAAACGGGCAAAAGCCGGCGGGGAGGGCGGAATACTTTTTGTTGTGTCCGACACGGGCCGGGGTATAAAAGAAGAAGACATCCCCAAGCTGTTCGATGTGTTCGAGCAGTTAGAGCAGCAAAAAAACCGCTCTATAATGGGAACCGGGCTGGGGCTTTCCATTACCAGAAAACTCGTGGATATGATGCGCGGCGAAATAACCGTTAAAAGCGAGTACGGGAAAGGCTCGGAGTTCTCGGTTTTCCTGCCGCTGCCGGAGGGCGACCTGTCCGGGATAAAGCGGGAGAACTTCCCGGTGGTCATGGCCGATGACGGCGTCCAGGCGCTCGTCGTTGACGACAACGGCATCAACCTCACCGTGGCGAAGGGTTTTTTGGCGCTGCACAACATTGACGCCGACGTGGCGGCCAGCGGGATGGAAGCGTTGGAGATGGCCGGGGTCAAGAACTACGACCTGGTTTTTATGGACCATATGATGCCCGGCATGAACGGAATCGAGGCCGCCGGCCGCATGAGGGCCATGGGCGGCTGGTACGAAACCTCGCCTATCGTGGCGCTGAGCGCCAACGCCATTTCCAGCGCGGTCGGCATGTATTTCGAGGCAGGCATGAACGACTTCCTGGCCAAGCCTATAGAGGCCGAAAAACTGAACGCCGTGCTCGCGAAATGGCTGCCGCCGGAAAAAATCAAAACTGCGCCGCTTACGGACGTCCCCGAGCCGCGCGAACATGATAAACTGCTGGAAGCTCTGGCGCTGCTGCCCGGACTGAACGTAGAGAAGGGACTGCAATACTCGGCGGGCAGAAGAGACGCGTATGCCAGGATCCTTCGGCGGACGTGCGAGGAAATTCCCGGCTGCGTGAAAGATGTCAGGTCTTTTATGGCGTCGGGTGACTGGGGAGAGTACGCGATAAGGGTTCACGCGCTGAAGTCCGTGTTTGCAAGCATAGGAGCCTCAGATATATCCAAGATGGCTTACGAGCTTGAAACGGCGTCCAAGTCGGGCGATTACGACGCCTGCCTTGCTGGAACCGATCCGGCCTGCGACTCAATGCTGGCGCTGCGCGAGGATATTTTGCGGGTTTTGCGAGTTGTGCCAACCGAAGCAAGCGAAAAGCCGGTTGAAAAGACGCTGGTTACCGCGGATTTCCTGAAACAAAAGCTTGATGAACTGAAACATCTCTGCCTGGAAGGCAGGGTGAACGAGGCCGTCGCCGTCGCCGATGAACTGAAACAAGTTTCGGCGGAAGGCGCGGACTGCTCGCGGCAGGTGGAAGAAATTGCCCGTACGCTTGAGTCCTACGACTACGAAGCGGCGGTGAATTTAATAGATGAGTTTATGTCCGGTTCGGAAAAATTTCAGGAAGGGGGATTACTTTGTCTGCTTTAGCGACATTCGACGCGCATTGCGTTACGAAGGAGGACAACGTGGCCATTGTCATACGGGACGTGGCCGCCGGAGAGACGGTAGCCGTTCATCAGGGCTCGGAGAATTTGAAAATCACAGCGGCAACGGCTGTGCCCGCGGGGCATAAAATCGCGCTTCACAGCTTCAAACAGGGCGACCGCGTCCTGAAATACGGCGAGGTTATAGGCGTAGCCTCAAACGACATTCCAGCGGGAACCCACGTCCATGACCACAATCTGGAGGGCCTGCGCGGCAGAGGTGATAAGTTATGAGCTTTATGGGATACGTGAGAGCGGACGGAAGGGTGGGTGTCCGGAACCATCTTCTGGTTATGCCCTAGGTGGTCTGCGCCAACGACGCGGCGGCAAGGATTGCGGCGCAGCTCAACGGCGCCGTGTATGTTACGCACCAGCATGGCTGCGGTCAGCTCCCCGCCGACGCCGCTCAGACCCGGCGCACGCTTGCCGGCTTCGGCTCGAATCCCAACGTTGCGGCCTGCATAGTGGTAGGGCTGGGGTGTGAGACCGTCGCGGCGGCGGACGTCGCCGGGGACATCTCCAAAACCGGCGTCCCCGTCGTTTCTATTGTCATTCAGGAAGAGGGAGGGACTCTCAATGCAATCAACAAGGGAGTGAAGATTGGCCGCGGAATGTTGGCCGATATTTCAATGCTGAAAAGGGAGCCCTGCCCTCTTTCCGCCCTGATTCTGGGGCTGGAATGCGGAGGGTCGGACGCCTGGTCAGGTCTCTCGGCAAACCCCGTCGTTGGTAACGCCAGCGATCGCCTGATCCGTGAAGGGGGAACCTCGATATTATCCGAAACTCAGGAAATCATCGGCGCGGAACACATACTTGCCAAAAGAGCGATAAGCCGGGAGGTGGGCGATCGTCTGGTGGAAATGGCCAAACGCGCGGAAATGGGGGCCCTGAACGGCGGCGTGGACATTCGTTTGGCAAATCCCGCGCCGGGAAACAAAGCGGGAGGCATCTCCACCCTGGAGGAAAAATCCCTCGGCTGTATCAGCAAAGCAGGAATAGAGGCCCCGCTTCAGGAGGTATTGGAGTACGCGGAGGTCCCGACTAAACGCGGGCTCGTCTTCATGGACACGCCGGGACATGACATCGAATCCATCACCGGGATGGTGGCGGGCGGCGCTCAGGTGATTTTTTTCACGACGGGGAGGGGAACCTGCGTGGGATGTCCCGTCGCCCCGGTAATAAAAATCTGCTCCAACAGCCCCACGTTCGAGAAGATGATCGACAACATGGACGTGGACGCAGGCGGTATAATCACCGGGGAAAAAACTATCGCGCAGGTGGGGGAAATGCTTTTCAGAGAAATGCTGGAGGTATGCGGCGGAAAGAGCACGAAAAGTGAGGATCTCGGCTACGGCAGCTTCGCTGTCAACCGCATAGGCCCCACGCAGTAGGAGAATACGCCGGCTATACCCTTATCCTGCTTCCCGCGGTTGTTTTCTCGATTTGAACCTGTTTGTCAATCCGTTCGCGCAGTTCGGCGACGTGGGAGATAACGCCGATCATTCTATCCGTCCCGGCCATCTCCGAAAGCGTCCTGACGGCAAGTTCCAGCACGTCCGCGTCGAGCGTGCCAAAGCCTTCGTCTATGAACATAGCGTCAAGGCGGACGCCGCCCGCGCTCTGCTGGACAATGTCGGACAATCCAAGCGCAAGCGAGAGCGACGCCATAAACGACTCGCCGCCCGACAAACTGTTGGCGGAACGCGCTTTGCCTGTATAAGCGTCCAGGACTTCGAGTTCCAGCCCCGAACGCCTGCGCCCGTCGTCGCTGCCGGTTTTTCGCAGCAGCATGTAACGGTTTTGACTCATAAGTTTCAACCGCAAATTAGCGGCGCGGAGAATCCGCTCGAAATAAGCCGTCTGCGCGTAGGTTTCAAAGTCGAGTTTTCCGTTTGCCGTGTCCGCCAACTGCTTGACGGCGGCGTATGTTTTTTCTGCTTTTTCAAAGTCGGAAGCGGCGCGGCGGAGTTCTTTGAGCGCGCTCTCCGTTTTGCTCAACCGGCTGTTGATTTCATCGCGCTTCCCGCTCAGGGCTTTTGATTCGGAATTTACGGTTTCTGTTTCGGTTCGCAGCTTCTCTAAGTCGGGTTTCTCTTTGCCGGCTGTTTCGCTTTCCAGACGGGCAACGTCGCGGACAAGCTGCTGGCCGTTTCTTTCATATTCCGATACCTGCCTGTTCAGCCCGGCAAGTTCGTTTTCGGTTACAAGCGCGGCCTGATACACGGCTTCACCGTCGAAGCCGTGTTCGCGCAAGGCGGCTTCGTATGCCGATTGAGCCTCGACGCGAAGTTTTAATAACTGCTGTTCGTTCGCGGCTCGTTCATTTACAAGCGTTTGGGCGGACACCGCCGCCGATTCGGCGTTGGTTTTGCGTTTAGCCGCGGAGTTCCAACTCAGGGAGAGTTCGTCAAGATTTTTCTTGTCCGCGTCCTTGCGGATGGTTAACTTATTCACCGCGTTTTGCGTCAGCTCAAGCAAATCGGCAAGCCCCGTTTCCGAACCTTTCCACTCAACGCCGGGAATAAAATCGGATAAATCGCTTATAAACCGCTTTGTCAGCGTTTCGATTTCCGCTTTCAGCGTGGCGCACTCCGAAGATTTAGCCTCGCGCTTTGACCTCGCTTTATCTTTTGCTTCCCCCGCTTTTTTCAGTTTCGTTTCGGTAACGTTTTCATCAGACAATTCAGCGGGCGCGGGATGGTCGGTTGAGCCGCAAACCGGACACGGTTCCCCATCTGTCAAACTACCGGCAATAATGCCCGCTTGACCGCGAAGAAACGCTTCCTCCAACGCCCGATATTTTTCGCCGGCGTCATTACAGCCCTCATTGAGGGTTTCAAATTCCGTTTGCTCTTTTACCAAACCGGCCCGCTTGGCTGTGATAACGGCAAAGTCTTTCCGTAACGCCGATAATTTTGTCAGTTTTGAGGCGGCGGCTTCCCATTCTTTCAGCAGCGCGGCAAAGGCATCCTGCGCCCCGGCAAGAGGCGGCAGGGCTTCCGTGGCTTTTACAGCTTCCTCCAGCTCGCTGACGGCGGAAATTTCCCGCTCCTTTGCGCCTGTCAGCGCGGCTTGCGCGGAGGCGTGGCTAACCGCGGCCTTCTGCGCCCCGTCGGCGAGGGGTTTTACCTTGCGCAGCGCGGTTTCGCCGCGAGAAGCGCGCGCCTTTATCCTTGCGGTTTCCTCAGCTTTCGCGTTATGTCCCTCAAGGTCAATTTGGCACTTTGCAAGGGCGGCAAACTTCCCGCAGAGTTCTTCCGCGACGGCAAGCGCGGCGGCAAGGACTTGCTTTCGCTTGTCGTATTCGCCGAGCCGTTCGTCCGTTTCCGACTTTTCGGTTTTGTCGTTTCTGATCTGCGCCTCCCATTCCGTAAACTGCTCGCCGCGCTTGTTAACGTCAACCCCGTGGCGCTGGAAGTCGCGCAAAATCAAATTGCGATTATCGTCCTCACGCTTAACAAAGGCTTTCAGCCGATCTTGAAACAGCTTTAAGGCTTCCGTGCCAAAAATGCGGCGCAATATTTTCAACCGGTCGTCCGTGCCGCTTTGCAGAAAGCGGAGAAAATCATTCTGCGCGATCATCACGATTTGCGCGAACTGCTCGCGGTCAAGGCCGACAACCTCGGCTATTTTCAGTTTTACGTTGCGGTCGCCGCTCATAGAAGTGCCATCGGGCAGGACGAGAACAACGTCCTGCCCGGTTTTTTTTATGGAACGCCTGACGCTGTACCGCTTTTCACCACAGATAAAATCAAGCTCGACAAAAGTTTTCGCCTTTTCCGCCGCGAAGTCGCTTCTGAGCATCGAATAATCGCCGCGCCCGTCGCCGCTTGCCTTGCCGAACAGGGCAAACGAGACGGCGTCAAAAATTGTTGTTTTGCCCGCGCCTGTCTCGCCCGTGATGAGGTAAATCCCGCTTGTCCCGAGTTTGTTAAAGTCGAGCGTCTGCGTGTCGGCGTATGAACCAAACGCGCTCATGGTAAGCTTCAACGGCTTCATTCCTCATCCTCCGCTTCCAGCAGCTCGCGCACAATTGCGGCTTGCTCTGCGCTCATCGTCGAGCCTTGCGCGTCAAGGAAAAATTCGCCAAACAGGTCGTAAAGCGATAATTTCTCTATCGTTTCGGTATTTGTGGTGATTGCGTCAATATCAATGCTTGTCCGCGAGTTTTCAAAATCAAGGCTCATTATATTTGGGTAAACGCCGCGGAGCTTCCCCATGGGGTCGATGATTTCTTCCTCGTCGGTAAGTATCACCCGCAAGTAATCCTCTTTGTCCGCAAGGGATAAAATTTCTTTACTCATCAATTTTTCAAGCTCGCCTTTGACTTCACGCATGTCATGTATGGGGATGAGAGGGAGCGGGCTGACCGTCAGATTTCCCTTTTCGCCCAGTTCCACAATGGTCGCGGACTTCTCCTGCCGCCATTCCGAGAACGAGTATTTAACCGGTGAACCACAATACCGGATATGCTCCGAACCCACGGTTTGCCTTCCGTGCAGGTGTCCGAGCGCGGCATAGTCAAACCGCTCTATAAGCCCCGCGTCAACAGCGTCAAGCCCGCCGACGGGATTTGACTCGGATTCGCTTCTTGCGGGCGCAACTCCCGCTTTGGCGTAGAATTGATGAGACACAAGCACGTTGCGGGCGGCATAGTCAACTTCCGCCATATCCAGCGCGGCGGCGACGGCGTCGTCGTAGCTCTCTATTTCCCGCTCCCCTAGCAAATATCTCACCGAAGACGGCTTTACGAACGGCAAAAGCCAAAAGTAAACTTCGCCGTGTTCATCAGTCAATGTTATTTTTCGGGGGCCGCCGTCAAACGCGCCGCAAAAAAACAGACGTTTATCTGAAAGCAGGCGGCTTGCGTAGACCAGACGTTCCGGCGAGTCGTGGTTGCCGGAGATCAGCATAACCACGACGCCCTCACGGGCAAGCGCCGTCAGGAGGTCATCGAATACGCCCACGGCTTCGACGCTTGGAACGGCACGGTCGTATACGTCGCCGGCGATAATGACGGCGTCGGGACGCAATGTCTTTACATATCCGATTATCTGCCCGAAAGCGTGTTTTTGTTCGTCAAGCATAGAAAACCTGTTGACGCTTTTGCCTATATGGAGGTCGGACAGGTGCAGAAATTTCATAAACTCGCCTCTTTACTGTTTTGTCGCTCTTTGTGGGTTTCTCAGGGGCGGTGGGTCATTTGCATGGGCTGTAGCCGCAGCTAAAGCAGTATGCGCAGCCGGATATCATCTCCATTGGGGACTTGCACTCCGGGCATGGC
>Ga0099364_10006606_pt1 | contig 16829 bp, 11 predicted proteins | sample TergutTh196P3_FD_73070 | JGI IMG/M metagenome (GOLD analysis project Ga0099364, IMG submission 73070) | Microcerotermes parvus P3 segment gut microbial communities from Pointe-Noire, Republic of the Congo - Th196 P3 | ecosystem: Host-associated > Arthropoda: Insects > Digestive system > Gut ... | reverse complement strand
GCCGGTAGACAGCATTTGGTATCCTACGTAAATGCTTGAATTTGTTTTTTGTGAGAACGTTTTTGCAGGATGGTCGCTCATTTGGATGGTTTCGGGGGCGTCAACTATATCGAAACCCGACGGATCGAAGCCCTCGCGATTGCAAATATCTACGATAGCTTTCGAGTCGCCAACCAATACTAAACGCGCATCTTCTCGCAATTGGTCGAATGCCGCTATTGCCCCCAGTGTAGTTACCTCCGGTGCAAAATCGCCTCCCATGACATCTAATCCTATCTTCATCATGTGTTTGGTTTATTAAAGGTTGTTTTACAGGAAGATTTAATTATGCCGTTGCGCCCTCTTTTTCGATTGCTAACTTGCCACGATAATAGCCGCATTCCGGACATACCCTGTGATACAACACAGAGCTTGAACAGTTGGAGCAGCTTACTATGGTGGGTATGACCGCACTATCATGTGTTCGACGTTTGTCCCGCCGTTGTTTTGATTGTCTACGTTTTGGATGTGCCATAATGTATATATTTTAATGTATATATTTTGATTAATTATTTATTAAAAATTGCTCTAACTTGGTGATCATCTCGACATTGCATTCGCTCCTGTCCGAATGAACCCTCCTGACAGGGAGGCTCAAATGGGCATATTCGTAAAGATACTGCGCCACATTCAAATGTTCTTCGCCGTAAGGCAAAACTATAACATCGTTTTCGTCCGACTCGTCTTCGCCCGCATTGTCGCCAAACCTGACAAACATTTGCGCCTGCGATGCTATTTCGAGCTTCAGCGGGTCTAAACATCTGTTGCAAGCGACCTCTACCCATCCGTTAAAATCGAAGTTCAGCTCGAAGTAACGGGAATGTTTTACCAAGGTCAATTGCACATCTATGCCTGCATCGCTGATTTCCGACAACTCGTACATCTCGAAGAAACTGCCATCAATTTTCCAGTCGAACACGTAACTGCCTAATGACAAGCCCTTAAACGATATTATATACAATTCCAAGTTCACTAAATTCAGGCCGCAAAGGTACAAAAAATTTAATTACAAATGCAAAAAAAAATTAAAAAAATATAAAATTTTATAAAAAATTTACTGCGCTCTACTCGCCAAACCACCCTTTGCACTGTCTACAGTTATTGTATATCTTTGATTTCCTCTCACTATCCACCGCACTGTGACAGTACTGCTTCCGGGAAAATTGCTCACTGATAATCTGGCGGGATTAACTTTTTGTTCCACAGCCTGATTGTTGTACACGTTTTGCATAATCATTCCGGCTATTACCTGTGGACCGCTGATAGATACCCAGTTAGGGCGCTCTATTTTGTTTTCGACGTCGAAACTCGAATGTGTCGGTATTAAGCGGTGATTTGTAATATCAGCGGTTATTTCCCTGTATCCTCCGGCAAGATTTTTTTCTGTTACATTGCTGACAGTCAGATGCGGGGTGCTGAAGGCGTGCAGTATCACAAATGCCGCGTTGCGGTGGGCGTCTGCTTCGAGCAAAAATCCGGGATGCAACCGTTGTGGCGAGTTCTTTTTTAGTCCGCCAATTTCAATTTTTCCATACGTGGGATGGTCAAATTCAGTCCATTCCACAAATGAATCATGAAATAGAAGTGTTTTATCAAATTCGAATATTTGATTTGCCGGTTCGCCCTGATATGCGCCGCGATACATCAATCCGGGCGCCCACAGTTCGTTCGAAAATGTAAAAATACCGCGTCCGAAGGCAAGCCAGTCTATTTCGCCGCCAAAAACTGTATACAAATCTCTGTAAAGTATCAGGTATCTGTATCCGGGTATTATTTGCTCGCCTCGTCTGCCTATATTTTCATACACAGCCATATCCGAGCGGCTTAATTTGTCTCTGTCTCCTTCGGCGCCCGGAGGCACTAACAACATTCCGCCCGTATTGTGGAAACTTTGCGCTGCGGCAATATTGGGGTGTTTATGAAGGAAATCCCTGACTGCCCTTGATTCGGGCAACATGAACGGATACTTCAGCGCGCCACCCTGAATAAAGTTTGGTTGCCAGTTGAACCCCCAGTCGCGGTTAGGGTCATAGCCGCCTTCTCCGTCCTCGTTTACGCGTCCATCGCCGTCGTTGTCAATTCCTTCGAAACCTAACAGGTCAAATTCGCCTTGCACGCCGGCTGGCGCAATAAGTAAGCGATTAGGATAATCAGGGTCAGCGATGTATCGTCCGTTAGGATTTCTGATGCGCATTTGGGTGATAAAACCGTCGCCGTTAAGGTCTTCGGGACCGTCTTCGTCGGCTACGCCATCGCGGTCGTTATCCATTGGTAGTATACCCGAGCGTAAAGTTCCGGGCGTTTCAGTGAAAACAGCCCTGCCGTCGGGATTTATTGAGGGCGCAATGTAGAAAGTTTTTTGCTCCAATAGTTCCTGAATGAACTTATTGGTTGGAAACATTTCTGTCAGATACCAAGCGAGATAAAGCGCCATTTCGCTTGTTTGGATTTCGTTGCCGTGAATATTTCCGTCTACCCAAATTGCAGGTTTCCGCGAGGGGTCGCCCTTCGAAAAATCGGAAATAGTCAATACCCAAATATCGCGTCCGCCATAAGATTTGCCGATGCTTTCAAGTCGGGCTAACCCGGGCCAGCTCCTCACTATATCTCTGTATATCTGCTCTAATCCGGCATTAGTGTGATAGCGATTCCATGAAACCTGTACTTTGGGCTGCATAGGAGTGCCAGCTGCCTGAAAGTAAAATTCGCTGTAGGACTGTCCCCAAAGACTAACAAACGGGAACGCCAATAAAACAAGGAAGAAATATTCGATTTTTGATTTTTGATTTTTGATTGTATTCATTTTTTTTGATTTTTGATTTTGATTTTTATCTAAACTCTAAACTCTACAAAACTACCTCCGTTGTATCGTATCCTGCCGTTGGGCAACCTGCTTCTATTGTTATCCTGCCTTTGCCTTGTATCAACCATGTTAATTCTGCTGCTTCGCCGCCTTTCAACACATTTATAGTTGTTTTAGGATTTCCTTGCAAAAAGGTTTGCGAGGCGACTTTATTTAGTTGTACTACAACATATTTCAGATAATACGACCTTTCCCCAATTTGGTTTATCGTTGGCATCAGCCCGTTATTTCTGACTGTGAGGCTCACACGGAATATGTCACCGCTTAAGGCTTCGGTTTTAACGTCTGCTATTGCGAAACGAGGCGCTGCTTCGGTCAGTGCGTTCACGAAGGCTGTGTGTTCGTCTACAATGCCCGAAACCATTGAATATGGCGGATTGTACATCACGAAGGGCTTAATTCCTCCCACTTCGACCTTATTGTTCGGGAAATCGGGATGATTGACGGTTGTCCATGGTATAAAAACATCTTCCAAGCCGTTTTCTGCTGCCCATTTTAGAAAAACAAGCTCCCTGTTTCCGGCTACTTCCTTATCGTCCGAAACGGGCGTCCATGCCTGCGTTGCGAAAGAATATCGTCCGAAATGCTGGTAAACCCACGTGTGAAATTCGCCTCCTTCGGCAGTTAGCCCTGTGGCTTTTGCCATGCCGGGCACAAAATTGTTGTACAGGCTGCTTGCATGACTGTATATTTTGCTGTCGCCCGCATTTTCACGGTCTCTGCTGACGCCGGTGTTAGTGGTCATAAAAACTTTTGCGGCTTCGGAAATGTTGTTGTGCAGGCTGAAACTCAAAACAGTATGCACATTGAAAGCATCATACAGGAAGTCGGCAACAGCAATAGATTCCACCTCCGAAACAGCATGTTCGCCCGATTCGGGCTGAAAGTTTCGGTATCCAAAGGTGAAGTTTCTGTTAAAGTTTACTCCTCCTTCGCCGTCTTCGTTGAAAAGCCCGTCCTTATCGTTATCAATGCCTTCGCTCAGCAACATATATTTGCCCGTTTCGCCCTTTGAAGCATCGGCAAGAACCATCACCCGCGGGTCGATGGGCGCTTGGATGTATGTCCCCATTGGCGATTCCACCCTCATTTTGGAAATCATTCCGTCGTTATTCAGGTCGTCATACGGGTCTTCGTCTACGCTGCCGTCGCGGTCATTGTCGGTGGCTCTTGCGTTGACGGTACGCTCATAGCGCAATGGGGCAAAATACTGCTCAGTAGCGTCCGGATTAACATTTGGGAATATATAATATGTATTGGCGGCGAGTATTGCATCGATATTTGGCTGTGCCACAATTCGTTCCGCCAATCCCATCGCAAGCTCTACACCCAGCAGATGTCGCCCGTCTACGCCGCCTACAATGGCGATTGCCGGTAATCGCTGCGATTGCCCCTTTCCGATGGTTATAACCCAGACGTCTTTTCCGCCTGCAGTCCTCCCAAGGCTCTTATACTCAACCTTATCGGGGTGCCTGTCTTTCAGCGCCCTGATGCGTTGAGTAATTTGCGAATGATTGCTATAATCCTGCGCAAACGTATTAAATACAAGGACTATAGCAAAAATAACAAACAAAAATATCTTCATTATTTTCGATTTTTGATTTTCAATTTTTGATTTTTGATATTAAAAAACGCTGCAAAGTTAAAATTTATTTTTGTAAAAAAAAAGATTTTTGTAAAAAAAGATTTACAGGCAAAGTGTCGTCCCTCAGGGACCTTGTAGAGCGCATTTGCAGCTTGGTAAAGATCAAACACATCGAACTCGTTAGTTTTTCTAATATGTTCGATGTGTTTAAAACGGTCAGGGTGGTTTAAACCACCCCTTGTGCTAACATTGCTTTTGCCACTTTAATAAATCCGGCTATATTTGCACCCTTCACGTAGTTTACGTAACCATCCTTTTCGGTTCCGTATTGTACGCAAGTTGCATGTATATTGCTCATTATAGAGTGGAGTTTATTGTCTACTTCTTCGGGCGTCCAACTGATACGCATCGAGTTTTGTGTCATCTCCAAACCTGAGGTCGATACCCCGCCTGCATTTGCAGCTTTGCCCGGACCGTAGAGCAGCTTGTTTTTCAGGAACACTGCTACCGCTTCGGGCGTTGACGGCATGTTTGCGCCTTCGGCTACGCAAATACATCCGTTCTGCACTAATGTTTCTGCATCGTTGCCGTCCAATTCGTTCTGTGTGGCGCACGGAAGGGCGATGTCGCATTTTACGCTCCAGGGTCTTTGACCATCGAAATACTGTGCTTCGGGATAACGCTCGGCATATTCGCGGATGCGCCCGCGATAAACGTTTTTGAGTTCGAAAACATAGCGCAACTTGTCTTCACATATTCCTTTGGGGTCGTAGATGTATCCGTTGGAATCGGATAACGTCACGGGTTTTCCGCCTAATTGCAACACTTTTTGTGCTGCAAATTGAGCCACATTTCCCGAGCCCGAAATAACTACTGTTTTGCCTTTGAAATCCTGGTTACGGGTGGCAAGCATAGACTGTGTGAAATAACATGTTCCGTAGCCGGTAGCTTCGGGACGCAACGGACTGCCGCCCCATCCAAGCCCTTTTCCGGTGAAGGCTCCCGTAAATTCGTTGCACAGACGCTTATACTGTCCGTACATGAAACCTACCTCGCGCGCGCCCACGCCTATATCGCCGGCAGGAACATCGGTATCTGAGCCTATGTGCCTAAACAGTTCGGTCATAAAGCTTTGGCAAAACTTCATCATCTCTTCTTCCGAACGATTTTTTGGGTTAAAGTCAGAGCCTCCCTTGCCTCCGCCCATGGGCAACGTGGTGAGAGAGTTCTTGAACGTTTGCTCGAAAGCCAAAAACTTGAGGATGCTCAGGTTCACGCTTGAGTGAAAACGTATACCGCCCTTGTAGGGACCGATAGCGCTGTTCATCTGTACACGGTAGCCGCGATTTATTTCCACTTCGCCGCGGTCATTGAGCCACGGCACACGGAAAATAATTATACGCTCGGGCTCGGCAATGCGTTCCAAAACCTTCATCTTGCGCAACTGAGGATTTTCAACTATGTAGGGAGCAAGGCTCTCTACTACTTCATGCACCGCCTGGTGATATTCATTTTCGCCGCGACTACGGGCTATCAACGACGTCATGAAATCTTCAACATACTTGTTTACTTCTAAATTCATTGTATTAAAATTTTTCGGGCGCAAAGATAATAAAAAAAATTAAATTTTTCCTCTAATTTTACCATTTTTTTTGTTTTTTCATATTTTTTTATTACCTTTGCGCGCAAATATTTTTAGTAAAAAAATGGATAATAATCTTGTAAATACACAAGGTAGCGAATATTCGGCGAGTAATATTCAGGTTCTTGAAGGCTTGGAGGCAGTGCGTTTGCGTCCGGCGATGTATATTGGCGATGTAGGCTCCCGCGGGCTGCACCACTTGGTATATGAAGTGGTAGACAACTCTATTGACGAAGCATTGGCGGGACATTGCAACCAAATAGACGTGTCGATAAATGAAGACGGGTCAGTAACCGTAAGCGACGATGGACGCGGTATTCCGGTGGACTACCACGAAACAGAAAAGAAATCGGCGCTCGAAGTAGTCCTCACGGTGCTTCACGCAGGAGGAAAGTTCAACAAGGATTCGTACAAAGTCTCGGGAGGCTTGCACGGCGTGGGAGTTTCGTGTGTTAATGCCCTTTCGTCGTTTTTCAGAGCCGAAATTCACCGCAACGGAAAAATTTACGCCCAGGAATACTCTATCGGCAAACCGCTGACAGAAGTGTGCGAAGAAGGTGAAACAGACCGGACAGGAACAACTATCACGTTCCGACCCGACACCACCATCTTCACGCTGACGGCAGAATACAATTTTGATATTCTTGAAACACGTCTGCGCGAATTAGCGTTCCTCAACAAAGGAGTGAGACTGTCGCTAACAGATAAAAGAGCAGTTGTAGACGCCGTAGACCGGGAAGCAAATACAGAGCAAACCTTTCGCAGAGCCGATTTTTATTCGGAAAACGGTCTGATAGAGTTCATACAGTACTTGGATGCCGGACGGGTGAAGCTGATTGAAAACATTATAAATGTTGAAACTGAAAAAGATGGTGTTCCGGTAGAAATTGCGATGCAGTATAACACGTCTTTTAATGAAAACGTACATTCGTATGTCAACAATATCAACACTATAGAAGGCGGTACCCATCTTGCCGGTTTCCGCAGGGGATTGACCACTACGCTGAAAAACTATGCCGAAAAGTCGGGAATGTTAGCAAAACACAAAATAGAAATCAGCGGCGACGATTTTCGCGAGGGTTTAACTGCTATCATCTCTGTGAAGGTGGCAGAGCCTCAGTTTGAAGGGCAAACGAAAACAAAATTGGGCAACGATAATGTTTCAAAATCCGTTTCTCAAGCTGTCAGCGAGGCTTTAGGCAATTATTTGGAAGAAAATCCGCGCGATGCCAAAACGATTGTCGAAAAGGTCATACTTGCCGCACAAGCGCGTATTGCAGCCCGTAAAGCTCGTGATACGGTACAACGAAAGAACGTCATGTCGGGAGCCGGTCTTCCGGGAAAATTGTCTGACTGTGCCGACAAAGACCCCGTAAAGTGCGAGATATTTTTCGTTGAGGGCGATTCAGCAGGCGGCACAGCTAAACAGGGACGAGACAGCAAAATTCAGGCTATCATGCCGTTAAGAGGTAAAATTCTGAACGTGGAAAAAGCGATGGAGTACAAGATTTTTGATAACGAAGAAATCAGAAATATTTATACAGCCTTAGGAGTTAGCATTGGAACGGAAGAAGACAGCAAGGCTCTAAATCTCTCCAAGTTGCGATACCACAAGGTAATAATAATGACCGATGCCGATGTAGACGGCAGCCACATCTCTTCGCTGATAATGACCTTCTTTTTCCGCCACATGTCTGCCTTGATACAGAACGGGCACCTGTATATCGCCACGCCGCCGCTATATTTAGTTAAGCGCGGCAAAAAGCGCGAATATTGCTGGACGGAAGAACAACGATTAGCCGCAATGGAAGCGATGACAACTGCACGCGGCGAAAAACCTGACGTGCAGCGATACAAAGGTTTGGGCGAAATGAACCCCGAGCAACTCTGGGAAACAACCTTAGACCCGACGCGACGTACTTTGCGCAGAATAACAATAGATAACGCAGCCGAAGCAGACCGAATTTTCTCAATGCTGATGGGAGAAGAGGTGCCGCCAAGACGAAATTTTATTGAGAAACACGCGAAATATGCGAAAATAGACGCATAGTTAGATAAGAGATAAGAGATAAGAATTAAGAAATAAGTTTTTGTATTATGGAAAATAAAAGTAATGCGCCTAATCCAAACCCTAATCCCAATCCTAACCAGCTTAATATTGAGTTGAAGGAGGATATTGCACAGGGTATGTATTCAAATTTGGCAATAATATCACATTCGTCGTCCGAATTTGTTTTGGACTTTGTCCGTATCATGCCCGGCATGCCGAAAGCTGAGGTCAAATCACGGATTATCCTCACTCCCGAACACGCAAAACGCCTGCTGCTCGCCTTAGGCGAAAACATGGGGCGCTTCGAAACAAGCTTCGGTCCGGTGAAGATAGACGAACGGGGAAATACAGGGTTTGGTCCTTTCGGACAGGTGGGGTATAATTGAACATGAATAAAGGGGGATAAGGGAAGTGAGATATCTGGCATCCTGGTTTTTGTATTGTATATTATGAAAAAATAATGTAATTCTGTAAATTTTGGCTCACCCGATTTCGTCTATGAAAATACGCCGTTTGTCAAAAAAGTAATTATTAATACAACATTTTAATCATTACAAACGTATAATCAGTATAAATTTAAAATTAAAATAAGTTAATAATGTTTATAAAATTGTAAGTTATGAAAAGGTTTTTTGTAGTTCCGATGCTCACTATTGCAGCCATAATATCAAGCTGCGACAAATATGACGAGCCGTTGCCGGATAATAAAGATAGCGACGAAATGTTAGTAAATGGCGCAATAGTCATTGACAGCCATCCTAACGTGACGATAGAAGGTAAGGATGCCGACCTTTGGGAGAACGCCCAAAATTCGAAATCAAAATCTTCTGGAACTTCGATAGTTTCTTTTGACGAGACTAACGAACTGATTGCCAACCATTACCGTTTTAAAGAGGTTGCCGAAATGGGAACATTGACAATTGAAGACGGCGATGGTACGATGCGAAAAGTGCAGGCTTCGCATGTGAAAATTTCCGACGAGTATGCCTTTGTTACATATAATTATAAAGGCGACAAAAATGTTGGCGGACTTGTAATCTACAAGTATTCAGTAACTACCGATGCTTTCGAGGAAGCAAAGGTAAGCGTAACGGTGCATACCAGTATAGCAATGCCCAACGCCCAGTTCAATGCCCTCGATTTTGACGGCTCGCGTCTATATCTTGCCGGCGCCAGCGAAGACCCGCGCTTCGGGTATAAAGACGACTTGAACCGTGCATTTTTTGTTGTGATGGAGGTCTATCAAGACAAAACGTTCAAGATACAGGAGCCGTTCTATAAGCATCTTACTTCGCACCAGGCAACCTCTATCCGCAAGTGGGGCAATCGCATTTATATCGCTACCGGCGACGGAGCAGACGGAGACGGCGGCTTGTATATATACGATGCTACCAAGCTCGAAGAGGAGAACAGTGTTCTGGGAATACAACATGCCCGGTCGGTAGATGCAGACGAAACAGGCGTCTATCTTATGCAGGCAAATCCTGCGCGCATTACCCACTACAATGCCGATGGAAAAGGCGGCAAAGGTGAAATATACCACCACGCGGGCGAAGCCATGCAGAAGGACGCAAAATCGGATATGCTGATTTGGGATAAATATATGTTTATCTCTAAAGATGAGAGTGGTATGGATATGGCCTTCACAAACAATGGCGCTGTGAACCAATCGTTGGAGGCGCCCAATAAAAATGCAGGCTGTGTGGGCGAAAGCGTAAATTGCTGGAACCCCGAAGAAGACGTAACAAACAGCGTGAGCATGAACAGCGACCTGAAAATTACATACGACGGAACGGCGAAAGTAAAATCCGACGTGTTGTTTTTAGCCAATGGACGGCAAGGAATTTACTGGTACGAAATCATTAAGGACGAAAATGGCTACGACAAAATTGTTGCGCCCTACGATAACAGCGGACTTGCCGGCAGAGGCTCGAGTAATTATATTACCTCAAGCGGCAATATAATTTTTATTGCAAACGGGCTGGGCGGCTTAAATGTATTATACTATGCTATAAGTCCTTACGAAGATGTAATTGAACCGGAGCCTGAACCAGAGCCGGAGCCAGAGCCGGAGCCAAACCCTGAACCTGAAAAAGTAGTTGTAATAGGCAAGTGGAGTACTGCCAACGACGGCGCCAAAGACGTCATGGGCTCTACCGGATGGATGTCGAGCGACCACCAAGCCCAAGGCTGGCAAAACTATCTCTACGATAAGGTAGGCAGTATTGCCAATTTTTTAACTGTAAGCCAGTATGGCGCCAATAACAGCGATTATCAGACTTTGACCATGAACGCGCCCAGAATACCAAAAGGCGCAAGCAAAATCTTTCTACATCTGAAAGACTGCGGTGAGTTCACTACTATTCCGGGTACAGCAGGGTATAAAGACCAGGACGAACAATTCTTGAACTATGCCTTCGGAATACCCCTAAACCAGTCGGGAGCTGTTGCCAATAATCTGATTGACAATATATTGATTGAAATCGGCTTGAAAACTGCATCCGGATTTAGCGGCAAAGCAAATGCCGGCAATGCTAACGGTTTCCATGCCTACAATGATTATGACTGGAATCTCATTGCCAGACAGGTAACTGCCAATGGCGGCGTCATAGAGTTTGGCTGGTCGTTTTATCCCGGCAGAGCGCAAAGCGGACCCGACGGCAGTTTCTGGATGCTGCGCGACGCATCATCACCGGCAGGTGAAATAGTAGCGGGAGGCGTACTGGCACAGGGAAAAACTGCAACCGGACTTGCTAAAATCGAACTACCCAACGACGGACGAAAATACGTATTAGTAATAGGAATGATGAATATCGGCGAATATTATGCCCCACAAACAGAGGGCAACCCGCATCTGATTATATCGGATGTGATTCAAAGGTGGTAGTCGTTAGTCGTTAGTAAAAGACTGCTTAAAATCAGACACATCGAACTAGATAGAAAATCTTACAAGTTCGATGTGTTTGTTTAATAAATAAGTTTTTTTTCAGAGCTATACAATATTATTATACTTTTGATGTTTAAACAAACAAATAAAAAACAATGAAAAAATTAATAATTTTAGTTCTGTTATTCGGAATTGTATGTGCAACTATGGTAGAAGCGCAGGAGCGTTCCGGTGATACGTATATTATTAGCGGTCAGGTGGTCGATTCGCTCTCTAATGAGCCGGTTCCGTTTGCTACTGTTAGCGTGGCATTTGAGCAAACCCCCACGCAATACCTGAATGCCGTAGCCAGCGATGGCGACGGAAGATTCGAACTGCAGCTTCGAATGCCGGGAGAGTACATCATGGCAGTCCAATCCGTAGGCGTTTCCACTCTGTTAAAACCCTTTACGCTGACAGAAGACAACAGGAGGATAAATTTTGGCAGAATTTTAGTACGGGGCGATTCGCAGGCTATAGGCGAGGTGACCGTAGTTGCACAACGACCGTTGGTAACAATGGAGATTGACAAGCTAATCTACAACATGGAAGACGACCCCGAATCACGCGTGAACAACACTTTGGATATGCTTCGCAAAGTGCCAATGATAACCGTAGACGGCGAAGAAAATATTCAGTTGCGGGGCGCCACCAATTTCAGGATTTATCTCAACGGCAAGCCCTCCAACATGCTCAGCGGTCAGAATGCTTCGCAGGTGCTTAAAAGCATGCCTGCAAACACTATCAGACGGATAGAAGTAATTACCGACCCCGGCGCCAGATACGATGCCGAAGGAGTGGGAGGAATAATAAATATTATTACTTCCCGAAATATGTTTCAGGGATATCAAGGCTCTGTTTCTGCAAATGCCAGTACATTTGGCGGCTTCGGAGGAAATACGTTCATAACGGCAAAGACCGGAAAACTCGGATTGACCGGAAATATTGGATATAATAATTTCCGACGCCCATGGAGCACGAACGACAACACAAACAGAACGTTCATTAACGATGAGTTGCACCTCAGAGAGGAGAACTCCGGGAGAAGCAGAGGGCAAGGCAACTTTCTCAATGGTAGACTTGAACTAAGCTATGATATTGATACTCTTAATCTTTTGACTGTTGGCGTTAATAATTGGGGAGGAAGCCAGAAATTCAGGTCAAGAAGATTTACAAAAATGTTTGATACAGAGGAAGATGATGATGGTATGCTGTTTTCTTACCGGCGCAATGGCGATGGTAGCTATTCCTGGGGCTCTACGGGCGCTAACATCGATTATCAGCGAACAGCCCGTAAGAAAGACGAAAATTTTACCTTCTCCTATCGTTACAGTAATTCGCCCGACGATGAAAGTAACAGTTCATTTGTGCACAACATTACGGGCGTTTTGCCGCCTTACGTGAGGCTCGACCAGCGTTTCGATAACAACGCACGAACGACAGAGCATAGCGGACAAATAGACTATGTAAATCCGCTAACGCCGGCACACACAATAGAAACAGGAATAAAATATATTCGTCGCGAGAACATTAGCAAAGTAAATCAGGAAGTACTCAACGAAAACGATAAATGGGTGCCGCTAATCAATTATAACAACGATTTTGCACATACCAGCAATATTTATGCCGCTTATGCCGGCTATGCCTACAGGTCGCAGAAAGTAGGCATACGCGCCGGTCTACGCGCCGAAGGAACGCAACAAAAAGTAACATTTAAATTGGACGAAACAAAAAACTTCGAACCCGACAACTATTTCAATGTTGTGCCAAGCGTTACATTTTCGTATCAACTCAACCCTACTCAGCAACTCCGCGTGGGCTACAATATGCGTATTTCCCGTCCAAGTATATGGTTTCTAAATCCGTTCGTGAACGATACCGACCCGTACAATATTTCGTATGGTAATCCAAATCTTGTGCCCGAAAAAAGCCATGGTTTCAACCTCAATTATAGCCGCTTCACACCAAAATTAACTTTGAACGCCAGCGCAAGCTATACTTTTGTGAATAACTCTATTCAAAGATATACATTTCTTAATGAAGACGAGCCGGATGTGCTCCGGCAAACTTTTGGCAACATCGGCAGCAATCACAGGGCAGGTATATTTGTGAATGCGGGTTGGACGCCCAACCGCACGTTTCGGTTTAACCTCAACAGCGGCTTAAATTATGTCGATATGAACAGCGCCGAACTTAATATTTCCAACAGCGGCTTAGCGGGCAATGCCAATATTAGCGCTCAGGTTACACTTCCAAAGGATTTTCGGATAAACGCCAACGCCATGTATTTTTCAGGCGGAATAATGTTGCAGGGTACTTATTCGGGTTATTACTTCACGAATATATCAGTTAATAAGGATTTTATGAACCGCAAACTGACTGTTTCGCTTAGCTGTTCAAATCCGTTCAACAAATATTTGTCAATGGAATCGTCAACTTCCGACAAGTCTTTTTCTTCAAATAGTACAAACCAACAGCCGATGCGCGAAGGACGCCTAAGTGTTTCCTTCCGTTTTGGAGCTATGACAGAATCTATCAGAAGAGTGCAACGCAGCATTACCAACGACGACGTATTAGGAGGCGAAGGCGGTGGCGGCGGAGCCGGTGGTGGCGGTGGCGGCGGAACGCAGTAAAAGGTGTCAATCAAAAATCAAAAATCAAAAATAGAAAATAGAAAATAGAAAATCAAAAATCGTTATTTCATAGAGTTAGCATACAAGGGTACGTTGCTGAGCGGCTGGCAGTTGCAGAAAAACGCGCCAACAGTTCAGGGTGAGTTAGAACGTATTTTATGGACGCTCTTTCGCGAGCCCATGCGATTAACAGGCGCCGGAAGAACGGATGCGGGCGTACATGCCTTGCATTTTATTGCACATTTTGATACGCTAAGAGACGATTTAGATAAAGACCCGACACTGATTGTTAAAATTAACAGTATGCTACCGCGCGAAATAGTTGTTTACCGTATTTTTGCCGTAGCTCCCAACGCACACGCAAGGTTTGACGCTCTGTCGCGCACATATCACTATCGTATTGCTACAAAAAAGAACCCCTTTACGGTCGATTTGGCTTTTCATTTTTACCGCCCGTTGGACATGGAAAAGATGAACCAGGCGGCGGCAATATTGCTTGAATATAAGGATTTTACGAGTTTTGCAAAAATACACGGAGAAGCAAAAACAAATATCTGCGAATTGACGCATGCAAAATGGTATGACGACACAGACGGCGAACTGCGTTTTGAAATAACCGCTAACAGGTTTCTGCGCAACATGGTACGCGCTATAGTTGGCACGCTGATTGATACAGGTCTTGGAAAAATTCCGCCCGAAGAGATTCACCGCATCATTCAGGAACAGGACAGGAGTGCGGCAGGAGCTTCGGCGCCGCCACAGGGACTGTATCTTGTGAAAATTGAATACTTGGTAAATGGCACGCTTTAATTTTTTTCTTTTTTCCTCACGCTTGGAATTTTCAAAAATTTCACTTAATTTTGCCGAAAATTTAAAGGATGATACCAAAACGTTTTTTCAATACCACCGGACCATGTAATCCGGACGAGCATTATATGCTTTCGCCTCAAGAGCGTCTTGTTGGGGCGCAGTTAAGTCGCTACATACGTAATAAGCTTTATTGGGTGCTTCATGCGCCGCGCCAGGTAGGCAAAACGACCTTTTTGCAAACTTGGGCGCGAGAAATAAATGAAGGCGGCAAATTTGCGGCATGTTATGTGAGTGTGGAAGACTGTCAGAGAGTTACCGAACGACAAGAAGGCATGAATACTATTTATCAAGCGATTTGCGATTTCGCCGATTGGGGTGAATTGCCTGTTCCTGTTGTCGAATCGAAAGAAACTGATGGTCTTTTGCGAGCGACGTTAAAAAAATGGGCAGAGCTTGTAGCTCCCAAGCCTTTAATCGTTCTTTTCGATGAGGTCGATGTATTGGAAGGCGACACTATGATAAGTTTTTTGCGACAGTTGCGCGGCGGATTTGCTTCGCGCGGCATCGGAAAATTCCCCGTTTCCATAGCATTGGTAGGCATGCGCGATTTGAAGGATTATATAGTGGCTTCAAAAGACGGGAAAGAGCTTAATCCGGGCTCGCCGTTCAACATTAAAGAGGATTCTGCTACTTTGTCCAATTTTAGCAGAGATGATATAACAAAACTTTTCGCTCAACGAACAGACGATATCGGGCAGCAAATGACGCAGGAAGCGTTAGATTATGTTTACGACCAGTCACGCGGGCAACCGTGGATTGTCAATTCACTGTTTAAAAGAGCAACCTTGCAAATATTGGGCGAAGAAAACGCCGAAACGGTAACGATAGAACATGTTATAACGGCTCGTGAAAAAATGATAATGGCTCGTGAAACGCATTTGGATGCGTTGGCATACAGACTGAAAGATTCGGGAATACGTGGTGTTATTGAACCGATACTTACCGGAGAATCTGACCCTGATTTAGCTGAAGGCGAGTCTTTCAGATTATGTAAAGATTTAGGATTAGTAGCCCTTGAAAGAGGAACACCCGTAATTGCAAACCCGATATATCGTGAAGTGATTGCGCGCCATTTGACCTACGGACAACAATTAGCCATACCCGAACCCGAATGGAAATGGGAAAAAGAGGATGGCTCATTAGATATGGACAAAATATTGTTTGAATTTCAATCTTTTTGGCGCGAAAATTCTGAACTTTGGGAAACCAAATCCACATCGGGATACAGAGAAGTGTTCCCCCACCTGTTGCTGATGGCGTTCCTGCAAAGAATACTCAACGGCGGTGGCAACATAGAACGCGATTGCGCTGCCGGACGAGGAAGAATGGATTTACGAATAGATTATAACGAATACAGATATATTATTGAAATAAAGTTACTGCGTCCATATCATTCGCCAAATACTTTTCGACAAAAGAGTTTACAGCAATTACGCACCTATCGCGACAAGTTCGGCTCGCAAACGCCTGCCTACTTGGTCATTTTTGACCGCAGACCCGCATCAAAAGAGAAATCATGGGACGAACGTATCACTTGGGAACAAGACGATGATGTAACTGTGCTTGGATGCTGATTTTTTTTTCTTTTTTCTTTTTTCTTCTTCATAGCGCTTGGAATTTTCAAAAATTTAATCTAACTTTGCCAAAAAATTTTAAAGTATGATACCAAAACTATTTTTCAATACCACCGGACCATGTAATCCGGACAGACATTACATGCTTTCGCCTCAAGAACGTCTTGTTGGCGCTCAGTTAGGTCGCTATATACGCAACGAGCTTTATTGGGTGCTTCACGCGCCGCGTCAGGTAGGCAAAACAACTTTTCTGCAAAGTTGGATGCGCGATATTAATGATGGCAGCTCTGCTGTCGCTTGTTATGTCAGCGTGGAGCGTTGTCAGGGTTTAGTAGAAATAGAACGCGCCATGCCTGCAATTTGTACGTCGATAAGGGAGAGAGCTAAAAAATACGCTCTTCCGGTGCCGGAATCTAATTTGGTAGACACATCCAGTATGTTGAGCGATATCTTGCATAATTGGTCGGCGCTGGTAGCGCCCAAACCATTAATAGTCTTATTCGATGAAGTTGATGTTATTGAAGGCGAAGCTATGATAAGCTTCTTGCGTCAGTTGCGTGATGGTTTTGCTGACCGCGGCATAGGAAAATTCCCCGTTTCCATAGCATTGGTAGGTATGCGCGATTTGAAGGATTATATAATGGCTT
>Ga0099364_10006605_pt1 | contig 16831 bp, 10 predicted proteins | sample TergutTh196P3_FD_73070 | JGI IMG/M metagenome (GOLD analysis project Ga0099364, IMG submission 73070) | Microcerotermes parvus P3 segment gut microbial communities from Pointe-Noire, Republic of the Congo - Th196 P3 | ecosystem: Host-associated > Arthropoda: Insects > Digestive system > Gut ... | reverse complement strand
ACATGTTCGCAGAGACGGGGACAACCTGTTCATGCTCAGTGACAATCGTCTGCTTCACTTCGATATGAAAGGGAAATTTATCAACCAATTGGCAAGGGATATAAACGGGGAAAACGGTAAAATGATAGTTGAATATGTGTTGGATACGATCAATCACCATGCGTTAGTTGTTGATAGTGAGCGTAACATGTGTACATTCGACTATTCCGGCAACCTGATTTCAAGTATCCGGATTAATAAGCCATGGCATAAAATCACCGCATTGGTTTTTCATAACGGATATCTATGGGCGACAGCCGAAAAGCTCGTAAAAAACAACGATAACCCCGATTCATTTCTGATTGAACATAAGTTGTATCAGTTAGATATGAACATGAATGAAATTAGTAGTCAGACGTTACGCATGGCAAGCAGCGGTAGTAGAAGGATTTTTAACAGTTTCTGCGTCGAAGAACTTTTAGTCGACGAACAGGGCGTTTATGCCTATTCAACTATCTCCGATGCAGCTATTTTACTCGAAGATACGCTTAACATCGTAAAACAAAAGAAGATTCCCATATTGTATAAGGAAGCGCAATATGGCATGGCCTGTATTTATCCGGTAAGAAAAGGGAAGCGGCATTATCTCTCTACTTGCTATAATAGTTTGGCGGATAATGGTTTCACTTTCTGTTATGACGACATGAAACAAATAGCTTACATGCTAACTGACGGATTTGAGGACGACTTTTATAAAACGGGTCATGTCTTGGACCTTCAACCCATGGATATTTACAATGATACTTATTGCTTCTTAAAATCAGGCAAAGATATCACAAAAAAATTCCCCGAAAGATCCCGAAACAGTGACTTGCCGGTACTCTTTATCCTGCAATTGAATGTGTAATGACGGGAGCGCATACCGTCATTGCGAGGTATTTCGTCATTGCGAAACCCCGATGAAAGAATCAATTGCTTTTCTTGCATCCGAATGACAAAAAATTCCATGCATATCCAGAGAAAGAACCTCCATCTCCTGATTTTTTTCTCTTTACTGATTATTGGGCTTGGAGAAATAATTTTTTGATTAAAAGAACTATTTATGAAGATATAAGTACTCATATCTATATTGAGGAAATGGAAGAATTACCGCGACTTAATTTATTGCCACTTCATAAAGAAATTGCTCATTTTCCGGAGGGAGACGAAACAACTGACAGGGCAGTATTCCTGAAAATTAAAGTAAGAAGTGTGCAGTTGGGTAGTTTTACTTACCCTGTTTTATATGCGTTTGCTGAAAATGAGATATTTTATTGTAAAAAATTAGTTCCAAACAATTCAATTATTTCTCATATTATTCATATATGTTATGGAGGTGGTCGTAGTGGAGGCAGCGGGTTTGGTATTTGGCTATTGAATGTTTTAACACAATTAAGGTGCGAACTTTACATAGCAGACATTAGCCCATTTGAAAGAAGTCAATACTATAGGCAAGATGAATGGATGTCAGGGGATAAATATGCTTTTCAATTTTGCGGAATTCCAAAGAAATGTGATGCTCAACTTACACTTATACAGCATTTTGATGGATATGGTTTGTATCAAAATGCAAAATGGTATAAAGTTGAGAATGTTGCAACGACGCTAAACCAGGATTGGGGCACGAAGCCATTTGCGCCTGTTTGATTCTTTCATCGGGCTCTCGCAATGACGGGAACGTCTAAACGCCTATTCAAGCGCTTGATAGACGGTATTGAGGAATTTTTCCCAGACGTAGGTGTCGGGTATCCGGTTTGTGTAAAGCAAGATGATCATATTTTCCTTCAGGTCGATGATATAGTCGGTATTTGCCATCCCGCCCCAACTGAGCGAGCCGGGCGATACCATGGGTGAGGCGTTGTTGATTACATCCCATGCAAGGCTTTCACCCGGATAGATTTGGAACCCTAACCCGAACCGGAAATTGGCGTCGCCTCCTCCCGGATGCATTAGCTGGTCTTTGGCCATGACCTCAAGGGTACGTCGTCCGAGGATGCGTTGGTTATTGAAGACGCCGTTGTTGAGTATCATCTGACAGAAACGAGCATATCCCTCAATGGTGCCGTTCAGCCCCGTTCCACCTTGTGCGAACCGCCGGTCTTCCCTGAAAGGATTCCGTCCGCTCCACATTTCTGCCGGAACAATTTTCCCTGTACTGTCGGCACGATAGCAGGTGACAAACCGGTCTTTGTATTCCTCACCGTAGTAATAAGCCATCTCCTGAATACCGAGCGGTTCGAAGATAGCTTCTTTCAGGTATTCCTGAAAGGATTTCCCCGAAAAATACTCCACAAGGTACGCCCCTACATCCGATGCCGGATGGTAGTTCATCTTAGTACCAGGGTCGTAAAGTAACGGCGCTTTGACAAGTTCCTTTACAGATTCTTCGAGCGTTTCGTATTCTTTTGGCGGGGTTCCGCGCGGGGTCCTTGCACCTGTGATGCCCGATGTATGAGCGAGCAGGTGGCGTATTAACACGGGCGATTCCGCTTTTCGCGTTTGTGGCGCAAAAGGGTCGCCTCCGGGTACGATTACCTGATCGGTCATCTCCGGGATATACTTCGACACAGGATCGTCCAATTGGAATTTCCCTTGCTCGAAAAGTGTCATCAACGCTACGGTCATGACCGCTTTTGTTTGCGAATACATGCGGAAGATGTCGTCTTTTTGAAGCGGTATTTGCTTTCCGACATCCCGCCACCCGAAGGTTTTGTTGTGAATCACCTGCCCGTTTCTGGCTACAAAGGTGAGTGCATGGGGGATGATACCCCGATCGACATAGTCTTGAAGCAGGGCGTCAACCCGCTCCAAACGCGCTTCATCGACCTTGAGGCGTTTATAGTCGGGTTGATAATCAAAGGTCTGAGGATTGTTCGCTTCCGAACAGTCCCGTTTGTTACCTAAACACGACGCCATTAGAAGCGTCAAACCGAAAAATAAAAATACTTTTTTCATAGGAAAAAAATGATTAATGATTAATGGGTAAATTTTCATTATAGCTTGGGTGTGAGAGATTACATGACTGTTTCATACGTAAAAGAATTATGCTTGCGCATAACGTCCCAGCGACTTGGATTATCCTCTATCTGCTTCTGCCGCTCGTCTTAATGCTAAAAAGGCCTCTTTTAGCGGTTGAGAAACTGTTTTGCTAACTCGCTTGTCTTTCATTTCGTAACATGTAACAATTTGCTCGTCACTGGTAAGTGTTATTTCAACGTCGCCAATTGAGCCTGTTTGTTTATCGGCTGCGTTATGTGCTTCCAGTATTTTGTTTACTTCTCCCATTTGTTCTTTTACTGTCTGATATGCAGATGCAACAATCAATACAGGCAAACGACTTGCTCCTCTGCAATTCAAATGTTGCGTCAGCAACATTACAATTTCCTCACTTGCAAGGGGTAAAATGTCGCCAGTATGTTTTAAATCCGCAATAAGTTGTTTCATTCTTAATTCATCTTCGGCTTTAACGATTAAGAGCAAACGAATAATTTCCTGTAATACATTTTCGCCTTTTTCTTTTTGAGTATACACAATATCAAGTATTTCGAGTGTGTTCACGTAGACATCACGAGGTCTGCCAACCAACACAAGTTCAGGGGTTAAAAGGCGGTCGAGATTTCTAAATGCCGGCGTTAAATACGCTGTTGTAGGATTACAGGGCAATTTATATTTATGAACAAACGGCTCTACAAATCTTTCATCATAAAATCTACCCGAATAGGTGTCGTCTCCCTCAATTTCAGTGTAAGGTTTGCGAATGTCAATCTTCGGATTGTGAATTTTAGCAAGCAAACACGACAGTAAAAATCGAATGGGCGCTTTGTTTGCATTGCACCTGCAAATATATTCAACTTTATTATTTGTTTCAGCCGATAAAAAACTGTTTGTTAAATTTTTTCTTACTTTCAGATACAACTTTTCAAGTATTTCAAATGGAGTAATGTCATTCATTGTTGAATAGAGAATAAATATTTTTTGAGTTTAATTTTTCTATACTGTAATTTACCCAAAGGACTTCCTGGCGAACATCTTTTGTTGAATGAATTGTTTTTTCCGGACCATAAACCTTTGTCCATTTGCTTGAAGGATAAAGTTTTTCCATTAGTTCACACTCGTAATTCGAAATAGCAACAAGTCCTTCCACACAATTCAGGGTTTTGGATAATTCCACGTGGTCATAATCAGTCATTTCAAATCCATAAGATTTTGTATCACCGCGAGTTTCGTGAATATAGGGCGGGTCGCAATAAAACAAAGTTTCCCTGCTGTCGTATAATTCGATTACATCTATTGCCGGTCGATTTTCTATTTGCACCCTTAAAAGCCTCTCCGCAATGAAGTCAAGTTGTTCTACTCCGCCAAGCCAACGACTCACAACTCCGCTCATTCCTGAACGACTGGTATTTTTGCAGTTTGCCCACCGTCCAATGGAGGCTGTTTGAGCCAATCCTGTTCTTACCTGTCTTGCTCGAATGTAAAAACGCCTTGCTCTTTCAAGATTTGTTTGTTTAGGGTCTAACTCACAGGCAATTCCAAATTCCTCTCTCGAAAAAGGGGTTAATGCAATTTTTTCAATCAAACTGTCTTTTTCATCTCTCAGCACTTTGAAAAAGTTCACTACCTCTCCGTCAATATCGTTATATGTTTCGATAGAGGAAGGCTCTCTGTTTAATAAAACTGCACCTGACCCTGCAAACGGTTCGCAGTAATGAAAACTATTTGGTAATTGTTGCAGAAGCCAGTCCAAATGCGAAAACTTCCCCCCATACCAACCAAATGCGATTAGTTTCTTAGGGCGTTTCAACTGTTGAATTTGAGCCGCTATTTTTCTGTTTTTTGTTATTGTTTCCATTCTGCAAAGACACAATCGGCGGCAAAGATACTCGATTTTTTATCACTGACAAAATTATATTGGACATATTATGTTAGATAGAAATTAATTACAATAAATAATGCCAAGGAGGTTGCCAATTGGGTTTCATAACCCTCTTAGTAACCTCCTTGTAGTCAGAATTTTATTTTCTGAATGAAATTATTTAATTCTTTTAAGTGATACATTACCAATATAATACGTAGTTGCCGTATTGCCCAGATTGAACGCAATAGCGCCCGTTCCGACCGTAGGGCCGCCCCATGCATCCTGAATCACTGTAAGTGTGACCTTGTAGGTTTGCCATGCGGTACTTGAATTAATATCGCCCACACCATACCAGAACAGATATTCTTGCGGTTTATCATGCGATTGTGTTGCGTATGAGCATGCAACATCCGATTTGACGTCCATTGAAAACTCATAAACCTCACCTAACCTCATGGCGGGAGAGAATTTGATGAAGAACTGACAGTCCCAGTCGTTTTCGCGAACAGCTTCGTTGGTAATCATCAAAGCCCTTCCGACGCCTCCGGCGCCGCCTCCCTCAGCGGTGAAAGCCACTATGGCATTGTCGGTAAATTGGAAACTTGTGGTCAGGTCGTCCGTTATAAAGTCGCCGTTGGTTATTAATTGAAAGGTCACTACGGTCACCTCGCATGTGGCTGTAATGTTGCTGCCGTCTGTCGTTGTTGCAGTAATGTCGGCGACGCCTTCCGCTACTGCCGTCACTTCTCCATTTTGGTTCACCGTTGCTACCGCTTCGTTTGATGAAGCCCAGGCTAACGTTTTGTTGTTTGCATCGTCGGGGGTCACCGTAACATGAATGGTAGCCTTTTCTGTTACTTTCAGTTCGAGCGCGGCGTCTATTGTGACATCGGCGACGAGCGTTGGTATCACATTAACCTCGCATGTTACTGAAATATTGCTGCCATCAATCGTGCTGCCGGTAATCGTTGCGGCGCCTAATGCGATAGCTCTTATTTCGCCGTTTTTGTCCACACTTACTACATCGCTGTTTGATGAAGACCATGTCAGAACTTTGTAGGTAGCATTATTGGGGCTTATAACAGGTTGAAGGTTATCTGTTTCTGTTATCTTAAGCGCTATTGCGGATGGATTTAATGTTACTCCTGTTACCGGAATTAGCGCAGATGTTACCATAACCGTGCATGTCGCCGTTTTTTTGCCATCCTTTGCAGTTGCTGTAATGATAGCGACGCCATCTGCTACTGCCGTTACTGTGCCATTATTCACGCTTGCTACCGCGTTGTTGGAAGAAGTCCACGTTACATCTGTCATGGAAACCGTCAGGGTTGCCTGGGATGGGACGACAAGCGCCAGCAGGTGTCTGTCTAATTCAACCCATGACACAGCCTCCGCCACTTTTTCATTCTCTTTTTCGCAGCCGGCCACTGTCAGGAGCGCTACTGCTATTGCAATAAATTTTAAAAACTTATATTTTTCCATTTTATTTTACTTTTTAAAAATTTATTTATCAAAATTATCTCCCGCCAAGCCATTGGCAAAACCTGAGAAAGTCAACTTACGTTCATAATTGGCATTCCACAACCCTATATGAGTTGCAGATTCGATCGAATTACTGAGGCTAACGCCGTAACGCTGAGCTACCGGAATGATTTCAATATACTTGCGAATAACAAAGTTATAGTATTTCGACATAAGCAACTGCTGTTCGCGCGTAACATTAGCCGTATTCACCGTCGCTCCTTCTTTATTTTTCAGTACCATATCCAATTGTGATATTCTGATTAATTTACCTGTTTTTTGAAGTGCGGTAAACATGTTCACTATGTTTGTTTCATTCAACATTTGCGTTGTGTCGTCCAACGAGTAACTCAGATTCAACTGAGCGCCTATCCCGTCGATTTTGGTTCCATCAGATTCCCAATATTTGACCATCTCCGTTAGACCATTACATTTGAGGATGTTGTCGTTCAATCCGGTTTCATTGACAAAAAGTTTCAAGTCATTACTGCCATACTCACGCGCTAATCTGACTGCTTGACGGACATAATCTTTGCCTCCCAGATAATCCTGCCAGTAAAATTCGTTATCCGCAGGGACGCGTCCTATGCCTGTTCTCACTTCGGTTGGATTAGCGATGTCCAAAGGCTCGTTCACTATGTCCCAATGTTTTATGTTTTGTCCGGCCACTTCCATCACCGATTTTATCCACCGGTCAAATTCTCCGGTAATGATTTCGATTTTCAATTCAGGAGCCAGCGGATGACGTATGGTGTCAGGCACCTGCTTGTCTTTTGTTCCCGCTTGAACCTGTATCAGGGAGATATTACCGAAATAATAGTTGGTTGCCGTAAACCCCAGGTCGAAAGCAATCGCCGAGCAACCGATAGAATTAGCTCTCGTCTCAATCGTGGCTTCCAATGTTTGCCATGAAGATGTTGAATTTACCGATGGCACTATATCACCATACATGTAATTACCCAGCCCTCTTTGCGCCTGATTGCCGAAACTGCAGGCATCATCCGATTTATAGTCCATCCTGAACTCCCATGTTTCGTCTTCATCCATGGCAACGTCCCATACTACAATCATCTGGGCTTGCCAGGCATTGGGTTGAACTTCCGGTACGTTCATCATCAAGGCCCGTCCCTGGCCGTACGGGCCGCCTCCTTCGGCGGTAAGACTGCCCGACAGGGCGCCGTTGGCTCTGAAACTTGTGTTCCAGGTATCATCGGTAAAATCGCCGTTGGTGAGATTTTCTACTCTTGTGATAACCGGTTCCTTGACTAAGGAAATATTGGCGAAATAATAGTTCGTTGCCGTAAACCCCAGGTCGAAAGCAATCGCCGAGCAACCGATAGAATTGGCTTTAGTCTCAATCGTTGCCTCCATCGATTGCCATGAGGTTGTTGCATTAGCATAGGGGACAATGTCACCATACATATAGTTTCCCAGGCCTCTTTGCGCCTGATTGCCAAAGCCGCAGGCGTCATCCGCCTTATAGTCCATTTTGAACGTCCATGTCTCATCCTCGTCCATAGCCAAGTCCCACACAACAATCATCTGGGCTTGCCAGGCATTGGGTTGAACTTCCGGGACGTTCATCATCAGCGCCCGTCCCTGTCCGTTTGGACCTGTCCCGTTGGCTGTCAGCGAGCCTGACAAAGCGCCGTTGGCTCTAAAACTGGTGTTCCAGGTATCTGCTGTAAAATCACCGTTAGTGAGTTTCTCGCCGGAATCGTCGGTGCCGGGAATCGTTATCATGGTAATTTCCAACTCATCTTCCAACAAACTCCTCAGGTAAGTGCCGCTTTGTAGCGAGTGCCAGACAAGGCTGCGCCCGAAAATCGGGATTTCAGCGTCTTCTGCTGTTGCCAACAGTGCGGGAATATTTCCAAAACTGTAGCCGCCGACAGAACTGACTACCGTTCCGTGCTGCATCTCGTTGTTCAGTGAAATCTGGTTGAAGTTTGAGGCAAACAAACGAGACCGGATACCCTTGTCGGTAAAGTCGGAAATTGATGATTGTGCACCGAGATAAAAATCCGATCCCGTATAAGATTTCAGCACGTCAAAAGTACTCAGGTAATTCAAATCCTCTATGGATAGAGGTCTTGAAAAATCATTATACTCAAGCATCGTTTCATCTGCGCATGATGCCATGAAGAAGATGGCAATCATATTAAATAATATTTTACTTATAGATTTCATAGGATAATTAATTACATGCTTTAATTACTTCAATACAGGCGTAAACGTTTCTAATGTAATACCTCTGTCTCTGAAAACCAAGACATCCGTCGTTTCGTACCTTAACGTTTTCGGGGGGCTGCCTGTGGGGAACTCAACCTTACATTCAACCTGATAGCTCAGATAGAGTGCGTCGCGGTCTTTGTTGCCCCAGCTGTTCTTTTCTCCGTCTTTGAGATATTCACCGCTACCGGAAACGACGATGTCGAATACGCGAAAGTTAGCGCCATTTGAATATTCATTTACCAACCGGGCGTCTTTCCATGCGCCGTTCGCAAACGTACATTTCTGGCTGCCGGCGTCGAAGTCCATTCTGAAAGTCATATTCAGGTTGACGTTATTAAACCTGATATTATTAACGGGAAATTCTATCCCCGTCATTGAAATCGAGCTCAACCGTATCAACTCGTCTTCCTCAGGCGAATACGTCCCCTGCCGTTTTTCTGTTCTGGCAGCGCCGTCTTCCGTGATATTATCCGTTCCTCTGCGCAGATAGACTACATCCCATGGGTTAATATACTTTACAGCATAAAGGATATAATCTTTTGGCGTCACCTCCCAATCGTCGGAGTTCAGGCGATACGGATTACTGACGCCTTCGGCAGCTGTTCCGGAGAGCATCCTGTCTGCGTTTTTAACGCCGGTCATAACCAAAGGAATGACATAGTTGGCGGATATCGCCATGGGGTCGGCAAAAAATGCGTCGGTGAGCGTAACAACCACTCCGCCTATCATTTTACTGCCTTTTGAGATAATCATCTTGCTATTATCCGACAGCGTATAATAATTTGAGGGCATGGCTGTTACATTGTCTAAAATGTCGCACAGGCTATTGTCTACCTTGAAGCTGATCTCTATGTCTTTCTTTATTTCGCGAAATCCGCCAACGGTAGCCATGATCTGGCATTTGTGTTCGTTATCGAGCGTATTGTCGTTGACATAGTCGTTGCCCAGCGTGATGGTACGTACAGGCGTTTGATAGGCGAAATAAACAGTCGAGTAATCGTAGTCGGGAAAATCCCAGCCGCCATTTTTGCACGATGTAAATACGCCGCTTATTATCAAAACTATCAATGATATTTTTTTCATTTTATCTGTCATTTTAAAATATTTTAAATTGTTCGACATTATTTACCAACCTTTGTTTTGCTTCAGGTTGTTGAATTTGAGCGTTTCGCTGTAAGGGATCGGGGCGTGATACATATGCTCCGCATACTGTCGCTGTTCTACATCAAAAGGCATATAGGTTGCGCCTGTAATACGCATTCCTTTTGCTGTTTCCGTAATTGGTTCTTTCCATCGTCGCAAGTCCCAGAAACGGTGTCCTTCAAAGCATAGTTCGAGGCGGCGTTCGTTGTGTATCATTTCACGCATCTTGTCCTTATCGCCTTTGATGGATTCAAGGTAAGCGTCGCCGCCGGTAATACCCGCCCTTGTGCGGATGGCTTTTATTATATCATAAGCCGAAAAACCGTGAGCGCCTGTTCCCTGTGGCCCCCATGCCTCGTTGGCGGCTTCGGCATAACCGAGGAATATTTCGGTATAGCGGATAAAAGCCTTGTAATGGCGTTGGGTGTTAGGTGAAGAAGGGTCTGCGTTTACTGCCGGTCGCAAGTGTTTCTTCATGTAGTAGCCTGTACGTGTTGATGTTTCGGCTCTATTGAGGGCATTATTGGTTGTTCCGTCTTCTGCGGTGGTAATAACCACACTTTTATATGTGCTTCCATTCACAATGATATACCTCTCCAAACGCGGGTCGCGACCGCTAAAGGGGTTACTCGGATTATAACCCGAATTGGCGGCATCCGTGATTGGATATCCGTTTGCCATCGGGAAGGCGTCCACCAAGTTCTGCGTAGGGTTGAGTCGTCCGCGACCAAAGAGTGTCGGCGGGAAATGGTCTTCTTCCAAATCCCTGCTATCACCGACATTGCCTCTCCACAGTATCTCCTGTGGATTTCTGCCTCCGGCAAGTGTATTTACCTCACTGTTATCATACCATGTCCCTCCGCTCGGGTCAATTTGTGCAATCGGGTTAGCGCCCAGGCTGCTCAGTACTATTGCCATTTGGTTTGCCGCCTGTTCCCATGTGATACCTGTTCCTGCACTGTATAAGGGGCTTGCGGCCAGCAATGTCGCCTGTGCGCGGATGGCCTGGGCTATGAGGCCGTCCATACGTCCGCCGGCATTGGCTTCGCTGAAAACACGCATGTATTCGGAAGCAGTAACATTCAGGTTTCTGTATTTTGCAGGCACATCCGCATCATTGCTAATATTGGCGTAACGTAGCGGGAGATTATCGACAGCCACCTGCACATCAGCATATATCCGGTCGATACATTCTTTTAATGTATTGCGCGACTGATTAAAATCCGATTCGAGGGTTTCAGGCATTAGCAAAACCGGTATTCCCAACAATTGTCCGTCGTCGGAAAAGCCCGCATGTTCTAAAATCAGATGGTACATAAAGAGGGCGCGCATGCCATGGCCGTCGCCTGTCATACGGTCTTTGAACATTCCGTCAATGACCGGTTCGCTTGCAAATGTCACATTGTCAAGCATATTAAGGAAGAGATTGATATACTGAAGCGAGCCGCGTCTGTTTTGCCAGTTACCGTTCATCGGGCTGTTGTTGGCTCTCCACTGTCCGGTGGCTATTCTCATATACTGGTTCGTACGGTCGTTACTTACGGCGTCGTCGGTAGCAACATCATTGAAAGACCATCCTCCGAGCGGATTCCCCAGATAGGCATGACCTAAAATTGTTTGAGCCAAAACAGCTTCATTTTCTAAAGATTCTGTGTCTCTGATGTTTTCAATAGCAGGCTCCCATAAACCTTCGCAACTGAAAAGAAACGGGATGAATATGAATAACAGGATTACTCGCTTCATGTTCATATTTATTCTAAAATGTATCATATTTATTATCATTTAAAAAGTTGCTTTAACTCCCAAGTTGTAAAACCGTGTGTACGGAGCGCTTCCAATGGCCATTTCCATGTAATCACGTTCTTTTGCAATAGTCAGCAGGTCGTAACCGCCCACATACAGGCTCAACGCCTTCACCACCCCCGTCTTAAAAAATCTTGCCGGCATATCATATGTAAGCTGTACTGTCGAGAGGTTGAACCGGTCTGTTTTGTAAAGCCAGAAGTCCGAATTACGAAAATTGTTATCTCCATTACTTGTTGTCAGGCGCGGATAGGTAGCCGTGAGTTTGTTGTCTTCCGTCCAGCGGTCGCGCACTACTTCCGAATATTTCCGGTCGGAACGTCCCGACCAGTAATAACTGTTGTTTTTCAGTCCGTTACCGCCAAAATATCCGGTACCCATGGCAAACAGGGTAAAACTCTTCCATTTTAGCGTCAGGTTAAGTCCCAACACGGTCTTACTGTTCCAACTGCCCAGAAATACTTCGTCATTGCTGTCAATTACGCCGTCATTATTTTGGTCTTTGTATTTGATGTCTCCCGGTATGACTGTTCCGAATGTCTGGAAGACAGCATTTTTAACATCATTCTCGTTGCTGAAGAAGCCCAGGTTTTCCAATCCCCAAATACTGTTCAACGGACGCCCAATGCGCGATTGATAGTCAAACTCGTAGTTCTCGTCTCTTTTCACCGCCTTGTCGGTTTGGTACATGCCGCTTACGCCTAACGTCAGAAAAAATTCTCCGGCCTTTTTATTAAAATATACGCTAAAGTCTACACCCTGGCGGTCGTCAATATCGTAATTCATGAATGAGAGGAAAGACGAAGACGGATAGGTTTGAACCAAATAACTCGGATACATGTTTACCCCGCGTGCAAGCCCTCCATCCATTCTGCTCAGGAAATAGTTGACGTCGAATGTAATAAGCCTTTCCAAGAGTGCGCCTCTCAATCCGACATTGAAATCTTTGCGTTTGATGAATCCCAAGTTCGGATTAGCGCTACGGGTGATTCTGGATGCATTATGGCCATGCCCGTCGCCCCATGTCCACCATCCATCCCGATTGGTTTCCTCCTTATACATGAAATATCCCATTTCGTTGTCGTCGTCTCTGATATCAAGGTCGGTATTAATGATCCCGCCTGAAACCGAGAGCAACAGGTCGCTGAAGACGGACTGATCTGCCATGAAACTTTCCTTAGTAATTTGCCATCCTAACGTTCCTGTAGGAGAAAAGGCGTTACGTTTATTATCCGGCAGTTTGGCCGAGTGTGGCACAGCGGCGCTAAAGTCGGCATAATATTTTTGAAGGTAATTGTACGACAGTTGAAGTCCGAGGTTAAAGCTCTGAATGGCTTGATATTGATTATCGGCTTTTCTCAGCCAGCCGTTTGCTAACAGCATGGCAAAGAGGTTATGTCCGTCATACGCTTTCGTATAGTCGAACTGACCTGAGAAAAAGGTAGTCGTCCGGTAGTTGGGGTTTGAGATATTCTGTTTTCCGTCTCTGCTGTCCAATCCATTCTGCACCAAGCTGCCTATCATGTCGTCGCCTGCATAGTTTGTCCATGTGGGCGTAAACGTTGCATATTCGTTATTATATGCTTGCGAATAGGTTGTGGCATAGTCTACGCCGTATTTGCCTCGGAAGAACATCCCGTCTATTACGTTTTTGAGGTTGAAGTTCACGCCTCCATTGAACTGAAACTGTCGGCTGACCCATTTGCCGACGCCGGCTGCGTAGGCATCCGCTATCGGATTGGTGGGGTCTAATTGTGTACCGCCCAAGAAGTATTTCCCGTCTATAATATGGCTGCTTGCATCGGTCATAGCCAACGACAGTTCATCATTCGCCTCAATAAAGTAGAGCGGTATCAGCGGGTTTATCCGGTTGGGGCGTAGCGTTGCCGCACCGTTCCAAAAGTTCGTATTGGCGCTGGTGGCGTTATAGAATGTGGCATTGGCGTCCACATTGGCCGTTATCAACTCGTGCAGCTTCATGTCAATATTACCGCGTATGAACATACGGTCGGTATTATCGTTCCTTGCATTGCCCACTTTCAGTATTGAGCCGTCACGGTAATAACCTATGGAGGTATAGTATTGCGCGAAATCATTACCGCCGGTTATCTCGGCTATCGCCTCCGACCGGTTATAAACCTTCTTCAGGTAATCCGAATTGTAGAAGTTCAAGTCGGGATAACGATACGGATTGATACCCGAACCGTGGTTATATATCTGTTCGGGCGTATAAAGCTCCGTCAAGCCATCGTTTACGCGCGCCTCATTGTAGAGTGTCATATACTCTGCGGCGCCTAAATATTTCGGATAGCTTTTGGGTACATGAATACCGCTATTGGCGCGGACACTGACTCTGAGGTCGCCCGGAGCGCCGCGTTTAGTGGTAACTATCGCCACGCCTTTCGCAGCACGGCTACCATAGAGGACTATGGCAGCGGCTCCTTTCAGGATAGTGACCTGTTTGATTTCGGAGGGCAGTACATTGTTATAGTCCCGCGGGATTCCATCCACCACTACCAATAAATCATTCATGCCCCAAATGTAAGTGTCATTATTGATGCCACCAATCAAAGCATCCAAACTGCCACCCAGGCCGGCTTTCGATATCAACTCTTCGACATTGATAACAGAAACGCCTCCCGGCAGGTTCTGCTGCTCTACTGTGCGAAAAGCCACCTGAATCGAACTGGTATCTGCTTCAAAAGATTTTTCATCTGTTTTCAATTCGTTTGTTGCCTGCTGTGCGGCGGCGCCAAACGGACTGAACGCTAACAGGAAGCAAATGAAAGTTATAAATATATTGTTATGTTTCATCTTTATAATATTTATTTCGTTATCAAATGATTACCAACCCTGATTTTGTGAGAAACCTTCATACAGGTTGACATCTTTGGTGTTTATCGGCAACCAGTAGTGTTTGCTTTCAAATTTACGTTCCGTATTAGGAATGGGCGCTTCCCGGAAGTTGGCCACCTGGTTTTCCTCCGGATTATCCGCATCGAAAGTGACACGGTCAAACTCCTGGCTTGTCTTGACATTATAAGGCGCCTTGTCGAAGAGCAACCATCGCCTCAAATCGTTGAATCGGTGTCCTTCAAACGCTAATTCAACAGCGCGTTCCCGGCGAACCTCGGGCATAAAGGCGGCTAATGAACCCGTGAACTTGCCATCCACACGTCCTGCACCGGCTCTGTCGCGAATCTTGTTTATCGCATCCACAGCAGTTAAGGCGATACGGCTATCTTTGCCTGCAGGCGATTGGTAGCCTTGCGCCGCCGATTCGGCATACATGAGATAAACATCGGCTAAACGAACCCAGGTCAACATAATCATAAAAGCATTCGCATAATTATCGGCGTCCTTGTCCCAACCGTTACATCCCGGCGTAACGAATTTGCGAAGCATATATCCTGTTTCGCAGGGATTACCATATACCGCATTACGATAACTTCCACCCGAATACAGATTGGCATACGTCCACAGCGCCCCCTTGTCATCGTCCAACTTAGTGCTTACTACCTGAACGCCATCAAATATAAAGTTGGTATAGAAACGGGGGTCGCGGTCTTTCCACGGATGGGTTCTGTCGAAACCGGATGCGTTATCATCTGTCGGCAGACCGTTTTTCATGCCAAAGAAATTGACATAGTTTGCTGCCGGAAACAACCTTTGCGGGTCGGCTCCTCCGCCAAGTTCGGCGCCGGGGTGGTACGATTCGCTTTGTCTCCATCTGGAGTTGTTTTCGAAGCTTGGACCCCGCACGATTGCTTCGGTTGAGCCGGGTATTCTCCATCCATCCTTAAAGGTATAGAATAAAGTACTGTAATTTTCGAATGCAACCAACGAATATTGCGTTTGCCCTCTTTCTACCAGATCGATTATTTCGGCAAAGGCTGCAGCGGCTTTTTGGCAAAACGTTGCGTCGTAGGCATCGGGACTGCCTGATGGGCCATGCGTCATCAGCGGACTGCCCGCCCACAGATAATTTTTGCCCAAGTAAGCCAATGCCCAAATCTTATTGGCGCGCAGCTCATTATTTCCCATCGTGCGTCGTCCGGGGCCTGTATCATCCCAGTTGACAGGCAACAAATCGGCGGCTTTACGGAAGTCATCCCCTGCTTTTTGCGCACATTCATGGTAAGTAGGACGGGGTAAATCTAACTTCTCACCGCCTAAATCGCGATCGATATAGGGCATTGGCCCCCAGTATTGCATCAACTGGAAATGCCAGAAACCTCTGAAGAAATACAACTGTCCGAGTATCATGTTGCTTTCTTCCTCAGTAGCGTCAACCAAAAGCCCTTTTTCTTCGACAGCTGCTATTCCCAGATTGCATTTCCGGATGCTATACCAGGCGCTGTTCCAGATGTCTTTTGCCATTCTGTCCGATCTTGGCGACCAGTTATTCCTGTAGAGAAAACACTCGCGGCTTCCATCATCGTTAGGTCCTAAATACCACCGGAAGTTACCCCGGTCAATATGATAATTAAAATACCTGCCTTCGCCATCGTACTGATGTTCATCATCGCCCCAGTTGAACGAAGAACACCAGGTATGTTTGGCAATATCAGGGATGAGCATGTACATCTCTTCGGTAAATCCCTGAAAGTTGGTGAAGTTTTTGAACACTTCATTTTCGTTAATAATCGATTCGGGCGCTCTATCCAAATAATCGGTACACGAAACGCCTCCCAGAACTATCAGCAGGCATGCCAACACTGTTACATATTTTTTTAATAAATTGTTATTCATATAATTTACTATTTAAAAGTTACTATAACGATACTCTCAATCCAAAATTAATACGCTTCATCGTTGGATATGCTCCGTCACCGGCGGAAGAGCCGGCGCCAAAGTTCGCTTCGCGGTCGTCAGGCATTTTTGTAAACAGCCATAGATTATTCCCGTTTATGTACAACCTGAGGTTTTTCATTCCCAAAGATTTCACCCAACTGTTACTGTCGGTAAAGGTATATCCTAACTCCACATTTTTCAATCGCAGATAAGAACCGTCGTACAGATAGCGGGTTCCTCTGGAATAGCCAGGCATTATAGCCCACATGCGAGGCATGGGTCCATCCGCGTTCTGATTATCTTTCGACCAGTAAGTCCCTTCCTTGAAGATGGTATGACGGGTAACGTCTTCAAAACTGACATAAGGCACGTAACGGTCTACATTGGTTACGCCGTAAAACTGTACGAAAAGACTCCATCCTTTATAGTCGCCGCCGAAGTTAACATTAAACGTATTTT
>Ga0099364_10006604_pt1 | contig 16832 bp, 17 predicted proteins | sample TergutTh196P3_FD_73070 | JGI IMG/M metagenome (GOLD analysis project Ga0099364, IMG submission 73070) | Microcerotermes parvus P3 segment gut microbial communities from Pointe-Noire, Republic of the Congo - Th196 P3 | ecosystem: Host-associated > Arthropoda: Insects > Digestive system > Gut ... | reverse complement strand
TGTACGCTCCCAGGCAACCATCCAGGGGGCAATACGCGATTCTTTACGCCTTACCGGGTTTGGACTTGAAGAAGCAAACAATATCGCCCTGATGCTGCGTACTGCAGCGCTGCCGGTTGAACTTGAAGTGGCAAGCCAGCAGAGCATAGGCGCTTCGATGGGTGAAGATACCATTATGCAGGGACTGTATGCCCTGCTTGGCGGCATTGTTGCCGTCCTGATCTTTATGCTGGGATATTACCGAATTGCCGGAATTAACGCTGTTTTTGCCCAGATACTCAATTTTTATTTTATGTTCAGTATTCTTTCCGCATTTAATTTTACCCTGACATTGCCGAGTATCGCGGGTTTCATCCTCACTATCGGTATGGCGGTAGATGCCAGTGTGATCATTTTTGAACGTATGAAAGAAGAACTGCGACTTGGCAAGGGCAGAAAAGCCGCCGTTGAAAACGGTTTTGACAAGGCATTTTGGGCGATCATGGACTCCAATATTACGACCTTTATTGCCGCTCTGTTCCTTTCTCAGCTTGGTTCCGGCCCCATCCAGGGATTTGCCGTGACCCTGGCCGTCGGGGTTTTCTCTTCGGTATTTACCGCCCTGTTTGTTTCCCGGCTGATATTTGACTTTGGTACGGATGTTCTGCGCAGTAAAAAACTATCGATAACCTGGTCCCGCTTGAAAATAGAAAGCGCACCCGCCGCCGCAGGAGGGATCAAGTAATGAGAAAAATCATCCGGTTTTCAAAACTATATGTATTTACAGCAGTATTTTCTACACTGCTTGTACTCATCGGTATTTCCGGCTTCTTTGTAATGGGCGGTTTTAACCTTGGCGTGGATTTCCAGGCAGGCTTAATTCAGGAGATTCAATTTGCCCCCACTGCATTCAGTCTTACCTGGTCAGGCAGGGGCAATACGACCATTGCTTTTGACCGCAGCGGTATGTACATTGTGCATTCCGGCGTTGGCATTGAATCAAGAACCATACCGTTTCTCTTTAGTGAATATGCTACAATTGGAGAACTTACCGGCGCTCTGAGTGACCAGCTCGAAGGCCTTGAATTTGATCTGCTTGTACCCGCAGATACCAGTTCGCAGTGGCTGGTACGGAGTTCCCAAAGGGATCCCCGGCTTGATGCGGATATCCCTTACCTGGTGCATTACCTTGACCCCCAGAGCGAAGAAATACCCATCGCCACAGTGCGGGATGCATTAGACGCACTTGGACAGACGGTATCGGTGCAAAGCCTTGGGCAGCCGTCCGATCGCCATTTTATGATCCGTATTCAGGACACACAGGATGAACAAACTGAAGTTGAACAGGAAATTCCTGTTCAGGAGGAAACTACTGAATACGATGAAACTGCGGAAGTTATTGATTGGGAAGAAGCGGTTGCGGAATTAATTGATGCAGAAACAATACCGGAAGAATTTGCTGAGGCAGAATTTGATGAATTTGAAATAATGACAGAAGACGTTACTGCAGCGGATACTGTCAGGAACCGGCCCGCCGAAATGATCACCAGTGTCCTGGAAAACTCAGAGTTTTTTAACCCTGGCGAAGTGGTGGTACTGCGTTCCGATTATGTCGGCTCCCGTTTTTCCAGAAACCTTACCGATCAAGTGGGGATTCTGATTGCTTGTACCCTGCTGTTGATTCTGGCCTATGCGGCAATCAGGTTTAAGCTGCAGTACGCCGTAGGCGCGGTATTGGGCATTATGTATGACAGCCTTATTATTGTTACCTTTGTGGTTTGGACCAGAATGGAATTCAATACCAGTACCATTGCCGCAATTCTCACGATACTCGGTTATTCGATTAATAATACCATTGTTGTTTTTGACCGGATTAGGGAAAACCGCCGCCTGTACCCGGATGATGTTTTTGTCAATGTTCTTGACCGTTCTCTGACGGAAACGCTGAACAGGACTGTTATCACCACCGTTACAACCATGCTTGCGGTACTGTCCCTGTTTATCTTTACCACCGGATCCATGAAAGATTTTGCCCTTGCCTTACTGGTGGGTATGACCTCAGGTGTATACACGACGACGTTTATCGCCACCGGGTTTATAAATTTCTGGGAAAAACGCAAACTCATACGAGCCAAAGAAAAACTTGAGGCAGGGAATAAATAGGGACCAGGGATCCCCGATCCCCGATCCCCGATCCCCGATCCCTACTGTTACTCGCGCCAACGTTCTGGGCTTCTGCATGGGAGTCAGGCGGGCGGTTGATCGTGCCTTTGCCGAGGCGGAACGTTGTAACAAAACCTGTACCCTCGGCCCACTCATCCACAACCCCCAGACTCTTGACGAACTGCAGTGCCGGGGGGTAGTGCAGCTCAGCGAATCCTCGCTTCCCGCAGACCTTCAGGGTGTTTCCGTTGTCATTCGAGCCCACGGTGTAAGCCCTCAAACAGAAGCGGAACTCCGCAAGCGAGGTGCGCATGTTATTGACGCGACCTGTCCCAGAGTCAAAGCAAGCCAGCTAAAAGCCGCAGCTTTTGCCGAATCCGGGTATTGTCTTTTTCTTGCCGGAGAAGAATCCCATGCTGAGATTATTGGTATCCGGGGTTATGCTGCCGCGTTCCATGAACCGGCTGTGCTGCAATATCCTCATGCCGGGCTTATGTGCCTCGTTGTTGGCAGTGCTGACGAAGCCCGGAGTGCGGCAGCACAGATGTGTGCCGATGACTTTGCGCTGTACGGAAATTTATTAAAAAGAAAAGTTGCGCTTATAGGACAGACGACTATTTCAGCCGAGGAGTACCGGGCTATTGGCAGCGCTATCACCGAATTGTACCCCGGTCTTGTAATTGCCCAAACAATCTGCACTGCTACCAAAGAACGTCAGGACAGCCTGCGGGAACTGCTTGGCAGGGTTGACGCTGTAGTCATTGCCGGGGGAAAAGAATCGGCCAACACCCGCCGTTTGCTGCATATCGCCGAATCATCCGGCAAACCCTGTGCCCTTGCAGAAACCGCCGCAGACATACCGCCGGATTTTTATTCTTATCAAACTATCGGCCTAGCCGCCGGTGCATCGACACCGGATTCGGTCATTGATAGTATTGAACAGGCTCTCTTTTCCCTGCCCCATTGACAACCCGTTTTTTCGGTATATACAATGCTTACACATGGCGCGGGAACATATAGCTCCAACGAAAAGTAATCTCTTGCGGGTTAAGGAACGGCTCGCTTTAGCTGAGGAAGGCCACGATCTTTTAGCGCAAAAACGGGAAATTCTTGTCATTGAACTTATACAGAAGCTGGAACAGGTAAAAATGCTGGAACGGGAACTGGATGCCCGTGTTACTACAGCATATCCATGCCTCAAGCGGATGTTAGTAGTTATTGGCCGTGAAAGGGCTGAAAAACTCGCACAAAATATCAATTACCGCTATGATCTGAGGGAAAAACAAGTTACAGCGGCCGGAATGAAGCTGCCGGGGCTGGAATTTCGGCTTCCAAGAGCGGAATTAAAATATTCTCCGATAAATTCATTTGCAGAATGTGATGAAACTGTGTTAGAATTCATTGAGATGCTTAAAATATGTACGGAACTTGCGGCCGTACGAACCATTGCCTGGCGGCTGGCACGCGAGGTTCGCAAAACCCAACGGCGGGTGAATGCGCTGGAGAAGATGGTCATACCTGCTGCTAATGAGACCAGGGCGTATATTGAGGCATCACTGGAAGAACGGGACAGAGATTCTTTCTTTGTCAGTAAAATGCTTAAGAAAAAAGGGGTGTCCGGTTTAGTAACATGAAACCGCTTTTCTCAAACCTAGTCGTAGCTGTCACCGGATCAGACGCATCTATACTTGCGGCTAAATATGCCATTGCCATGGCAAAGATCTATCGTTGCCATCTGTCTGCCGTATATGTGGTGGATACCGCTACAATCAAACAGCTTACATTGAGCAAAATATTTATCCAGGCGGAAGGTACCGAGTATGAAAAAAGCCTTGAAGCGAACGGCCAGCGGTATCTTTCATTTGTGGAAGAACTTGCCCATGCGAAAGGCGTTAAGATCACGAAAGAGATGCGTAAGGGAGCGGTATACACCGAAATCCTTCATGTTGCCGAAGATCACAAGGCAGACATGATTATTATGGGCGGCTGGGAGAAAGACCGCAGCGCCCGTGACATCATTGGTCAGGCTCACCGTGAAATTATGTTTAATGCTAAATGTTCGGTACTGATTGTAAAAAATCCAGGCGTTGAACAATTATACAAACGCTTGTAACTGTCATTGAAGGAGTAACTATGCGAATAGCGATTGTAAGCGCGCCGGCACAAAGACAAGCGCCGCCGGATTATGTGAAGGCCTTTGCAAAAGGAATGGAATTAATGGGACACCGGATAGAGCTTGTCGATGCATGGACCGACGACGGTATGCGTTTGGGCGGCTGTGAATACATAGCTGTCGTTGCCGAACCGGTTTCATTTTTCTCCGGCAAAATTCCCGAAGTACTCCCTAAAATTTTGTCCGCAGGCAGCGGCCTTGGCGGAAAAAAAAGCGCCGCCTTTATTAAAAAATCGGGGCTGCGTTCAAACAAGGCTTTATCTGTTTTAATGAAGGCCATGGAAAAAGAGGGGATGATGGTAAACTGGAGCGACATTTTACTGAATGCCCCGCACGCCGAGGCTATGGGGAAGCGGATAGGCGCGTAAAAGTTTGCAAGAAAACCTTTCCGTATTATTTCGTGTGTTTTTTTAGGTTTTTAAAGAAATTCTGTCCGTAATCTATGCGTGTTGACAACCTGATTTACCTTCAAACATCTGTATTCCTCCCTCCTTCTTCATCTCTGCGCCTCCGCGCCTCTGCGAGAGTATAATACGAGAGAATCCTTGAAGTTATAGACAAGCGTGCCGCCCTCACCTGCCCGGGCAGGCGAGTGGTGCGTTTGGCCGCCGACGGGTCCTGCACAAGTCTAGGGCATGCATTGCTGTTTCAACCAGCAGTACATTATATCCATATCAATCATACGCATTGCTGCTTGCGCGGGGTATGTTGATTTATTTTTGTTTTATCGTTATTAATGGGGTTACTATGGTTTCCAAGGAAGATAAAACAGTAATTCGGGAACTTGCACAACAGGTGCGGGAACTTGCCGCGGAAAGGGTAAACCAGGAACGGATAGGCCGGATTAAAGCCATGCACAGCCTGCAACCCGGCCGTCCTGTGGTTTGGATTGATGAAATCCCCTGGCACGAAATGGATATTGACGGCGAACTGATACTACGTTGTTCAACACAAGCTCAAGACATGGAACGTTTTTTTCGCCGCATCCTGTACCGCTGGAAGTATATCCAGGCTGATATGGTAGTGGAGGATACATTTTATGTGACCAAAGCATATACAGAATCCGGAATCGGCATAGGAGTCAAGGAGCAAATCCTTCGTACTAATGATGCAAATCATATTGTTTCTCATAAGTATGATGACCAGCTTGATACCAAAGAAAAGGTAGATGCATTAAAGTTACCGGTAATACAGGCAGAGCCGCAAAAAGACCGTGCAAATCTGGAATTTACAGAAGAAATTCTTGATGGTAGTATGCCGGTAAAACTTAGGGGCCATGGATTATATTATGCCCCTTGGGATGTAATTGCCAGGTTCCGCGGTATAGAAAGCTGCCTCATGGATATGATAAGCAATCCTGATTTGATTCATGCAACAATAGGGAAGTTCACGGAAATTTATACCGCCAAGTACAACCAGATGGAGGAACAAGGGTTACTGGATTACAATATCTCGTCTTTGCATTGTACCCCTGTTTATACCAACGAACTCCCCGCCGCCGATTATGACGGGGGAAAAGTCCGCTTTAAGGATGTCTGGTTCAGGGGCATGGCTCAGCCTTTTTCCTGTGTTTCTCCTGCCATGCAGGATGAATTCGATCTGCAGTACATGCGTCCTTTGATGGAACAATGCGGCCTTTCCTATTATGGCTGTTGTGAACCTCTGGACCGCTTTATTCCTTATTTAAAAAAAATCCCCAACATGCGGAAAATCGGAGTGTCCGCCTGGGCAGATGTCCGGTCTTCGGCACAACAAATAGGCAGCTCTTATGTACTGGCTCACAAACCAAACCCTGCGAATGTGGCCGGGAATTTCAGCATGGAGGTAGTTCAGAAAGAAATAGAAACGGTCATCAATGAGGCGGTAAAAAACAATTGCCCTTATGAGTTTGTCCTTAAAGATATCAGCACTGTCGGCGGTAAGCCGGAAAATCTGATCAACTGGACAAAGACGGTAATGGAGCTCATTGATAAGTATTATTAAAAATATATTGTTCCGGCACAAAAGAAGCTATATGGGCTGAAGTGCAACGCTGTATGGACATTGGCAAAAAATGCCTGGGATTTTTTAACAAGTTGGCAAAACGCTGACAAAAAGAAAATCACAGAAACACGGGAGCCTTCTTCCCCATCAGCAAAGCACCTCCCCCATTGATGGCTCACTGAATAACGGCAGCAATGTAATACCTTAAACATGATTAAGCGGGTGTCGGCGGCAAACGTGCCGCGCGCGGTGCGTTTGGCCGCCGACGGGTCCCGCTCAAGTTTTGAAGGCATTACATTGCTGGTTCAACCAGTAGTGCATTGACCAATGGGGTTTGCGAGCCCTCCATTGACGGTTAACCGTAAAACCGGCATAATACCTGTACATGAATAAACTCATTTTTGTCTCTGGCGGTGTGTGTTCAAGCTTGGGGAAAGGCGTTGCCGCGTCATCTTTGGGGGCTTTGCTGGAAGGCCGGGGGTTGAATGTCCGCATGGTAAAGTGTGATCCGTACATCAATGTGGATGCGGGTTCAATGAGCCCCTTCGAGCATGGCGAGGTGTATGTAACCGATGATGGGGCTGAAACAGACCTGGATTTGGGCAATTATGCGCGGTTCACCAAGGGCCAGCTCACCAGGGCAAATTCCATGACAACCGGGCAGGTGTATAAATCGGTCATAGAAAAAGAACGTTCAGGGCATTACCAGGGGCGTTGTGTGCAGGTCATTCCCCATATAACCAACGAAATAAAAAGCCGGATACTGGCAATTTCAAACGAAAGCGATGTTGATGTGGTGATTGTTGAAATCGGCGGTACAGTGGGAGATATTGAATCGATACCCTTTCTGGAAGCCGCACGGCAGCTTATCCATGAATACGGCAGGAATAACGCAGTTTCGGTGCATCTTACCTTAATTCCCGAGGTTGGCGGCGGTGAATTAAAGACTAAACCCACCCAGCATTCGGTCAAAGCCATGCAGGAGATGGGGATCCAGCCCGATATACTGATCTGCCGGGCACCTGAAATACTTGATGAGGATACCCGTCAGAAAATAGCTCAGTTTACCAATATTGATCTTGATGCGGTATTTACTTCCCTCACTATTGATACTACAATTTATATAATACCCCTTATGTTTTTTGAGCAAAAACTGGATCAAGTGGTGCTTAAAAAGATGGGGGTTGAGAGCAGGCATGCGGACTTACGGCCGTGGTACTCGGTAATGGAACGGTACAATGCCCGCAGCGGCAAGGTCCGTATCGGTATCGTGGGCAAGTACATGGATCTGCACGATGCGCATAAATCCGTGTATGAGGCGTTGTTCCATGCCGGTATTGAGTGCGGAGTTGAAGTTGAGCTTGTAAAAATCGATCCTGCGGTTCTTGAGAAAACCAAAGATATCGATTCGCTGCTTGGCTCTGCAGGCGGTACGTTGTCAGTAGACGGCATATTGATGCCGGGCGGCTTTGGCCCGCAGGGAGTTAACGGCATGATTCAGGCAGCTTCGTGGGCACGGATCAACAAAGTACCCTGTTTCGGCATTTGCCTGGGGATGCATGTTATGGTGATCGAATGGTGTCGCAATGTGCTGGGCTGGACTGATGCGGATTCCGCTGAATTCAACCAGAGCACCAAACGCCCGGTGATAAGCCTGCCAGACGAGGGTGCCATGCGGTTGGGGCTGGGAGAATTGGCTGCTGAACCGGAAACCCATGTCTCTACGGCCTACGGCGCACCGCATGGGGGCGGCTCACCATCAGCAGATGGCGGGCGTTTTTGGGAACGCCATCGGTGCCGGTATGAGTTTACCAATAAGTACCGTGCCGACATTGCCGGTTCCGGCCTGAAAATTACCGCGCTTTCGCCGGACAGCAATTTTGTTGAATGTGTAGAATGGCCGCGTGCAGGATTACACGAGCACCCCTGGGGCGTGGGGGTACAGTTCCACCCGGAATATAAATCAAAGCCCACAGCGGCAACCCCGCTGTTCAGGGATTTTATCGCTAAAGCGAAACAAAGTAAAAGGTAAAAGTGATGAAAGTTAAAATGAAAAAAAACAACTCTTGCAGATTTATATTTTCTCTTATTTACCTTTTACTTCTTACCTTTTACCTCTTACCTTTTCTCTCCTGTTCCTTCGACTATGGCAGCCAGGGTGCAGATGACGAGGATGTGCCTGACATTATTATGGATGATGTCGAATATGTACGGATGCGGTCTGCCGATCCCCAGGCACGTTTAATGGCGGAACGAGTGGAACGGTATGAAGAACGCCGGCTTATGAAATTGAAAAATGTTACCTTTGAGCAGTTTGGCAGCGGAGAAGAAGTCAATGCCTATGGCAAAGCCGGGAGCGCCTCTTTTGAAATTGATACCGGGGACATACTCATGAGCGATGGGGTGCGAATTGAAATTGACTCCGAGGATATCGCTATTGAAACTAGTTGGCTTGATTGGAAAGATGAGAGCCGCATCCTTTCCGGCGGTGCAGAAGAAGAAGTACATATTTTCCAGGAAAACGGCACGTTTTTTTCCGGTATTGGTTTCCATGCAAATGCCTGGAACCGCTCCTGGGAATTTTCCGGAATGGTGACCGGCACCTATGTTCATACCGGTGATGATGATGAATGATGGCTGGGGGTGATGTGTAATGAACAAGTATCAAACTCTCGTACTGGCGCTATGTTTTTTTGTTTTTAATACCGGTAACACCAATGCTGATACATTCACTTTCAGGGCGGACAGAATGTCCGGAATTAGAGCAACGGGCAGGACAGTAACCGTTCTGACAGGCAATGCTGAAGTCCGATCGAATAATATCCTGCTGCGCGCCGATCGTATTGAAATACACGGTGATGACAATCAGTTTGTTGATTGTTTCGGCAATGTGTGGGGTATGGAAGAAGAAAAAAACATTCTCTTTCAAACCGAAAGACTCCGCTATGACCGGAACCGGAAAATTGCACGGCTGGAAGGCAACGCAACCCTTGAAGACAGGGATAATGAATTAGTGGTTAAAGGCAATATTATTGAATATGACGAAGAAGCTGAAAGAGTGGTCATGCAGGTTTTCGTGCGCATGTTCAAGGATGACATGGTATGCCGGTCCGATTACGCTGTTTACCGACGTCAGGAAAAACTCCTTGATCTGTCCGGTTTTCCCGTGGTTTTTAAGGGAGACGATGAATTTCGTGCCGATCGCATACGGGTCGATCTTGAAACTGACGATGTAACCATGGAAGGCGCTGTTTCGGGAACAATAAGAAACTAGGTTATGGACGAAATTCGGCATACTTTAGGCGTTACTGATATACGCAAACGTTTTGGCAGAAAAGAGGTAGTTCGCGGAGTCAATTTCGAAATGTGCAATGGCGAGGTAGCCGGTTTACTGGGGCCAAACGGAGCGGGAAAGACGACCATTTTCTATATGATTGTCGGATTTTACCGGCCCAGCGCAGGTTATGTCAGTATGGATGGTAAAAATATTACTTCTAAACCAATGTACCGCAGGGCACGGCAGGGTATCGCCTATCTCCCGCAGGAAGCCTCGATTTTCCGAAAACTGACGGTGGAGCAGAATATTTTTGCCATTCTCGAAAGCCGCCGTGATATTGACAAAGCTGCTAAAAAACAACGGCTGGAAGATCTGCTGAACGAATTCGGCATAGACAGGATACGAAAACAATATGGTTATACCCTTTCCGGCGGGGAGCGGCGGCGTACCGAAATTGCCCGCGCTCTTGCCACCGAACCTAAATTCCTGCTGCTGGATGAACCGTTTGCCGGCATCGACCCCATTGCCGTTTATGAAATAAAGCAGATCATACGCCGGCTTGCCGAAAAAGGCATTGGCGTGTTAATTACCGACCACAATGTCCGTGATACACTGGAAATCACCACCGAGGCATTTATCATTGCCGACGGATCAATCGTTGCACGGGGCGACCGCGAAACGATTCTTGCAAACGAGATGGTACGTGAAGTATATCTGGGTTCCGAGTTCAGAATGTAGTATGGCGGATCAAATAACCCTTGTCCCGCCGGTTCTTAAACCAGCCTCGTAGAGCTTTCCGCAGGAAATATACATGGGGAGCTTTGTACCGCACAGGATAATATCTGCATCTTCGGCCATTTCAATCATATCGCGGCCTGGCGTTTTTCCCCGTACAAAAATAATGGCATGAATATCCATCAGTGTCGCTGTACGGATTACCTGGGGGTTTACCAGTCCGGTTAACAGAAGCACCTTGTCTTTGACAAAAGCCATAACATCGCTCATAAGATCGGCTCCGCATGCGGATGCAATTTCCGTGTCTGCCTTGTCTTCTCCGTTAAAAAATTGTCCTTCAAGTAACGCTACCGCTTCCGCAACTGTCATCGCATCCTCCGTTTCGGGTAGTATAGCAAAAAAACAACCTTAAATGCAATAGATAAATGTAGACAATAATATGTTATTGTATTACTTTAAATATACATAGACCAAGAGGGAGGAAAATATGGCTGAACATGTAATGCATAAAAAAGACGCCAAAAAAGCGCCAAAAAAGACATTGAAAGAAAAAAGGGAAGATAAAAAAGCCAAAAAAAAGAACAAAGAACAGCAGTAAAAATAGGCAGGGAATTTCATCCCTGCCGCTGTTATCTGTTACTGGGCTTGGATATGCAGGGAATATGGGCCTGTAGCATATCCGCCAAATCCTTTGACCCTGATAAAATATGTTCCTGGAGTACAATAATAGCTTATACGGGCATTATTATCTGTTCCGCCGTCGTCATCATATGCAAGTTCGTTTCCATCTGCATCAAATAACCACATTACTGTATCTATATTGCTGTCTGTCCAAATAGTAACTCTGCCTTGAGGAAGCACTGCACGGTATAAGTGATCAGCGTTTTCCTGGAGTGTAGCATTGCGTACAACTCCCGGTGTAATGTCAGTAACAGGCGGAGATGAGGTATGGAGAGAATACGGACCTGAAACATTTTCACTAAATCCTCTGACTCTGATGAAATATGCACCAGGGGAGAAAAAACGGCTTATCAGTGCATTAAGGTCTGTCCCGCCATCGTCATTATATTCAAGCTCATCTCCGTCCGCATTGTATATCCACATTACTGTATCAATATTACTGTCCGTGTATACGGTAAGAAGCCCGCCGGGAACAGTGATCCGGTATAAATGTTCGGCATTTGCCTGGAGATTTGCATTACGTGCGGTTCCCGGTGTAATGTCCGTAATAGGCGGGTTCGTGACATGCAGGGAAAATGGACCTGAGGTGCTTCCGTATCCGCTGACCCTGATAAAGTATGTTCCGGCAGGAACAATGCGGCTTATCCTTGCATTCAGGCTCATGCCGGAATCATCATCATGTGCAAGTTCATTCCCGTTTGCACTGTATAACCACATCATTGTATCGATATTACTGTCTGTAAAAGCGGTAAGAATTCCGCCAGGGGAAGTAATACGATACCAATAGGAAGTGTTTTCCTGCATTGTTGCGTTAATCACAGTTCCCGGAGTGACATTCAAGGCTCTGTTTGAACCGGTGGCGAAATCATTACCGGTGTTGTTCTGAGCAAATAGCACTGCACTCAGCATGATAAAAATCATAGCGATAACTATTTTCTTCATACATATCTCCTTACAAATTCAGATAATACAGTTTATCACTTCAGAAAAAAAAGTCAATGTATTATAAAAACAAACCAATCAATGCCATTATTGTCGCATAACATTCTGTATCGAACAATGCCGTCGTGGCATGGCAAGCGGGCTGGCGGAAACTTCTGGAATTCCCCAACGGAGGAGACCAACAGTGAATTCTTTCAATCTATGTGGACAAAAAATGCCCAGCGCCTAATCTCAGACTTGATGCCAAAATAGAAATTAGGTGCTGGGAGACTCCGGAGTTGGATTCTACAGGCGTTTCCGTCAGCCCGCTTGCCATGCCACGACGGTTTTGTGCGAGGCTTATAACACGCGAGCGTTCTAAAGAACGCTTTGTAAAAACTGCCGTGTACGGTCGTGAATTGGATTGTTAAACATAACTTCTGGCGGGGCAATTTCCAGGATTTTTCCTTCGTACATGAACACCACTCTGTCGGCAACTTCGCGGGCAAAGCCCATTTCGTGCGACACTACCAGCATGGTCATGCCCGATGCGGCAAGTTCCTTCATTGCCGACAACACTTCGCCGACAAGTTCCGGATCGAGAGAGCTCGTTGGCTCGTCAAAGAGCATGATCCGTGGTTCCATGGCAAGAGCGCGGGCAATGGCAACGCGCTGCTGCTGGCCGCCGGAAAGCTTGGCGGGGTAGGTGTCGAATTTATCGCCCAAACCCATGCGCTCCATAATACCTTTGGCTCTTTCCCGCGCCTGTTCAATGGGTAGTTTGCGTACGTGGACAGGGGCAAGCATCACATTTTCCAGGGCTGTTTTATGGGGAAAAAGGTTAAACCGCTGGAATACCATGCCCACTTCAAGCAATGTTTCGTTGCGCTCCTCGTGAGGCATTTTGACGCTGTTTATACCTTTGTGGCAGTCAAACAGCAGTTTGTCTTCGATGTATATTTGGCCTTCATCAAGGGTTTCCAGCCGGTTTAATAAACGCAGATACGTCGATTTTCCTGCACCGGAAGGCCCGATTATGCAGACTACTTCCTTTTGTTCAACGGTGAGTGACACATCAATAAGAACATCAAGAGGGGGTCTGCCTTTACTACCATGAAAGGTTTTGCAAACTCCAACTGTTTTTACCATCGACATTGGCTGACCCTTGTTACTCGTACACCGAGTATTTTTTTTCCAGTTTGTTGAAGATAAATGTAAAAATCCAGGTGATAATGAGATAGAGAATCATTGCCGGAATATATACGAGGGCCGAACGGGTCGAGCCTTCAATGCTTCTCGTTGCTCTGGTAATATCAACCAAAGCAATCATTGCTACCAGAGAAGTATCTTTTAAAATCAAAATAAATTCATTGCCTATTGGCGGGATAAGCCGCCGGATTGATTGCGGAATAATTATCAGTCTGAAAGTCTGCGAGTAGGATAAACCGAGAGCACGGGAAGCCTCAAACTGACCTTTGTCTATGCTCTGTATTGCTGCCCGGACAATTTCGGCTGAATATGCAGCAATATTAAGGCTGTAGGTAATGAAGGCATAGATAAAACGGTTTAATTCCTGATTTCGTATCGGAATTATGAAAGCCGGCGACATCAACGGCAGCGCATAGTAAATAAAGAACAACTGCATCAACAGGGGAGTTCCCCGGAAAAAGAAAATATACCCGCTGCACAGCTTGTTGAGGACAATATTCTTTGACATTTTCCCCAATGCCAAAAAAACGCTGATAATCACCCCTGCGGTTACAGAGGTGACGGTCAGCCCAATGGTTATCCTGGCTCCCATCAACAGGGCGGGAACCCAGGATACCATTCTTTGCAGATTTTCCATTTGTAATAAAGTACGGTTTTACCAGTTATTTCTGGCAGGAGTTACCATGTCAATGCCCAGATGCTGCATTGAAATTTCCAGCATGGTTCCGTCATCAAAGAGTTCATACAGGGCCTGGTTAATGGCATCGGTTAGGGCGTCATTTCCTCCCTTCATGCAAATGCCAAAGAATTCATCAGGGTCTCCCTGCCAGGTAATTTCAAAGATGCTGTCAGGAACCGTTGTATAATCCAGCGCAACAACGCCGTCGGTTACAATAACATCAACCCGGTTCAGCTGCAGTTCGTCAAAGCAGCTCATTACCCGTTCATATGCAAAAGGAGTATATCTGAGTCCGGTTTCTTCCTCCAGCTTTTCCATAAAGAATTTTGCGGTGGTTTCAGCCTGAAATGCGACACCGAGACCTTCCAGTTCCGCTGGGCTTTGGGGTTTTATATCAGAATCTTTTCGCGATACTATTGCCATGGCATTGCCAATATAGGGGTTTGAGAAGTTATGGACCTGCTGTCGTGCTTCGGTAATGGTAACCGAAGACATTATGGCGTCAATTCTCCCTGTTTCCACAGCGGCAAAAATCCCGTCCCAGGCAGTGTCAACCAGATCAATTTCCAGCCCCATTTTTTCTGCAATGGCCTTTGCCATATCGACATCAAATCCCATGGGGGTCATGCCGTCGGGACCGTAGTACTCCATTGGGGGATAGCCAATTTCCATGCCTACCGTCAGGACTCCTTCTCTAATGGTCAACCCTTCTTGTGGTTTCTCGCATCCCGTCCCAAGGATGCACATTGCTGTCATAATGACAAAAAGTGTTAAAACTGTCTTTTTCATGTTTCCTCCGAAAAAAAATTGTTTTCAAATGTAGTATACTATATTTTCGATTATTTTGCCAATTGATCCTGAGACATAATTTTTCACTTTACAGAGATAGTTAATCCTATAAAATTTACCAAAAGTTTACCTAATAACCTATTGCTTATTGAGGAAGATATTTGATAAAATGTTAACGACCGGACGGTAACTAAAAGATGAAAAAAGCGGAAATAATTGATGCGGCTTACCGGGTATGGGGCCGCGAATTTTATCAGAAAACCAGTCTCAGCCATGTAGCGTGTGAGTTAAATGTGTGCAAACCCGCGTTGTACCGTCATTTTTTAAGTAAACATGCGCTCCTTGAAGCTATGGCCATGCGCTTTTTTGACGATTTTGCCGCTTTTATCCGTGATGATTTTGAAAAAGCCCTGAAAAATGAGGAAAAAAACGAAGGGGTATTCATAGTAATCCGGTCTGTTACGGAATTTTATGCCCGGAATGTGCATTTGTTCATCTTTGCACTGGCGGAACTCCAGGCTCCCAAGCTAGCCAGCTTAAATATGCATGAAGAACTTCGCGAGCGCGGCGTAGATTTTCCGATTTTTCTCAGTTCAATCAGTGGATATTACACTTTTGACCCATTGGTAATGCGCCTTGTCTTTGCCACGCTTACCTTTTTCATAGCAGGTTTTCATAATTGCCATAGAAAAGAACGATTCCTGGTTAAACCGCCGTCTGAAAAAGCAATTATGAATATAATTGACTCGATCAATACCATTGCAGGGTCGGGTTTGGGCTATACCGATGAAGAAATTCTGGAGCTTGATTATGAGGAGTTGGAAAACCGTATTGCGGGAACGGTAAACAGCATTGAAGATGATCCGCTGCTTAAAACAGTAGCCGCGGCAGTAGCAGAAGCCGGGCCCTGGGAAGCTTCCATGGAACAGGTGGCACGTCGTTCAGGTTTGGCAAAAAGCAGCCTCTATTGTCATTTCAAGAGCAAAAAAGATATGATGTATCAGCTTTTCATGACAGAATCCCTGCGGATTATTGATTTTTCCCGGCAGGGAATGAAACAGTCGGTGATTCCGCTGGAACAGCTGTATTTGGGGATTTTTTCGATAGCCGAATACCTCCGTTCCAAGCCGGATATCCTGGTGTGCCTGGATTGGATACGCAATAACCGGCTTGACTTTGGCCCACCTGATGATCAGAAAGAGCCAAAAATTGGTTTTTTACAACTTTTTGAGAGTATAGGTATAAAATCACTGCAAGGAGTAACAGAAACTCCCGGTATTTCCCCGTGGATTCTTTTCCTTATCGTCAAGACCTTAATGACAGGCAAGGGTACGATGCCCTTGCCCGCCGGGGGACAGACACCAGCAGGGGGACACACACCGGCAGGGGGACACACACCCGCCGAGGGACAGACACTGGCAGGGGGACACACACCCGCTGAGGGACAGACACTGGGTTATGTGCCGAACAGCGACATCAGGACTTTGTACCGCTTTATTACTTTAGGAATTGGAGGCTTTACAATAAATGAAAAATGAAAAATTAACAGGGATCAGGGTCTCTTCCCCCCGATCCCTATTATTAGTTATTACCTTTTACCTTTTACCTTTTACCTTGTCTGCGGAGCCGATGCGGCTCACACCTGACGAGGCGGTTGAGCGGGCGATTAATAACAACCTTGGGTTGGAATCGGAGCGTGTTACTCTGGCTACCAGAAGACGTGCCTCAGAGCATTCATGGAACCAGTTTATTCCCAACGTGACGGTTGGGGGGAGTTTGAGTATTAATAATGAAAGGGAACGAACAACCGTTTCCGGATTGGTACCTGTTCCCATACCTGGATTTGAACCTGTTCATGGCGTTGTTCCTTTTTCGGAAAGCTTTGACGGCCCACGGTGGAATTTTGCCGTTCCGATACAGGCATCGCTGACTTTGACTATGGCTATGTTTGAGAACATGAACCGGCTGCGGCTGGATTATGAAACCGGATTGATTGCCTACGATAAGGCAAAACTCCAGCTTGAGCGGGATATACGCAAAGCGTACAACAACATGCTGATGTTGCAGGAAAACATTTCTCTTTTGAATGAAAGTTTTGAAGCCGCAGAGAGGCGGGTGCAGATGGTGCAGGCAAATTACCGTGCCGGCCTTGCGCCGGAGCTCAGTTTGCTGCAGGCGCAGGTTGCCAGAGAAAATATGCGGCCGGGGATTGACCAGGCAGAAACCGGCCTGCGGGTTTTCAT
>Ga0099364_10006603_pt1 | contig 16833 bp, 13 predicted proteins | sample TergutTh196P3_FD_73070 | JGI IMG/M metagenome (GOLD analysis project Ga0099364, IMG submission 73070) | Microcerotermes parvus P3 segment gut microbial communities from Pointe-Noire, Republic of the Congo - Th196 P3 | ecosystem: Host-associated > Arthropoda: Insects > Digestive system > Gut ... | reverse complement strand
GATTTTTTTTGTTTTTGATTTTTCTCCATGATATTATTATTTAAGAGTTTAATAGTTTAATAGTTCAAAAGTTTAATAGTTTAAGAGTTTCTGCTTTCTTTCAATTTTCAATTTTCAAAGCGGTGGCGAAAATAAAAAAATATTCATTCAATTATACTAAAAAAACAAATTATTTTTCTAATAATCAATTCGTTAAAAAAAGCAATAAGAGAGAAAATAGCACTCTTTTTATATTATTTTGTACAAAAATGGGAGAAAAATGTAAAAAAAATGTTGTTATTGTGCACTGCTCTCAGATAAAATTTTGGGAGGTAAAAATAATTGCGGTGAGCGTGAGGTGCGTGATGGAATGAAATTTAGTACAATAACCCAATTTTTATCCCCACAAAATGAAAATAAATCTTATCTATTTCGCTTAAAATCAACTCACTTTCTCTAACTTTTACGGCTGAATTTTGCATTTTATAGTAGGCAGTCATCAAGAGAGACAATTTATCGGAAAATTTTAAATTAAGCCCAACTCCAGCTTGCAAGTATATACCGGCTTTGGTTCCGTAAAACACTACATCTTCTAATTTCTGTTCCGTTTGCCACTTAAAAGAGTATCCAAAATTTGCAAAAGCAAAAGGAGCCGTTTTTTTATTCATCAATTTTACGGTAACATTGGCAAAAATGGGTATAAATGTTGAGGTTTGTTTGTCGTAAAACCAAAAATCAAGCCCTGCACCAACCCCTGTAAAAAAATGATTATTAAACTGATATGCCAACAACTGCTGAATTTCGAAAGTAAAATTTCCATTGGGAAACGTATCCTTTTCAACAAAAATCTTGCCCATTCCATAACCCATTCCGATAGAGGTTTGATATACAAAGTGGGGCGCATCTTTCGGGGATTGCACAGCCTGCCCAAAACAGGAAAAAGAGAGGAGAAAGCAGAAAACGAGGTGTGAGGTAAGAGGTAAGAGGTATGGGGTGTGAGGTAAGAGGTGTGCGGTATGAGGTGTGTTTATTGTTTTCATATTTTTTTTAGTTTTTGATCCGTAGGTTGAAACCTACGGTTAATAAATTATATTATTATTCACGAATCATTAATCACTTACCTGTTACCTCTTACCTCACACCTCTTACCTCATCATCATTTCTTCCGCTGCTTTTAACGCCGCATCGCCGGTTTTGTTGCCCGTCATCATTTTTGCAATCTCCGCTATTCTTTCTTCTTTATCAATTTTTTTCAGTTTTGTTACCGTTTTTTCTTTTTCAACATCTTTATAAACAAGATAATGAATATTGGCTTGGGCGGCAATTTGCGGCAGGTGGGTAATGGTAATCAGTTGGCGTTGCTGCGAAACATCGCGCATCACTTCTGCTACTTTACTTGCCATAGTTCCCGAAACTCCCGTATCAATCTCGTCAAAAATAACGGTGGGCATAAAAGCAACAGAGGTAATGATAGATTTGATTCCCAGCATAATTCTCGACAACTCACCGCCGGATGCTGTTTTCTCAACCGGAGCAAGCGGCATCCCTTTATTAGCGGAAAATAGAAAAGAAATAGAATCAATTCCGGTTGGCGAAAAAGAAGGAAGTTGAACAATCTCTACTTTAAATACCGCATCAGGCATTCCCAAAAGCGAAAGTTTTTTTTCTAATTCTTTTTCAAATAATAATGCAGATTTTTTTCTTTTTTCAGATAAATTTTCAGACAATAAAGTTGTTTGTTCTAATAATGTTTCATACTCTTTTTGCAAACTTTCAACGCGGAGTTCCAAATTCTCAAATTGAGACAGTTTTTCCTCAATTTGTTGTTGTTTTTGTAATAATTCTTCTACATTTTTTACATGATGTTTTTGCTGAAGACGGAATAACAAATCCAATCTGTTTTCGCAACGTTCTAATTCTTCAGGATTTACCTCAACAGTTTCCTCTTTTGCGGATAATTCAAAAGATACCTCTTTCAGGTCTATCAACACAGCATCTAATCGTTGGGTTAAATCGTTAATTTTTTCATCAAAATGCGCCACAGATTGGTTTATGTTTTTTGCTTCATTCAATAATTGAATACAGTTTTCCTCACGCTCCGATATGATTTGCAACGCTTTATATAACTGCATTTTAATATTTTCCGCATTTTTTAGAAACAATATTTGTTGTTCTAATTCTTCCTGCTCTCCCAAAAATAGTTTTGCCTCCAACAATTCATTACTTTGATAATTTAAAAATTCTTGTTCCAAACGTTCATTTGCTGCTTTCTCTTTGGCTTCAACAAGTTCTTTTTCAATTTTTTTGTATTGATAATAAATTTGTTGATAAGAAATAATATCTTCCCTTAGTAGCGCAAAATCATCTATGGTTTGTTGTCTAAAATCCGATTTATTTAACAATAGATGATGGTGTTGCGAATGGATATCCACCAATTTTTCTGCAAGATCTTTGAGAATATTTAGTGTAACGGGCGTATCGTTAATAAAAACTCTTGATTTTCCGTTTTCGTTAATTTCTCTTCTTAAAATTGTAAGATCATCATAATCAATATCATTAATATTAAAAAAATCTTCAAGGTTAAGATGCTTTATATAAAATTCGCCTTCTACGATACATTTTTTTGAATGGTTGTACAATACTGATGAATCGGCTCGTGCGCCCAAGATAAGTGAAAGCGCACCCACAAGAATTGATTTTCCTGCGCCCGTTTCTCCCGTAATGGAAGTAAATCCTTGATCAAGATATAAATCCAAAGAATCGATAAGGGCGTAATTCTCTATGTGCAGGGCGCGTAACATGCTATTTGGGTTGGTTTATCGCGTCGTATTTGGCAGTGTTTGCAGGATCAATTTGTTTCATAATTTGAATTGCCTGTTGTTTTTCGCTGGGAGACCCTTCTCTAAAAATCTCAATAACTTCTTGTCGTTTGCTTTCGGCAATAATAGTCATCAAATATAAAGAACCTCTTTGCTGGTTCACTTGTTGCAGCAATCGAAGAGATTCTAAAATAGCGGCACGACCCACATCGGGGGTTTCCGACATTACATCTAAACCCAAACGGTGGTATTGATAAAAGAAGTCGTGAAATTTGCTGTAACTGTTGTTGAAAAAGTTTTCAAGAATCCAGTAGCGGTTTTTTTGCCCCGATTCAAAACTTTGCCATCCGGGTTCTGCTCCCGATTGACAGAGGTTCACAATATCTTGACATTTTGCAAAATAGGGAGCCCCACCGTTCAAAGAAAAGGTGTCAAAATCAACAGCCAAAAATAGATTCAAATAAAAAGCAACCAAAGAGGTTAACTGATTGATATTGCTTCCTTCGGCGTATTCTAACGGGTCGCCGTCCACATAAGTAAACCTCACACTATTGTCTTGAAAATTGAGTACCGGTGATTTATAACTCGCCTTATACACAGGACGTTGAAGTTGAATTGTCATGGTAGCGTCATACACATCGCCCGATTGGTTATTCAAATTGATAAGAATGGAACACTCAAGCCTTTCATCCATCTTAAAGGTGTATTGACACCATTTTCTGTCGTTTACAAATTTGTACAACTCTTGTTGCAGTTGGTTAAATTTTTCGGGGTTGGAAACGTTTATTCTGGAAGAATTGATTGAAATGGCGCATCTGAAATCTTGCGCATTTATCTGCAAAACTGCGGCAAATAAAATAAGAGATAGAAAAAAATTTTTCATTGATAAAAATTATCATATAAAAACGTACACACTAATTTTTTATTTTACTATTTTCGCAACCTAAAAAATAAATTCTAAATTTATGAATAAAGATCTATTAAAAAAGTTGTTACCATATTTATCAGCAGTAGTTATTTTCATTTTGTTTATGCTTTTCTACTGCTCTCCTGTTTTGGAAGGGAAAATTGTAAATGCCGGTGATACCATAAGTTGGAAAGGAATGTACCAAGAAGCAAAAATGTATAATGAAAAAACAGGAAATCATACATTTTGGACAGGTTCAATGTTTTCAGGAATGCCTAATTACCAGATAGGAGGGGGTAAAATAGAATCAGGTAGTTTAATTAATCCCATAGCAAAACTTACAAGTCTTTGGCTTCAAGGGGTTTTGCAAATAATCATTTTATATCTATTAGGATTCTTTATTTTACTTAAGTCTTTTAAAGTAAACACATGGCTCAGCATTGTGGGAGCAATGGCAATCACGCTTTCTTCTTATTTTTTTATTATCATTGAAGCAGGACACAATACAAAAGCGCAAACCATTGCGCTGATGGCACCCGTGATTGCCGGATTCTTTCTTATTTATAACAAAAAATATATCTGGGGAATAATATTTACAATGGTTTATTGTATGTTGGGTTTTATTAAACATCCTCAAATGTCTTACTATTATTTTCTGCTTATAGGATGCCTTTTCTTCGCCGAACTCTTTATTCATATCAAAGAAAAAAGAATGAAAGATTTTATTGTGGCTACGCTTATTTTTGGAGTTGCCGTTGTTGTTGGAATTGGAACGCGATACACAACAACCGCTCTAAATCAGGAGTATGTGAAAGAAACTATGCGGGGCGGGCACTCCGAATTGGTGAAAGAAGAAGATGAAAATAATAAAACAGCAGGATTGGATTTGGATTATGCAACACAATGGAGTTATGGAATTAAAGAAACGTTTACGTTGTTGATTCCTAACTTTATGGGTGCTTCCTCGCACTATGATGCAGGCACCAACTCGAAAGTGTATCAGGAATTAATCAAAAATGGCGTGCCGAGAAAAAATTCAGCCGACTTTTGCAAAAATGTGCCTACTTACTGGGGCGACCAGCCCTTTACTTCCGGTCCTGTGTATATCGGCGCAATTATCTGTTTTTTGTTTGTTTTGGGGTTGTGCATTGTAAAAGGTCCTTACAAATGGGCACTTTTGGCGGCTACGCTCTTTTCTATTCTGCTATCGTGGGGGAAAAACTTTATGCCGTTTACAGAACTCTTTTTTAACTATTTCCCGATGTACAATAAATTTCGAGCGGTTTCTTCTATTTTGGTAGTAGCCGAAGTAACGATGCCTTTGTTGGGATTTTTAGCAATTAAAACCATTATGGAAAAACTGATTACCAAAGAAAAACTGATACAAAATATCTATATCTCTGCGGGAATTACTGCCGGTATTTGCCTTATCTTTGCTTTGTTCGGCGGAATGTTCTACGATTTTTCTTCTTTGAATGACGAGTCTATTTTTGCCCAATTACCCGATTGGTTAGGAAGTGCCATCATTGCCGAAAGAGTTTCCATGTTGCGCTCCGATGCTTTTCGTTCGTTTATCTTTATTGTATTATCTGCAGGAATTTTATGGCTGTATGTGAAAGAAAAAATAAAATTCACTCCTTTTGTTATAGGAATGGGTGTTTTAATTTTGGCAGATATGGTTCCGGTTGCTAAAAGGTTTTTAAACAACGATAGTTTTGTTTCTCCGAAATTTGAAACCAACTACTTTAAAAAACAACCCTACGAGGAGTATATTTTGCAGGATCCCGACCCACATTTCAGAGTTTTTAATCTCACTACCAACAGTTTCAACGAATCGAGAACTTCTTACTACCTGAAACATATCGGCGGATATCATGCCGCAAAATTACGCAGGTATCAAGATTTAATTTCAGAACATATTACCAAAATGAATATGGGGGTAATAGATATGCTGAACACTAAATATTTTATTGTGAACGACAATAACAACAATCCGATGCCGCAGCGCAATCCCAATGCTATGGGAAATGCGTGGTATGTTGATTCTGTGCTCATTGTAAATAATCCAAATGAAGAGAGTGATGCTTTGAATGAGATTGATTTAACGAACACCGCAGTTTTAGATAAGAAATTTGAAGATTTTGTAAAAGATTTTATTCCCGAAAAAGATTCCACTGCCTTTGTGAAGTTTCTTTTTTATTCTCCTAACATTTTAGAATATCAATCTTTTTCTGAAAAAGCGGGCATTGTAGTTTTTTCCGAAATCTATTATCCTTATGGTTGGCACGCTTATATTGACGACCAACCCACAGAACATTTCAGGGTAAATTATACTTTGCGTGCGTTGAATGTGCCCGCCGGACAGCACCATATTCGTTTTGAATTTAAACCCGACACACTAAAAAAAGCGGAACCCATTTCTATGATATGTATTATCATCATGTATTTAACCATTATTGGAGGGGTTGGGTATTGGATTTGGGAAAAGAGAAAAATGAAAGAAAAATAACAAATATTTTAACATATTTTAACAGCGGCAAGCAGCGTAAAATTAGCCGTTCAATCTCTGATAGAGAAATCGTTAATACTCAAAGATGAAAACGGTAACTATTTTGTTTACGACCGTTTTTTTTCACTTTGGTTAGAACGATATTACTGAGTAGTAATTTTTTAAAAGACAACTATTATTTGTTCATTTTTTCGATATTGTAAAACTGCCGTTGAATCTAACCCATGAATAATAACGCACTCCTCAACTACTTTTTAAATCACTACAAACAATAGCACTCAAACAGGGGAAAAAAAGAAAAAAAGTGCACTCACATAGGGATTTTTTTATTTTTGCCGAAAAATATTTATTTATGAAACAACTGCATCAAACATTTGAAGAACATTTACGCAAAACTACTTTAGATTTCAAACGTTATTTGTACCCATCAATTAACTGGAACAACCGGATGTTTGGTATTGTTGGACCGCGTGGCGTTGGAAAAACAACACTTCTGTTTCAGCATATTAAAGAAAATCACACTACATCAGATACTTTGTACATTTCGATGGATGATCTGTATTTTGCCTCTCATTCGCTGCTCGAAACGGCAGAGAATTTTTACAAAGAGGGCGGCAAGTTTCTTTTTATTGATGAAATTCACAAATATCCCGATTGGTCTATAAGTTTAAAAAATCTTTATGATAGTTATCCCAATTTAAAAGTAGTCTTTACAGGCTCATCCGTATTAGATATTTTGAGAGGAAGCGCCGATTTAAGCCGCAGAGCAATACTTTTAAATTTGCAAGGCTTGTCTTTTAGAGAATATTTACAGTTTTTTCATGGCATCTCTGTTCCTATTTTACCGTTAGAAGATATTCTTTCTCATAAAAGTAATGATTTAAAAACCCTTATCGGCTATCCGATTAAATATTTCAAAGAGTACTTGCAAAAAGGATATTACCCATTTGGAAAATTTGAAAATTTTATGGCACATTTGAGACAAATCATTATGCAAACTATGGAATCTGATATTCCAATGTATGCCAATATGAATGTTGCAACCGGAAGAAAACTGTTGAAATTGTTGGCACTCATCGCCGATAGTGTCCCGCTTAAACCAAATTTTTCGGGACTTTCAAAAATGATAGAAGTAAGCAAAAACAATATCGCCGACTATTTTTATTATATCGAAAAGGCAGGAATGATAACTCAACTGCGAGAAAAAACAGATAGTTTTCTATTAGTTGGAAAAGTAGAAAAGGTTTATTTAGACAATCCTAATCTCGCTTTTTGTTTGTCTGAAAACGAACCTAACATCGGAAATCTTCGGGAAACCTTTTTTTTAAATCAAATGCGTGTTTATAATAAAGTTTACCGTTCAGAAAAAGGAGATTTTAATATCAACAATCTAACTTTTGAAGTGGGAGGGAAAAGTAAAAATCAAAAACAAATTGAAGGTATGAAAAACGCTTACCTCGTAAAAGACGATATTGAGTATGGTTATCAAAATGTTATTCCTTTGTGGGCGTTTGGATTGAATTATTGATAAAATACTATTTTCGCGAAGTAAAAAAGAAATAAAATGAGCAAAAACTAACAAAAGTAAATAATGAATAAAACCGCACTCCTCCAACGTTTAACCGACATCGAATGGGATGACTTTGAAGTAAAAGAAGCCCGTTCGGAACTGCCTAAGAATATTTGGGAGTCGGTTTCGGCATTTGCCAATGTGTCGGGCAGTTGGATAGTTTTGGGCGTATCACAAAAAGGAAAAAAGTTTGAAATAATCGGGGTAGAAAATCCTGAAAAGTTGGAACAGAATTTTACAACAGTTCTACGCAGTCGCAGTAAATTTAACGTGCTGATAAATCCAAAATGCCTTAAATATAATATTGACGGAAAAATTGTTTTAGCGTTTTTTATTTCATCGTCGGAGCAAAAGCCGGTTTATTTCAATTCATTGGCAAATACATTTATTCGCACAGGGAGCGGCGACCAGCGCGCAAATGATTTGGAAATTGATGCGTTGTTTCGCGATCAGTCATTCGGAGTACGTTCAGATTTAGTTGTTGAGGGATTAAGTTTTAGAGATTTGAATACAAGGTCGTTGATGACTTATCGAAATAGAGTTAAAAGCCAAAACCCTCAACTGCCTTATAATGATTTACCTGACGAAGAATTTTGTGAAAAACTTGGGTTTACAAAAAATGGCACATTGACTTATGGCGGTTTACTTGTACTTGGCAATGGTGAAACGATAAGAAAAAACTTTACTGATTTTTGGGTTGATTATTTGGAAATACCCGGAACTTCATACGCCAACGCAAAAACGAGATATACCTTTCGCATTCAAGAACAGGAAAACCTTTGGGAGTATTATAATGTGCTCATCCAGCGTTTGAGAAACTATGCCGACAATCCTTTCCGTATGGGCGACAATGGTTTTGCTTACGAAGATGAAACACAACTTGACGCTTTGCGCGAAGGATTAGTAAATATGCTTATGCATGCCGACTATTTTAGCGTAATGCACTCAACCATACGTGTTTTTAGTAACAGAATTGTTTTTCAAAACCCGGGAAGATTTTATATTGATATTGAAGAAGCAAAAAAACAGGCAATTTCCAAACCCAGAAATCCGGTCATTGCACGTTTTTTCCGTTGGGCTAAACTTGCTGAAAATGCAGGTTTTGGATTTGACAAGATGCTTGTTTGGAAACATAAAGTAGTATTTGATAACTCTCATGTTGATTTTTCTGAAACAACTTTTTATATTGATCCGATTGTAGTTCTCAAGGAAAATGTTACCAATAAGGTCCCCAATAAGGTCCCCGATAATCTTTCTGAAAATTTAAAAAAGATTATACTTGAGATTCAAAAAGACAATAAAATCTCAATGACCAAGTTGGCTGAAATAATAGGTATTTCGAAACGTAAAATATTGGATAACATTAATAAATTAAAACACAATGGCTTACTTGAAAGAGTGGGAGATAATAAAACAGGCTATTGGAAAGTAATAAAATAACATGATCGCATAACCATGAATAAAACCGCAATCATTTTTCCGATTTTTGTGTTAATTCTCGGTTGAAAATAAAATTAAGTTTTAGAAATTAAAAGAAAAATGATAGATATGTTGATTCTGTGCTCATTGTAAATAACCCATAGGTAAAACTCTTCAGCAAATCTAATATAAAAACCCAAATAACCAAAGAGGAATTTCATTGCGATAACCGGAATTCAAACCATCAAGGGCAAGATAAGCATGGCTCAAATCCTTTATTTGATGTGCAGATTTGTTTTTGCCTCCAATTTCAAAATAGTACTTTTTGTCAATGCAAAAATCAGTCTTTTCATTATATGTAATATTATGATTTTGTTGCAATTGGTTAAAGAAAAATGTTTCACGCAGGTTTCCAATTTCGGGGTTTTCTGCTGAGAGCGCGTAATTGTAATTGGTGTTTTGCAGATAGATTTTTTCCGGTTTAACCATTTGCCGTATGCCTGTTGTTTCTTTTTTTAATAACAAAACGGCGTGTGCTTTTTCGAGCAGATGTATATAATTCATCAAACTTTGTCGCGTTACGTCCACCATTTGGCTAAGTTGTGAAATATTAGGCGTAAATGGAACCATTTCCGAAAGTATGTAAAATAATTTTTTTATTCGATTAATGGAATAAAAATCAACGTTTTCCACATTAGGTAAGTCACATTCCATTATGGTATTAAAGGTTTGTAAAACTCTTTCGCTGTATCCGCTTATATCTTCTTTATAATAAGGATAATATCCATATTTAAGGTATTTTTGGAAAGCAGGTAAAGGGGTAACCTCTTTTACTATTTGTTGTGCAATAGAAACATGATTATTAAGTATTTCTTCAAGAAGAAATGGCTGTTGTGTATTGGAAAGTGCTCCTTCAAAGATTAAGAATTCACGAAACGACAATCCATACAACTGAAAATGTCTAACTCGGCGGCTTAAGTCTGCATTTGCTTTAAAAATTTGCAACATGGAAGACCCTGTAAAAACTACTTTTAGCGTAGGAAAGTCATCATAGATGTTTTTGATTTCTTGCGCCCAAGTGGGATATTTGTGCACTTCGTCAATGTAAAGTTCTTTACCACCCAGTGAAAAAAAATCGTCTGCCAGCGAATATAGATTATGGGTACTGAAATAGATATTGTCTAAACTCACAAACAATACCTCTTCAGGATGCGTGCCGTGATGTTTTTTAATGTGTTGCAGCAACAGCGTAGTTTTTCCGGTTCCCCGAGCCCCTGTAATGGCAGTTAAACGGTTATCCCAGTTTATTTTACTATTCAAATAGCGTTCAAAACACATATTTGTTTCTTCTAATTTGCGATGAAAAGACAAGAATAGAGGTTTCATATTTATAGAATTTTCGGCAAAGATATAAAATGTATTTTATGGAATACAAAATTTTATATTTTTTATATTTTAAAAAATACAATTATTTCTTGTTCATTTTACCGTTTTTTGTGTTAATTCGCGGCTGAAAAAAATTTTAAACGAATATAGTCAAGTTGTTTTTTTACATTTTAATAAAACAAATAATAAAAGAACAAACAATTTTTGGCGAAACACAATCATTATCACTTATTCTTTATCTTACAACATATATGAATTTAGGAATCCGAAAAAATCTGCGCAAATGGTTGCTACAAGGCAACAATGTTGAGTGCCCTTGCTGCGGCAATCATTTTATTACATTTTTACCTGCCGGAAAACCTGTGCGTTTTAATGCATCTTGCCCTCACTGCTACGCATTAGAACGACATCGTTTGCTTTGGCTTTTCTTATTTAATGAGGACAATGTTTGGTTGAAAAAAGAAATAAAACTATTACATGTTGCCCCAGAGTTCATCTTTTATAAGAAATTAAGAAAAATGCAAAACCTCCATTATGCTCCGGGTGACAAATTTATGCCCGGATATAATTATCCAAGAGGTGTAAAAGATATAGACATTTCATCTCTAATTTTTTCTGATAATTACTTTGATGCTATATTATGCAATCACGTTTTGGAACATGTTCCAAACGATATACAAGCGATGGAAGAATTGTATCGCGTTTTAAAACCCGAAGGATGGGCAATATTGCAAGTTCCCATAGACTACAATAGAGAAACAACTTACGACGATAATACTATTGTAACACCGGAGGAAAGAGAAAAACATTTCGGACAGCATGACCATCTTCGACTTTATGGAAGAGATTATGAAGAACGACTTAGAAAAGCCGGTTTTATGGTTACCAAAATTGATTATGGTAACACATTCAACCAATCGGATAAAATCAGATACGGTTTGGATAAGAACGATACAATCATTTACTTTTGCAAAAAATAACACTTCCCTATGAATAATGAACCTTTATTTTCTGTACTTATAGCCAATTACAATAATGGATGTTATATTACCGGCGCTATTAACAGCATACTGAAACAAACGTATAAAAATGTGGAAATAATTGTTGTTGATGATTGTTCTACCGACAATTCATTAAAAATTTTAGAACCATATAAAAACATAAATACTATTAAATTATTTCAAAATGAATGTAATAGAGGGTGTGGTTTTACCAAGCGTAGATGCGCAGAACTTGCCTCAGGCGACTTTTGCGGTTTTTTAGACCCTGATGATGAATTGCTGCCAAACGCAATTGAAACAATGGTGCAAGCACATATCCAATATCCAAACTGTAGTTTAATTGGGTCTCAAAGTTATACTTGCAATAAGTATTTAAAACCAACAGGTATTTCAAAACATATAGTTATTCCATCGGGTTATTCTTATTTAACTTACGGACACCACGCTCACTGCCATTTTGCTACTTTTAAAAGAGAACTATACGAAAAAACCTGTGGAATTTCTGAAGAAGTAACTCACGCTGTTGATCAGGATTTGTATTTTAAATTAGATGAGGTAGGTGATGTTTTATTTTTAAAACAGGTATTATATAAATACAGGCATCACAAGGGAGGGATTTCCCTTAGCAAGACAGGAACTGGTAAGGCAAGATATTGGCATATTATTTTATTGTACGAGGCATACAAACGGAGAGGTATTCAAGGTGCTGAAAAAAAAGCAGTAGCTTTAATAAGACGTCCGTATCATACTTATAAATATCGTCTCGGTAATCTTTTTTTGGCTCCAATCGAATATTTAATAAAATGGGGGAAGTGGGGTTGGTTTGCACTAAAAATAAATATTGCAACTTTGACGAAAAAATAAAAATGAATAGCACCTTCTAAAAACTTAACCTTTTTTTTCTTTGATTAAGATTATTAAAATAAAAATTCTATTTTTGCCCACGATTTATTAAAAAACTAATCTGTTTTTGATTATGAAAAATGAAATAAAATATTATAATAGGCATATTGATAAAGAATTATCAATATGGAAAGATAGCGAAAAGCGCAAACCCATATTACTGCGTGGCGCACGGCAAACCGGAAAGTCATCGGCTGTAAGAAATTTGGCAAAAAATTTTGAATTTTACCTTGAGATAAATTTTGAGGTAAATATATCAGTTAAAGAGGTTTTTGAAAATTCAGATCTCATGCCGCAGTTACTTTGCGAAAAATTGTCATCTATTTTTGAAATACCTATTATAGAAGGAAAAACTTTATTGTTTTTTGATGAAATTCAAGCCTGTATTCCGGCTATCTCTTCTTTGCGTTTTTTTTATGAAATGATGCCGGATTTACATGTGATAGCTGCCGGATCTTTACTTGAATTTGCATTAGAGGAGATTCCCTCTTTTGGTGTTGGTAGAATTAACTCAATGTTTATGTATCCGTTTTCATTTGCAGAATTTTTGAAAGCAAACGGAAATGTAGGGCTGTTAACGGCAATACAAAAGGCTGATTTTGAAACGCCATTAGATAATGTTATACACAATAAAGCATTATACTTACTTAAATTGTTTATGCTCATCGGTGGTATGCCGGAAGTAGTAAAAACTTATGCACAAAAAAAAGATTTACTTGAATGTCAGAATGTGTTGGTAGTATTGACAGAAACTTTAAAAAACGATTTCTCTAAATACAAAAAGAAAACTCCATCATTACAAATTTCAGCAGCATTCAACAGTGTAATACGGCAAACAGGAAACAAATTCAAATATACCAATAACCTTTCCGAATATTCAATTTATCAAATGAAACAAGCGGTTGAATTACTAATAATGTCCGGATTAGTAATTCCTGTTACGCATACTTCTGCAAACGGTTTACCGCTGGGTGCAGAAATAAACCCTAAATTTCGCAAACTCATGTTGTTAGATACCGGTATTTTTCAGCGTTTACTCGGATTGCAACTTTCTGATGTTCTGTTAAATAACGATTTTGATGCCATCAATAAAGGAAGTATTGCCGAAATGTTTGCCGGTTTAGAACTGTTAAAATCAAGTTCATGTTATCAACAAACGCCATTATATTATTGGCAACGAGAAGAAAAAAACGCTCGTGCCGAAGTTGATTTTATTGTTCAAAAAGAGATGGAAATTATACCTGTTGAGGTGAAATCCGGAAAACAAGGGAAAATGCAAAGTTTGCACTTGTTTATGAAAGAAAAAAACTCAAAAATGGGGATACGAACTTCGCTTGAGAATTTTTCAGTGTATGGTAAAATAAAAGTTGTTCCTTTGTATGCTATTGGAAACAAGTAATAAAATAACATGATCGCATAAACAATGAATAAAACCGCACTCATCATAGGATCTTCTTTCTTCCATTATAATATTTCTATTTCCAATGCTTTTAAAACATTGGGTTACCAAACATTCATCGAAGAATACGACTTGCCTGTTCATCCTTTCAAAGGATGGTTAAAATGGAGACACAAGTTCTCTTTGAACCGAAAAAAACTAAGAGAAAAATCTTATAACAAATACAACAATTACATTATCGAAAAATTTAATGTAATAAATCCTAATATTGTTTTTATTTTTAACGGAAATATATTACAAACAAGAACATTAGATCATTTCAGAAAAACTGCAAAAGTAATTCTTTGGATGTTTGACAGTTTATCGCGCTATCCAAAATCTATTGACCATATTGATCATGTGGATGCTTTTTTCTGCTACGAGAAACAAGATGTTGAATGGTATGCCCAGCAAGGAAAAACTGCTTTTTTTATGCCGCAGGGGTATGATGAAAAATGCTATTTCCCTCAAAAAGTCACAAAAGATATTGATATTCTTTTTGTTGGAATATTGTATAATTACAAAAAAAGAATAAAATTACTTACTTCTGTTGTGAAAAATTTTACAGATACGAAAATTTTAATTTTTGGTGTTTATAAACCTTATTACAAAGGCATTTTAAAGTGGCTTTTCCGTGAAAAACGCAAAATTTACCAAAACAAAAATATACCTCCACAACAAGTGAATGATTATTACAACCGCGCCAAAGTAGTATTAAATATTCATCACGAAACACAAAAAGATGGTGCAAACCCCAAAGTTTTTGAAATTTCCGGAGCCGGTGCTTATCAAATTTGCGATTACAATCCTTATATAACGTCTCTTTTTCCAAATGGCGAAGTTGGACTTTACAAAAATGAACAGGAATTGTTTGATTTGATTGAAGATGCGCTGCAAAACAATAAATCGGAAAATGCAAAAAAAGCGCAGGAAATAGTATTGGAAAATCATACTTTTTTGCACCGCGTGAAAGAAATGTTGGCTATACTTGATAAGCATTCTCTCTAAAACACTTTCAAATTTGCATCATTAATCACCGTTTTTTTGCCTATTTGTTTAATTACGGCAACCCCTTGTTTTATTGCTTCTTTTTCTGCATTTTGATAGACATGTAACCCTGCTAATCCAAGGTAAAGCGAAAAATCTTTGTATTGTGGCATGAGTTTTTTAAAAGTTTCCGCTTTTTTCAGTATCTGTTTCACATCCTCTTTCTTGGCATTGTATTTTATTTCAATGATAACCACGGAATCGTTATTATAAAGTACTAAATCATATTCATCTTCAAGGTTTAATGCTTTGGAACGCCGATTGATGTTGTGATCAATAATATGATAGTCGTGCCCTGCAAAGTGAGGATATTTTTTAAAACTGTTTACAAAATAAGACTCGGCAACATCGCCGTTCGACTTAGAGATTCCACCTATTTCTCTACTATTTGCCTTAATTATTTTTTCAGTCTCGGCAAATTGTTTTTTTAACATTTGCTCGGTTTCTTTTCTTTGCCTGTCGCTTTCGGCAAGTTGTTCGGTTAAATAGCGATTCGATTCTTGAATCGCCGCCCACACACCTTCAAAAGTGAGTGCAGGATTTGTAAAGGGAGGAAGTACATTGGTCATAGTGGTTAGTGATTAGTGATAGGGGCGTAAAATTTTACGCCCTTACATTTTTAATTCGGCTGCAAATATACACTTTGAAAAGGCGTTTGTCAAGGGATAGAGTTGTTTTTTTAATAGTTTAATAGTTTAATAGTTATTAACTCCTTTAACTCCTTAACTTCTCTATCCAAATCATATCTTCTTTATAAGTAATTTTCATATTACGTTCTTCCCCGCGCACTACATAAATTTTTTCATCGGGTAGATATTTTGCCACTACGCCGCAATCGTCAGTGAAAATAAAGTTAGAATCGTTTAGGGCTAATTGATAGGCTTTTATAATAGTTTCTGCCTTAAATGCCTGTGGCGTTTGCGCTCGCTGCAAAAAAGAACGTTGCGGAATGTTTGTTATATATTGTTGAGAATTATCTACTTCATAAATAGTATCGGTGGTGGGAATGGCAACCGTAACTGCATTATACAATTCCAACGCATTTATCACATCATTAATAATTCTATCACTCACCAACGGGCGCACCGCATCGTGAAAAATAAGGTTGTAATCAGAAAATTTCCGATAGGTTTCTATTGCCGCAAGACTTGATTGAAACCGCTCTTTTCCGCCTTTCAGAATATTTTTCACTTTTTCCCAATTGTTATAAATAGTCATCATTGCCATTTCGGCAATATACGATTCGGGGATAACTACGGCAATCTCGTCAATATGGGTATTTTTTTCAAAAACCTCAATAGTGTGTTCTATCACAGTTTTTCCTTTTATTTTTAGAAATTGTTTGGGAGTTTCGGTTTCCATTCTTTTTCCCGTTCCTCCTGCAAGGATAATGGCAATGTTCATAGTTTTTACAAATATAATTGCAAAAATATAATTTTTTTATGAAACGAGCATTTGAAATTGGTTGAATCAATAAATAAAAATACTATATTTGCACTCCCTATCGAAAGAGGCTCTTCGATATGAAAATCAATAAGTTAACCTCGAAGTCAAACAAAAATGAATCTATTTTGATTCTAAAAAACAAAAAAAATGTCAGAAAATTTAATTCAAGACGCTCCTGAAACGGATGCGCTTAACCGAGAAACCGCAGAAAATGCAGAAAGTGAAATGCAGAATGCAGAATGCAATGAGGCAGAAATTGCAGAAAGTAGCATTATTAACCGTAGGTTTCAACCTGCGGACGCACAACCCGATCCATTGGCATCGTTCAGTTGGGACAACCTTGAGAAAAAAGGTTCCAAGTACAACGCTACCGAAAAAGAACGTTACGCCGAACTCTACACCAAATCGT
>Ga0099364_10006602_pt1 | contig 16834 bp, 16 predicted proteins | sample TergutTh196P3_FD_73070 | JGI IMG/M metagenome (GOLD analysis project Ga0099364, IMG submission 73070) | Microcerotermes parvus P3 segment gut microbial communities from Pointe-Noire, Republic of the Congo - Th196 P3 | ecosystem: Host-associated > Arthropoda: Insects > Digestive system > Gut ... | reverse complement strand
TTATCCATTATCCATTATCCATTATCCATTATCCATTATCCATTATCCATTATCCATTATCCATTATCCATTATCCATTATCCATTATCCATTATCCATTATCCATTTCAAGCATAAGTATTAACTCTTGAACCTAATCCGGTCAAAGCGCTATCATCTCTTGGTGCATTGGGATCAGGTGGTGGAAGAAATTTTGAGTCAGAAATATAAATCCCTCTTTTGATAGATTGCCAAGTAATGCTCTGTTTTGTTCCTGAGTTGAGATAAGTAATATCCTTTTGGAAAGCCATTTTGATATTTCCTACTTGTTGATAATCTGAAAAGTCATTTTGTATTTTTTGACTTCCAGAGTCTTTAATCTCTCTTTGTAATAAAAAAGTTTCAGCATTGTAATAATGTGTAACTACTTCATTGGTTTTATTATTTTTAATGACAACTTCATAACAATTAACACCATCTATACTGATTTTTCTAGTTGCTTGGCTTTTAAAGACTGAATTTTTTGGGTCAGTGTAAGCATAATCTTCCCAAAGTTTTCTAAGCTCTCTTTCAGCAGAATTACTATCATCAAAGGAAGTTAAATTGCCATTTTGATGAAACCAGATATTTTTCCCATCGTCTCCAGAGCGATAGACAATTTGAAAATTGCTTGAAATAATCGAGACATTCCTTAATGGTTTGCTTATGAACTCCTCTAAATTAAAAGTGCCATTTCCGAGCTTCATTTCTCCTTGAAAATGAAATGTTTTATCATTTCGAACATATTTTTCACCACCAAGAGCTTCAAAATTTAATTTAAATATTGCATATGGATCAATGCGACCACCCGATGTATACGGGCTAATTGCCTCTGTTCCTTGAACTGATGATATATTCGACATCCTTGTCTCCTTTTAATATATATAATCATTGTCGAATATATTTAAGAATTATTTAGAGAAATTTTTATATTGTCAAAATTTCATGCGAATCTCTTGTAATCAAGACAGTATGCTCAAATTGTGCGCTCAAAGATTTATCCTTTGTAGTAACTGTCCAATTGTCTATGGTAGAAGTCTCGACTTGATAGTTTTTGCTTTTGTTTATCATAGGTTCTACAGTAAAAATCATACCTTCTTTTAGTAAAATATTATTTGTTCTTGAATAAAAATTACAAACATGAGGGTCTTCATGGAAACTAAGTCCCGTGCCATGTCCACCATAATCTTTGACGACAGAATAACCAAATTTTAAAGCATAAGATTCGATAGTTTTACCCATTTGTGAAAGGAGAATACCGGGTTTAAGCATTTTTATACCTTTATACATAGCTCTTTCAGCTCTTTCAACAAATAATTTTACATCTTCCGAAACTTCACCAATGATAAATGTTTTGGAAGTATCTCCAAAATATCCATTTAAAATAACAGTAACATCAAGATTTATAATATCACCATTTTTCAAAACATCTTTTTTTGATGGTATTCCGTGGCAGACTACATGATTTATCGAAGTGCATAGCGATTTAGGAAAACCATTGTAATTTAAAGTAGCAGGTATCCCTTTATTTTTTGTCATAAACTTGTGAGCTATGCTATTGATTTTCTCAGTATTCTGTCCAATAAAGAGTTTTTTTTCCAGCTCAAAAAGGCATTCTTTAGCAAGTATACAAGCCTTTTTTATGCCTTCTATCTGTTCTTTGTTTTTTATTATTATCATATAATTATTCCAATATTCAAATTTCTGCAATGAACAAAAATAGCCGCACAAAAGGCGGCTAATTTGTGGTGGTGGGCCCAAGAGGATTCGAACCTCTGACCACCCGGTTATGAGCCGGGAGCTCTACCAACTGAGCTATAGGCCCTTAAAAATAAAAAATGGATTGGCGTCATTTTTTTAAAGGGGTTCAAAATGTCAAGAGAAATCTAAAAAATCGTGATTTTTTTTTTATTGGAATTTAATTTTTTATTCTGATGACAATTTCATCACTTGCCTTATACCCCTTCAAGTTCTTGCATAAAGCCTGAATAACATCAATAGATAATTTTTCTACCCATTCATTTAATGCTATTTCAGCGCCATTGAAATTGACACTTATTTTCTGAGATTTTTTCATACCGCAGGCATCTCTCGATTTTTCTCCTTTTAGTATCATGTTAGTCATTTCAGAGCAATTGAAACCACAATGCCCGCAAAAACCTTCATTGGCAAAGGGTAAAACTTCAAAAACCTTGTTTATTACTAAATCTCCTAATCTGTCAGTATCATTAATAGCATTTATAATAGGAATACCTTTGTAATCATTTGCTTGTTCTGAATACTCTCCAGTTATCGCAAAAACTTTATCATCAAATAAGTCTTCTACTTCATTTATATTTTTGGCAGCTATGATTTTAGGTAAAGCTTCTTTATTCATGCCTTCTATGACTAACCACTCTGTATTTATGTGGCTTAGCATTTCTTTCAGTCTTAATTGTCTATTCCAAATAAGATAGGTCTCTTCTGAACCTCGGGCAAAAACACAGGTGTTGCTCGCTCTCAAATGCCTTTGACTGTTACTGCCTTCTTTTTCCATAGTAAAGTTTTCTTGGTGAATATCCTTTATAGAAGAAACACTTAAACCATTGTTTTTAAAATATTTAATCAAATTTTCAACGGCAGTTGTTTTTCCACTACGATGAAGACCAATTACAGAAAAGACTTTCATATATCACGAACAAATAAGCTATCTCTATTAATAACCATTAATATATCTTTCAGCCATAAAACCAGCTATAGCTCCATCACTAGTAGCTGTTACTACTTGTCTGAGGCTTTTTTTTCGGATATCTCCTACTACATAGAAGCCTGGGATTTCAGTCTGCATATCATCATCTGTAACTACAAATCCTTGATTATCTAATTGCAATATATCTTTTATCAAGAAATTGTTAGGAGAAATACCTACATAGATAAAAACACCATCGACAATCAATTCTGACGCTACAGAGGTCTTTTTATTTAACAGTGAGAGAGATTTAACTTGATTTTCACCAATAATTTCCTGAACAACTGTGTCGAGAATAAATTCTAATTTTTCGTTTTTTAAAGCCTTTTGTTGAATTGAATGAACCGCTCTAAGCTCGTCTCTTCGGTGAATTATATAAGCTTTAGAAACAAAATTGGTCAAAAACATAGCTTCTTCTATAGCAGAATCTCCACCACCTATCACCGCCACAACTTTCCCTCTATACAATGCCCCATCGCAAGTAGCACAATAGGAGACACCACGACCAGTAAGTCTTTCTTCTCCAGACACACCTAATTTTCGTGGTGAAGCTCCAGTAGCGAATACAATAGCTTTTACTTGATAATTTTGTTCAGAAGTTTTAATTTCTTTATCAGAATCATGAATTATGATCGATTCTACGGTTTCTTCTCTGATTTCAGCACCAAATTTTTGAGCTTGCAATTTCATTTTTTCACCAAGCTCAAATCCTGTCAATATTTCTTCAAAACCGGGATAGTTTTCAACTTCGTTTGTTAAAACTATTTGACCACCAATCAGAGCTTGTTCAAAAACAATAGTTTTTAAGCCACCTCTAGCTCCGTAAATAGCTGCACTGAGACCAGCGGGACCAGCTCCAATGATCGCTAAATCATATTTCACTAATACTCCTTTAATAGGTGAGAAGCGACTATACCCCTCTGAATCTGATTTGTTCCTTCATAAATTTGCATGATTTTAGCGTCACGCATCATTTTTTCTACCGGATATTCTTTCATATAACCGTATCCGCCGAGCAATTGAACAGCATCGGTTGTCACTTTCATGGCAACATCAGAAGCAAAATATTTACACATCGCAGAGAGTTTTGCAAAGTCTTTACAACCTTCGTCAATCAAACGAGCTGTATGATAAATCAGAGCCCTTGCTGCTTCGATTTCGGTAGCCATATCAGCAAGCATAAATTGAACTCCTTGGAAAGTAGCAACAGGTTTTCCAAACTGTTGTCTTTCTTTGACATATTTAGCTGCTGTTTCAAGAGCGCCCATAGCGATACCTATTGCCTGTGCAGCAACCATAGGTCTTGATTTATCAAAGGTTTTCATGGCTATCATAAAACCCATTCCTTCACGAGAAATTAGGTTTTCTTTGGGAATACGGCAATCTTCAAAAATAAGCTCTCTGGTAGCTGAAGCTCTGATACCCATTTTATTCTCTTTTTTGCCAAAACTAAAACCCGGTGTGTCTTTTTCAACGATAAAACAAGTGCAACCTCTTGCTCCTTTAGTTTTGTCGGTCATTGCAAAAACGGTGTATATCTCGGCTTCTCCACCGTTGGTAATCCACTGTTTTGTGCCATTTAAAATATAAAAATCTCCATCTTTTACTGCTGTCGTTTGAATGTTACCTGCATCAGAGCCTGCGTTTGCTTCAGTTATTGCAAAGGCAGCTAGTCTTTTTCCCTCTGCAACAGCAGGTAAATATTTTTGTTTCTGTTCTTCAGAACCACTCAATAGTATGGGATATATCCCAAGTCCAGTTGCTCCAAAAGCCAGACTGGTGCCTGCATCGACTTTACAAAGCTCTTCTGTTACTACTATCAAATCTGAAACTTTCCCACTAAGCCCTCCATATTCTTCAGGCACCATGACTCCAAAAAGATCGGATTTAGCCATTATTTCCACAATGTCCCAAGGAAATATTTGCTCCTCATCATAATGTTCACGAACTGGAAGCATTTTTTCTACTGCTATTCTACGAGCTAGCATTTTCAATTCTTTTTGCTCTTCTGTTAAAAAATAATCCATTAATAACTCCATATTAAAAAATTTTAACAAGGATTTTTAAAAGTCAAATTTTGTCAACGGGTTTTTAATTTTTCAAGCTTGAACGAGAGTTTGATACACAATTTAAGAATACCCCCCTTACAAGGGGGGGGATATGTAATTACTTCACACCGACGAGACACAGCTATTTCTCAATCAATGTTCCCGTTTTGCCTTCGATGGCATCGACAATTCTTTCTATTGATGTTATCAATACTTGTCTTCCACCATTTTTAACAAATCTGATAGCAGCTTGAATTTTCGGACCCATACTACCTTTGGGGAATTGCCCCTCATCGAAATAATTTTGAGCTTCATCTAAGGTCATTTTCGATATTTCTTTTTGATCTGGTTTACCAAAATTAATGCAAACTCTATCAACTCCAGTCAAAATCACTAATAGGTCGGCTTCGATTTTGTTGGCAAGAAGAGCTGATGCAAAATCTTTGTCAATAACAGCATCAACACCTTCAAAATCGCCATTTTTTTCTACATAAACTGGTATTCCGCCACCACCGCAGGCTATGACAATTTTGTTGTTTTCAACGAGGTATTTGATTGTTTGGAACGGAACAATATCTAAAGGAATAGGTGACGGAACAACCTGTCGATAACCTCTTCCGGCATCTTCAACAATTTTCCAACCAAATTGTTTTTGCAGATTCTCAGCTTCTTCTTTTGTATAAAAAGGTCCAACTGGTTTGGTAGGATTTTGGACACTTGGATCGTTTTTATCAACTACAACCTGAGAGAGCAGAGTAACGACATCTCTTTTGATTTTATGTTGATTCAAACAGTTTTGCAAGCATTGCTCAATCATATAACCCATAGTTCCCTCGGTAGCTGCGTTTAAAACACCGAGTGGAAGCGGAGCAATGCCTTTATCTATACCAGCATTGTGCTGAATCAGCATATTCCCAACTTGTGGACCATTCCCATGGGTTATTGCGAGCTGGTATCCTTGATTTATAAGCTCAACAATACCTCCTAGACTTTCTCTAGTATTTTTAAATTGTTCTTCAACAGCTCCTTTTTGACCTGGTTGAATAATAGCGTTTCCGCCGAGAGCAAGAACAGCTTTTTTGTTCATTTTACATCTCCATTTTCTTTGTTTTGTGATATTTAGTGCAAAAAAAATTTATAACGATTTTATGTCAATGATTTTCATTAAAAGCAAATGTGGATTTTAAAAATTATTAGTGTTCAAAATGCTGAAGAGAATTTATTTTATTGAAAACAAAAAACTATATTTGAAAAATTAAAAATGTATTGACATAATCACTTATAATTTTTTTTTTATCCTAAAGTGGTATTTTAAATATAATATTTCTACTTGATATTAACAAAAATCACCACAAGGAGTAAAAAAATGGATAATGTTCCGTCGTGCAGTTCAGATAATGAAACAAATGATAGGAATCAAGTAAATGACTCTGTTTGTTTATTACAAAAAGGTATTGAATCGTTGAATGACAATGATTTTGATACAGCTGTTAGTCAGTTTAAAAAGATTTTAGAAGAAGAAGAGGAAAACTTCACTGCCTGGTTTTATTTAGGTCAAACTAGGTTAAAAATGAACCAAATAGAAAAAGCCTTAAAGGCTTTTATTCGTGCCTTGAAAGTATATCCAGATAATGCAGAAATATTGATGTGGCAAGGCTTTACTTATGAAAAACTCAACGAAAAAAACAAAGCAAAAGAGTGTTTTGAAAAGGTTATAGAACTTCAACCCGAAAACGCTCAGGCTTATTGCCAGATAGGATTATATTATTCCGAAAAGGAACAGTATGAGCTAGCAATGGAATATTTTATCATGGCAAACAAAATCAATCCTAAGGATGCTGCGATTTATATAAATCTCGGAAGCTCTTATGAGATTTTGGGTGAAGATGAAAAAGCTATAGAATATTATAAAACTGCCCTTGAGATTGACCCTTTGGATGCATCTGCATGGTTCTTATTGGGAATGTTGTATATAGACTCAATTGATAATAGATTCTGCTCTTCTGATAGAGATTTGTATCCTGAAATATTTTCATCAAACCAAGAAAAAATTGAGTTAGCCAAAAAATCCTTTGAAACTGCAATTAATTTAAAACCAGACTTTGTCTCTGCAATATTAAACTTGGGTATATTACTATTTAAGGAAGAAATATTTTGCTTTAAAAGAGATAATAACCCAACATCAAATGCCATACCAAACACTACTTGCGGATTTATACAGGCTGAGAAAAGTTTTTTAAGAGTATTGGAGCTTGATGATTCCAATCCAGAGTCTCATTATTATTTAGGGTTGATAGCTGCTGAAAAAGGATTTCATCAGAAAGCAATTGAGCATTTTGAGCATGCAGTTGAAAATAATGGGTTGAATGAAGAAGCTTATCAAAACATGGCAAAATCTTTTATCGAAATAGATGAAAATGAGCTGGCTATTGAATGTTTATTAAAAGCGTTTAAGCTAAATAATGCGAATTTTGAAATAATTTATCAACTTGGTTTTACTTATTTCTTACAAGCAGAGTATGAAAAAGCAAATAAATATTTCGATATGGTTATCAAAATAAAGCCTGATTACCGTGATGCTTATTATTTCAAGGCAATCTCTCTGGTGAGACTTGGGAAAAACTCAAAAGCAATCAAATGTTTTAACCTGATACTGAGTCTTAACCCCAGTGACCATTTTGCTATTTACCAGAAAGGATTGATTTACCTAAATAAAAAAGAAAGAAAAAAAGCGATGATACTGATGAATCAGGCTAAAGAATTGGGCAATCAAGATGCAGATGGGTTTATAATGGAAAATTGATAATGGAAAAAAGTATAGTTTTTATATTATTGATGATTTTTTGTCAGCTTTTTTCAGTTATTAGTGATTTAGAGTTACAGACTTTGGAAAGTATGCTCCAAGAAATGGATTTGACTCTTGAATCCTTGAATTTTCCAAAAGATTGGGCTACAACAGAGTTTAAAATCCCTAAGATGATTGAGATTTTAGAAAAACCTTTGCAGTACCCTATCTTTGTTGAGGAATTAAAAAACAGACTTTTAGAGAGAGATTTTGTAGGATTTTATGATTTTGCAATGAATACTGTTTTTGAGGGTAAACTTGAGGATAATGAGTTTTTGATTGAAATGTATTTTGTTGATGTAGATTCAGTCAGAAACATATCTCTTTATGACATGTTTATCAGTAATTGTGAAAACAGACTCTGGAATATACAATCAGAAGATGATATTTTGAGCTATGTAGAGTATGTATTTGAGGTGTCAAACGATTTTTGGGTTGATGCTTTTAGAGATTTAGAGGAAAATGAGATAAAACTTTTAGAAGTCTTTTTACTTTCATTGGCACAAGCAGGGGATGAATCAAACGAAAAATACAGTTCTCTATTTGAAAACATGATAAAACCAGATGATGAATGGGAAATTGAGGATTATATCGAGCTGATAAAAAAGATAGATTTTACAGCTTTGACTACCTCTGCAAAATACTTTTTTACAGGAATGGAGCTATTGAGACCTAGAGATTTAAGCCATTTATCTTATACTAGGCAAACAGTTTTGCATTCTAAATTTGGGCAAATGGTAGTCGGAACTCGTGCCGATGATGTTTACAATGCACCTATCCCAAGAAGAAGAACGAGACGACAAGAACATTCCATGACACAAAATATCGTCTTTATCTATGACCCTGCTGGAAATGATACCTATAGCTTTGATATATCAACAAACATTAACAAACCTTTCCTCGCTATCATTGATGTCTCTGGTGATGATGTTTATCGAAATAGTCAGATTGGAAAGCTTTTTAATGCGAGCTTTGGCTCTCTTTATCATTATGACGGGGAAGGAAATGATTATTATTATGGTGATGACCTTGCTTTTTCAGCAAATATAGGGTCCCTGCTTTCTATAGACGGTGCTGGGAACGACACTTATTTAGTTGGTTCAAAATCTCTTGGAGCTGCGACTTTTGGAGTAGCTCTTGTAATAAACGCAGGTGGAAACAATACTTTTTCTGGAACATGTATGACTCAGGGTTTTGGTGGTACACTGGGACTTGGACTTCTCGCGAGCTATGACGCACCCATACTTTATCCCCAATTTCCAGTCCCACATCCTATAATGCCCTATGCAGTAGACAATTTTGACGAGGCTATTTTCGACTCCATAAACACTTTTGAACAAAGGCAAGCTCCACTATTACCTCACAAAAACGACACCTACATCTCAGGAGGTCGATATAAACATGGACCGCTAGTTCCTGATGATTATCGAAGTATGTCACAAGGTTTTGGGTTTGGTATCCGTCCTGATATGGCAGGAGGAATTGGGATTTTGTTTGATGAAGCGGGAAATGATCAGTATATAGGCGCTGTTTATGCACAAGGCGGTGCTTATTGGTATGCTCTTGGTATACTTATTGATTTAGCAGGAAATGATGTATATAGAGCGGTTTATTATCCACAAGGTAGTGGTATCCACCTCGCCGCTGGATTTCTTTATGATGAAAATGGTGATGATAGTTATTATTCACGATTTGGACCTGGTCAAGGTGCTGGGCATGATTATGGAGTTGGCTTTTTAGTAGATAAAGATGGAAATGACCACTATTCAATTGATGGTGGAAACGGGATGGGAATCACAAATTCTGTAGGCATTTTTATTGATTCAGCTGGAAATGACAGATATGAAAGAAAAAGACAAGACTCTTATGGTTTTGCTAATATTTCTCGAAATTCTGGTGGGATTGGGATCTTTTTAGATATGTGTGGTGATGACCTTTATCCAAATGACAATATGATGGATAACAGTTCGTGGATAAATGGCATATTTGGGATGGGAAAAGATATGGAGTATACATTGATCACCCCCAATGTAGTGCCTAAGCTTGCCTCTGAGCTTGCGGAAGGAGAAGAGGGGGGAATTGAGGAACAAAACGATGACTCTTTTTCAACATTCTTATCCGAAAAAGCCACCATCCAGGAGCTATTCAGCATAGCTTCTGGTTGGGAAGTTGGTTCTGCTGTAGCGGAGATTCAAGAAGCCAGAAGAGTAATGTTACACAGAGAAATTGAAACAGCAGACTACATATATGATAAAAAACTTATGACAAAAAGCGGGCTTGAGTTGAGAGCTATCCTGGACCTAGCTCGAAATTCAGAATACATCTGGCAAAAGCTGTCAAATGGTGTGAATCATGAACATTTTAGAGCTGTTGGGAACACTATATATATGATAGGTGAACTGGCTGACACATCATTTTTAGACTTATTTGAGAACATGCTTGATGAAGATAGGAATGTAGGTTCTATTTTGTCTGCACTCGGTAATATCAAAACTGAGAGAAGTATTGATTTACTTGAAAGGTTCATGGATACAGACAATATTTATAGAAGAGTAACGATAGCTCGTAGCTTGCTGGCATTAAATAGTGAACGGAGTTTGGAATTATTGATGACATATAATGATGTTGATTGTTTTTTGATTAAGACCATGATATATCAACTGATTCCTAATACTGAAAACTAATGAAATCATGAATAAAAAAAGGCTCGCAGATACATATACCACCGCAGTAAGAGAACCCTATTTTCAGTCTCTCTAAGGTAAACTCTTGTCAATATAAGAAAATAGATATGATTTTCAAATTAAATATTTAGTAAATTTTCTTACAAACCTCTTTTTTTGTATATTTTACTTGACAAAAACACCTCATTAAAATAATTGGCTAAATGGGATTTTAACTACAAAAAAAAAAGAGTAAAGGTTATGCAAAAAAAGTATTTTAAGAAAATTATCGGTGATAAATGTTATTTATCACCAGTATCAATGGAAGATGCAGGACAGTACACAGAATGGTTGAATGATATGTCTGTATCAATTACTATGGGACAATTTAGTCAGGTGATATCTTTAGAAAAAGAAAAAGAAATATTGCAAAAAATTTCAAGAGACTATATCTTTGCTATAATTGACAAAAGTACAGATAAACTGATAGGCAATACAGGTTTACACAAAATCGACTGGGTAAATAGAACTGCAGAGTATGGAATTTTTATAGGAGATAAAAGTTTTTGGAACAAAGGTTATGCAACAGAGGTTAATATTTTGATGCTTGATTATGCTTTTTATGTTTTAAACTTGAAACATGTCCATCTACAAGTGCTTGCTTTCAATAAATGGGCTATCAAAAGTTATGAAAAAGCAGGATATAAAACTGTTGGGAAACTGACTGAATTTTGGGAGATTGAAGGGAAAAGACATGATATGCTTATAATGGAAGCTCTGGCGAAGGATATTGAAAGTAGATTTTTTGTGACGGGAATAGGGAAAGGAATTCTCCACCAATGAATAGGGGTAGAGAATAAAGTATGGAAATAATTGTCTTATATACTATCATTCAATCGAAAATATTTAAAGAATGGTTCGAAAGCATAAATGATAAAATGTTAATACATAAAATCAGAATGTGTATAGATAGGATGACAGAGGGAAACTTTGGAGATTGTCAATCTGTAGGAAGTAAGGTTTCTGAGGTAAAAATACATTATGGGTCTGGATATAGATTATATTTTACAATCCGTAAACGCGAAATAGTTGTGTTGCTTTGCGGTGGCGATAAATCTAGTCAAAAAAAAGATATTTTAAAAGCAAAAGAACTCGCTAAAGAGGTTTAAATGAAAACTAAAAATGAATTCACAAGATGGGACACAGCCGAAACTCTTGAATCTGAAGAAGATATGAGAGAGTATATTGAGGCTGCTTTTAATGAAGGTGATTTGCAGATTATTCGGATTGCCTTGAATAATGTTGTGCGTGCTCGCAGCATGAACGAATTGGCAAAAAATATGGATATTAGTCGTAAAACTTTACATGAAATGTTGTCAATAGAAGGAAATCTTGACTTGTTAAATGCAAAAAAATTATTAAATGCGGTAGGATTTGATTTATCTAAGGATGTTGAGAATAGAGCATAGATAATGGAGGATAGTGAGGAATAAATGTTTGATAAAATTGTAGGTCAAGATAGAGCAATAAATTTACTCAAAAATGCTATAATATCAGGAAGAATAGCACAAGGTTATATTTTTTATGGGATAGAGGGAGTTGGTAAATTGACAACTGCTTTGACATTTGCAAAGATAATTAATTGTAAAAGAATATCCCCCCTTATCCCCTCTGATGAAGTGCGACAAGCTGAAGAAATAGAAATAAGACCCTGTAATTCATGTAGTTCGTGTAACAAAATAGATAATTTTATTCATCCTGATGTAAAGTTTTATTTCTCAATACCAAATTTTGATTTAGATGAATATGGTTATGTAAAATTAAAAGCAATTCATGAAAAGGATCCAGAAAAAAATGCAGATTGGGTTAGCTACCAAAACTATATAAAGTCAAAGATAAATACACCTTGGAAAGACCATATATTTGACAAAACAACAGCTATTAGAATTGAACAAATCAGAGGTTTACAGAAAGATATTTTGCTGTCTAAATATGAAGGGGAAAAAAAAGTATATATTATAGAAGGTTTTGATAGTTTAACTGCACAAGCTTCAAATGCCTTTTTAAAAACTCTTGAAGAACCACCAGCAGACACACATTTTATCTTGATAGTAAACAATATTGAAAAGTTATTACCGACAATTTTATCAAGATGTGTTAAGATAAAATTTCATAACATTTCGACTAATATTATAGAAAACTATCTCTCTAATGTTTTACAAGCAGAATCGCTAAAAGCGAGGTTGTTTTCTCGGCTTGCTAATGGTAGTCTGAAAAATGCAATTAATCTTTACTACGATGAGAATCTCAAGATTATGGATATAACTATCGAATTTTTAAACATAGTTCTTGCTAGCGATGATATAGCCTATCTAAATTGGATTGAGATAAACTTTTTAAAAGAGAAAAAGAATACTGAAATATTTAATAGTTTTATTCAATACTTATGTTTATGGGTAAAGGATTTACAAGTATATAACCTTCTTGCAAGTGGAGAACCTCAAGGAAAATTAATTGGAGATTCCCTAGTATTTATCAATCAAATAGAACTTATGGAAAAATACATCTTAAAGAATAGGTATTTTTCTGAGCTTGTTTCAAATTTATTGTTAGAACTAGATGAGTATGTGATAAAAAGCACTGGAAATGTGAACCAGAAATTGATACTGAGCCAAGTATATCATTCATTTTTAAGAATATTTACTGATGATAAATAATTTAAAACATTTTTATATCATATTTTATTATTAACAAGGAGTCTAAATGGAAGGTAAAGAAATTTTTGAAAAAAGAACAAGCGTAGAAAATCTTATATCTGTTGATATTAAAACTGATATATGCGATGTTTTTGCAAAAAAATCTGAAGGAAATGAATTGCGCCTATCAGTAATATATTTCCCTCATTCAGAAATCAAGGAAACTGATAACCATATCTCCGAAGAGGGCGGTGTTGATAATTCTATAATAAATAATATTATTGGAGTGTATAGTTTTCTTGAAGAAGAACAAAGATTAGTTTGTGAACTTTATGAGACACATTTAAAGGAATATTTTTTGTCAAAATTTGACAGTAATCATGTATTAAATGTATTAAACTGCCCAAGAACAGATATAATCTTAGAATTACCTCAAAATGCTAAATTAACAATAGAAACAAAACATTCTGACATCAATATTCAAGATATATCAACAGAATTTCACATCGAAAGCACAGATGGCGATGTTTTGTTACAAAACGCTGGTCATGGATTAATATCATCAACAAATGGTTTTATAAAGATTTACAATATAATGGGAAATCTAGATATTAACACTGAATATGGAAATATTCATCTGAAAAAAGGTGTTGGGGGGGTATTGAATATCAATTCCCACAATGGTGATATTTTTTTAAAAGAAATGAGTTTTAATAAAATATCCTGTAAAACAAACAATGGGAACATTTTTGCTGAGATGAGCAATGGTGATTATGATTATATGGAGTTAATATCTGATAAAGGAGATTTGAAATTAATAGCAAGCCAAAACAATTTTAATAGCATTTTACTTGATTCAAAAAACGGTGATACAAAGATTTCTTTGCCCAATGATTTGATAGTCAATCTTGATTTATCATCAGAAAATGGAGAAGTAGAAGCCAATATAGAGACTGAAGATGCCGATGAAATAGTTATAGATACAGAGAAATTTTATGTCAACTTTGGAGAAAACTTACCCAATATACAAGCAAATACAATAAATGGAGACATCATTGTAAAAAATCTTGATATTTATATTTATAATAAAAATGACAAAGTAAGTAGTTTATTAGATGAAAGCCTTATTAATAATGAAGAAAGTCAATTTTTAGAAAGCAATATAGATATAATTAATGAAGTGGATGACAATAACTGTGAAACAGTTGATTTTATCGAAGAAGAATGTCAAGAAACAGAAGTAAGTTACGATGACACAAGATATTACAATGATGGAGTTTTTCCAAAAATAAAAAAGAAAATTTCTATAGTAAAAGATAAAATGTCAGCAAGGTTCAAAAAGAATGATATGTATGATAAAGAGTATGTTTTAGAGGTATTAACATCATTGTGTAGCAATAAATTAAGCATCGAGGAAGCTGAAGAAATGATCAGAAAAATTATTGAAAAATAATTTTTTTAATAAAAAATAAGCGAAATTTCATTTTTTTGTTGACTTTTGAACTATATTTATTTTTTTGTCACTCATTATGAAGTAAACAATGTTCGAAATGTTAGTGAAACCTTTTTGTGAAGAGGAATTTGAACAATTTGAATAAAAAAGAAAAATCTATGTATATGGAGAGATAAAACTATGAAAAGAAACCATTTTTTATGGGTGTTACCTTTGTTAACGATATTGTTCTTTATGGCTTGTGCAGATGAGCCTTTAGGACCTAGGGTAATGAATCCACCACGAAATTTAGCCGGTTGGGGAGAGGATAAGTTAGCTAACCTTTCATGGCTTGCACCAGACGCTGGTAGCAATGGGACATTAAGTCATTATAAAGTATTCAGAAATGATGTACTTGTAGCAGAAACTGAAAACTTGTTTTTCACCGATGTCGGGTTAGTAAATGGGTTACGATACAGATATCATGTGGTAGCAGTTTACCGATTTAATAGCCGCGATTGGGACTCTGACCCAAGTTTTCAGATTGAAGTTCTTCCACCTGTAAGGCTTTTTAATCCACCGCAGCATATGCAGGCTTATCCAGAAAGACCATTTTTAGGAGAGTTGAGGATTTATAATCATTGGTCTGCGCCTTTGGATGGTTATTTTGGTGAATTAGTGGGTTACAAATTATTTCGTAATTCCGATTTAATTTCACGATTTGATCGTAACAACAGAATGTATACTGACTATGATGTTGTACCTAGGGCTACTTATGTCTACTATACTGTTGCAATATATAATTTTGAGGGGCAAGAACATGATTCTAATCCGTCAAACTTAGTTCAAATCCAATTTATACCAACAGATGATGATGGTGGGGACGATGATGATGATGATGACGGTGGTGAGTAGAGTCATCAAAAAGTCAACAACTACTTTAATTCACAAAACTTAACTAAATATAGATAATAATGCTATCTCATAAACCAAACAATGTCTCGATTTCATTGTTTTAGTTATGAGATAGCTATTTTTTTTGAAAAATTAATTTTTTCTTAAAGACTTCTGATGCTATTCATCCTTTAAAATAGCACGATATATTAATATATCTCCCAATGATTAGAGCCTATATCGTAATTCTGTCTCCGTACCACTCCCACTATCTCGCCGTTACGAGGTCACTTCCTTGAAACTCCCTCCCGAAGCAATCTCCGTGTCACTATCCTCATCCCGTCGTTGCGAGGTCCCTTCAATGAATCTCCCCCCGAAGCAATCTCCGTGCTACTATCCACATCCCGTCATTGCGAGGTCCCTTCCATGAACCTCTCCCCGAAGCAATCTCCGTGCCACTATCCCTCATCCCGTCGTTGCGAGGTTCCTTCCATGAACCTCCCCCAGAAGCAATCTCCGTGCCACTATCCACTATCCCGTCGTTGCGAGACCCCTTCAATGAACCTCCCCCCGAAGCAATCTCCGTGCCACTCCCCACATCCCGTCGTAGCGAGGTCTCTTCAATGAATCTCCCCCCGAAGCAATCTCCATGTCACTATCCCGCATCCCGTCGTTGCGAGACCCCTTCAATGAACCTCCTCCCGAAGCAATCTCCGTGCCACTCCCCCCATCCCGTCGTTGTGAGACCCCTTCAATGAACCTCCCCCGAAGCAATCTCCATGTCACTATCCCGCATCCCGTCGTTGCGAGACCCCTTCAATGAACCTCCTCCCGAAGCAATCTCCGTGCCACTATCCCCTATCCCGTCGTTGCGAGGTCCCTTCAATGAACCTCCCCCCGAAGCAATCTCCGTGCCACTATCCCCTACCCGTCGTTGCGAGGTTCCTTCCATGAACCTCCCTCCGAAGCAATCTCCGTGACACTATCCCATACCCATCGTTGCGAGGTTCCTTCAATGAATCTCCCCCCGAAGCAATCTCCGTGCCAATATCCCTCATCCCGTCGTTGCGAGATCCCTTCAATGAACCTCCCCCCAAAGCAATCTCCGTGACACTATCCCATACCCATCGTTGCGAGGTTCCTTCAATGAATCTCCCCCCGAAGCAATCTCCGTGTCACTATCCTCATCCAGTCGTTGCGAGACCCCTTCAATGAATCTCCCCCCGAAGCAATCTCCGTGTCACTATCCTCATCCCGTCGTTGCGAGGTCCCTTCAATGAACCTCCCCCGAAGCAATCTCCGTGCTACTATCCACATCCCGTCATTGCTGTCACTTCAATTTTTTCATATTTATTATGTTATTTTGAGTAGATATAAAAAATATTCTCAAATAATAACTGATATTTCCGAGTGTGCTAACATGTTAAAAAATATATAATTATCTAAAAATAGTTCTTGACAAAAAGCCTCCTTATATTATTGTAGTATTGAAAGATACAGAATAATTAAA
>Ga0099364_10006601_pt1 | contig 16837 bp, 28 predicted proteins | sample TergutTh196P3_FD_73070 | JGI IMG/M metagenome (GOLD analysis project Ga0099364, IMG submission 73070) | Microcerotermes parvus P3 segment gut microbial communities from Pointe-Noire, Republic of the Congo - Th196 P3 | ecosystem: Host-associated > Arthropoda: Insects > Digestive system > Gut ... | reverse complement strand
GACCTGGCAGGAATGATCCAGGGCGGCATGGGCGTGGCGGCAGGGGGCAATATCAATCCTGAGCCGGGCGGATGCAGTATGTATGAGCCGATGGGAGGCAGTGCGCCGAAATATACCGGCAAGAATGTCATCAATCCGATTGCCACCATCAATGCGGCGGCGATGCTGCTCGAACAAGAGGGCTTCACCGTTGCTGCCGAGCGGGTGATGAAGGCGGTGGCATTTGTAACCGGCAATAAGATGAAGAGTCAGGCAGCGGGCCGGATGGGTTACGGGACTACCGAAGTGGGTGATCTTGTTTGTGAACATTTGTAAGGGAACCTCTAATATACTGTAAACGGCACAAAATTGTACTTTGCGTTCTTTGCGTCTTAATGATTAACGGGCTTTGCGCACCTTGCGGTTAAAAAACAGCCGCAAATGCGCAGGGTTGCCGCGAAGTGCGCAACGAAAAGAACATGTCAGCGGCACCATTCAAAAACCGGAAACTGCCTGCATGGATGGGGTCAATCCTTTTTCATACGCTCCTCTTGCTTCTCTTACTGTTCTGGTTTTCATTGCCGAGCCCTCAAAGAAGTGCGCCAGGGGACCGCGCTGCTTCCGGGACAATCCTGCTCCAATCCGGCGGCGGTTCCAGACAACAAGCAGAGGCTGCACCGAATGAATCGCAAAGTATTGATTCAGAATTACTGGAACTTCACGCAGAACGAATCGCGGCGGCAATTTTGGTCGAGCGACCGCCTGCACTCACGCTTGCACCGGGACAGAATCCCGGAGCCGCCCAGCCCGGTGGGGGAGCAGCAGCAAGCGAACTCACCGAAGCATTTCAGGGCACAGCTGGCGAAGGCATCGGTCTCCATACAGGCGAAGCGGCGGTGCAACTGTTTGGACTGCAAGGCAAGGGAACAAAGTTTGTGTACGTACTTGACCACTCCGGCAGCATGGACGGCAGGCGACTTCAAATGGCAAAGGCAGAGTTACTCCGAAGTTTGGAGGCGTTGGAGGAGATGCACCAGTTCAACATCATCTTTTACAATCACGCTTGGCAGGCTTTCCGCCCGGGACGAAGGCTCGTCTTTGCTTCGCCGATGGAAAAACAGGCAGCCCGGCGGTACATTGAAAGCATCGTATCGGAGGGGGGAACGCAACACTACGGAGCATTAAGGGAAGCGATTGCGATCGGTCCTGACGTAATCTTCTTTTTGACGGATGGCGAATCACACGACGATTTAACCCCTATCCAACTTGAAGAGATCGAGCGGGCAAATAACCGGCTCGGTCGCGGCGTACAGATTAACGTCATTCAATTCGGCGGCGGCGGTGTTACTGAACGACCGTCCAGCCGGCTCCGGCAGTTGGCGGACGAAAATCACGGTGGGTATGAGTTTCACAACGTGATGGGCGTGCCGTAACGGCACCGTTTTCCTTTGCCCGATTGCTGGACCGTTGGACCGAAACGGTATGAAAATGTATCGCAGCCATTCACGGCATGTTCCTTGCGCCCTTTGCGGTTAAGCAAAGAGAATTTAACCGCAAAGAACGCAAAGGGCAATGACATACACTGAAATTAGGCTTCTGTCGGAATATATCAATCCATATTTTTTCTGCAATACTTTTCCTTTTGCGTATCCCTCATGGAAGAGAACGATGTTAGAGCGTCCCGATCATAAGACCATTGCCACCATCTGGCTCGCTGCCCAAAAACTCAAAGGGGCCACCTGCCGTGCGTTCAAAGCCCAAGTCGCCCTCGATTAGTGTGCAACGGTAAGCCGTCGACGACGCGTGCGAGTATTTGTGACGTGCCCGATTTCGTCGCATAGAAAAAATCACCGCCGACCGTCCCTTCGGCAGTGCCTGCGTCGATGAGTTCCCATACTATCGTTCGGCGGGATGCGTCGCTGGGTTCGACTACGCCGGTGAGCGGCATTGCAATATTGACCTTTGTCGAAAGATTGCCTGGTATGATGTTGGTGACTGGGATGAGGACGAGGCTGATGGTGATGTTCTCTGATACGAAAGGCTGGTTATAGCCCAGCCCGTGCAGGACGGTTGCTCGCACGATTATCTGCCCCTCCTCTTCGCCCACCGTTACAACCCCGTTGTCGCTGATGCCGCCCTTGCCGCCTCCGTCGTCGATGAGCGACCATGTGATGTTGCCAAAGCCGAGCGATTGGAGAAAGTCAGCAGCGGCAGACGGGAATATCCGCCCGCCAATATTGGTCGACCGTCCAGCTGGGACGCTTGTTCGATAGTCGCTGATGCCCATGACGAGCGGCTCCCAGGGACTGACAGTGACGGGGATGTCGATATGATACGGCTCCGATGCAGTCGGTGCATTGTGACCGCCATCGCAATAGTGGTCGTCGACGATCCATTGCCATTGGGTAGGATAGTGTGTGATGTAGCGGAATGTAAATACGCCGGGTCTTGCCGCCTGAAGAGTACAGCATGGGTTGTTGGAGTAGGACGCACCGGTGTTGTTAGGGTCGAGTATTTCAAAATCGACACCCAACCATGTAGCAACTGCAAATGCAAATGCGTTGAATTGTACAGGCATACCTGCAATTAACGGGGGCGGGGTAACAGGGACTATACCTGGAAAATAATCTGGCTGTGGACGGCATGGGAGTGGCGGCGGTTCGTGTGAGCAGACTCTAAACTCTCAATCCTGTACGTAGTCCACGCTGATGTCGATGCCGCTTGGAATAGTTGCCCGCAGGAAAACGATGCACGTCCCGCCGTCTGGATTGATTATGCCGGTGAATTTATTACCGTCGTGTATTACACCACATTTACTTATCGGCACCCCGTCTTGATCGACGAGACTTAATAAAATCGGCATGAACGTAGTGGCATTGCTCGGTGAAAACCAAAAGACGAGTGGGTCGTAGGTTATGCCCGCTTCAAGCATATACATGAGTTTTGTCTCGCCCGTTACGTTGCATGTGTAGGGATGGCGGTTTTCGATGATTTCCGGCGTAGTGAGTAGCAGGTTTTCGACGGGAATCCGATTACTGCTCTGAACGACCGTGTAGGTAAACGTTTCTGTAAAATCTTTGCCCACCGCCGCCCCGTTATGAATCGTTGCCTGAACCGTGACCGTACCGGCTGCTTGTGTTATTAAGTAACCTTCTAAAATAGTCGCTTGTGTATCGCCCGCATCGACTACCGCCCAGACGATAGTTTGATTCGTCGCATTTTCCGGCACGACGTAGCCCTGTAGTTCGTAATTACGCCCGACTTCCGGGTTGCGGGGGTTCATTTCAAAGATGTCCGTTACCGCCACGAATGAATCGGGCGTACCCGGGGTGCCGGGCACGCCGTCGCCTCCGCCCAAACACGGATATTTTAACTGAACGACCTGAACGATATTGTTGATTTGAAATTCCGTAAACTGCCCGTTCCACGCCGCCCGCCCGATGAACGCAAAATAGTCGGGCGTGGTTACGTCGACTATTGCCGCCCCAATGTACGTCGTGACGTTCATGACGGCGTTGTACATACCGCCGACTTCGCCGCCCCGCGATTCCCGTGTGCCGAAATAGACCTTATAAAGCGAACGAGTATCGCCCCGAAGCCGTAGCGTATAGTGCGTGTCGAAAAATGGGTCGATGTTGCCGCCAGTGATGACCCATTCCATGTGGCTATTGAGAACTTGCGGTGATTCGTCTGCGAACCGCTGGTTTAAACTGTCCAAGAACCGGCTAAATTGTACGTCATCGAGTAATTTGCTCATCGAAATTAGTGGTGGTTTTTTTGATTTATAGACGGAGATGTCCAAACTGTACCACAGAAAAATAAACCCGTGAAATAGAATTTAAACTGAATCTATGCCTATTTCCGATAAGAAGGTTTCGACCGCCGTAACCGACGTGCGGCACGCTAGCCGGTCGATGCAGCGGTTGTTGGTGAGATAGGCGAGAATCGCCGCAACGGTGCGCTGCTCCGGTGCCCACGCTGCGATTTCATAGCGAGGAACTATACAATTTGGCAGCATGCCGCACTGAAGGCAGCCGCTGCCCGCTACGCCCGAAACTAAAGCAGTTAGATTTTCCATTATTTCAAAGTTACGTAGTGAATATCGTCGGTTATTTCAAACTCTTCGACTTTTTTGAAGAGTTGGTGGAATGGCATTTTGTGTTTGCAGCGTTCCCATAACCGCAGTGCTTCCACAATTGCCGTTTGTTTCGCATGCCGACTTGTACCCCAATGCCAGTTCATAAAAACTAGGTTCATGTCGGGCGGGATGTATTGATAGCACGCTTTGCCGAATTCTTCGGCAAAGGCGAGGTACGGCTGCATTTCTGCAAGTTTTGTATTGCAGTTGTCGATGATGATGTCGCGTGCGGGGTTTTCTAGTAACGCCGCCCGTACCCGTTTTTGATTCCAACCATGCGCCTCGTCGAGCATGGTCGGGTCGAATTTATACTCGCCATCGACGAGCCAGAAATCATCGGTGCTGTAGATGGCACAATTTTCGGAAAGTTCTGCGGCTAGTCGGGCGGCGGCGGTGCTTTTACCGCTGCCCGGACAGCCTCGCATGAAAGTTAGCATGGGCTTTTCTGTAAAGTTGGGGGGTGTCCGGGGACACCCCTTTGATTTGTTTTAGGAATCGGAAGATAGTTAACAACGGGCGGGTTGCCAGACGGCTCGCCGTCAGCCGGACGACGTGCCATTTCCAACTGCCGACGACGATGAAGAGACCTCGTCCGCGTAACGATTCTAGTAGTTGTGAATCTGCCGGTAGTCCACAACCTTCGTAAAATTCCTGCACGACCGCAAGCCCGTCCAGTTCCGAAACGCAGAATAGTTGACGAGTTGGCGGAACGGTAGCCGAATTGTCCACGCACGCAGATTCAATTGTCAGAAAAAAGCCAGACATATCGTACAATTTACCGCTAAAAACACAACGCAGGAAATAGATTTTTTTCTATTTGACTTTGGCGGTTTGTGTGGTATAGTGGTGGTGGCTTTTACAAAACTGGAATAATGAAATGTATCGTAATTTTCAAGAATTAGCCATCGCTAACGGTGCGCCGCTGACAACCATAATGAGTATGTTCAATGGCGATACAGCCGATTTTGACGCAAAGGAAGCAGAGATTTTACGTCAAATCGAACACGCAGAAAGGTTAGCACAACGAATGGGAATTACGCAACAGGAACGACTCGCTCTAAAACAAAAAGCAGACCAGAAAATAGCAGACCTCCAAAGAACGCTACATGATTTACATCGGTCAAAGGAACGTGAGCAGTTTAGAGAAACAGGACATGCAGCCGACCGTGCTTTTTCTACAGTGCCGCCCGACCCTGCGGACAATTACTCTGATGTGCGAATTCCTTCAAAAATAAAAGAACTGACTCCAGAACACGTTAAAAAGGATGAAGACGATGACCATCACGACCCACACACAAAAAACACAAATGGTCATTCTGGGTAAGCATCAAGCGCAGAATCAAATGCCGCAGCCCTACTCATGGCGATAAATAAATCGTCGAGTATTTCGTCACGTACTTTCAATAAGTCATTTCTACCAAATATGTAGGGCTTACCGTTACAAACATCATCGACCAAAAGTTCATCCTTCAAAATCAAGCATTCCTTACATATTTTCATAAATTGTAACGCTCGTTGTAAATCTGCGTAATAGACCCCCCACAATTCCTCTTGTGTGACTTTTCGCTTAATCGGCTGTTTTTCCGTAAAAATCCGGTCGAATATTGTATTGCACATCTTCTTGAGTTCAGTTCACCACAACTCACATTATTAAAACAAAAAAGACGATTTTTACAAGAGAGGTGGGGTGTCCGGGGACACCCCCGCTAATTCGGTACTAAATCGACATTCCGCACAACTTGAATCGCCTGTTCCAGTAAATTAATCCGGTGGATTTTTTTATGGTCGACGCGGACATAAAACGAATGGATAAGATCAAATAGCGGCTTGAGTAGAGACTGGTCAGTACAAACACACTCCGTATCGACGAAAAGTTCAAAGCGGTGGAGCAGCCCGAAGCGGCGAATTGAAATCTGCAACGCCGGGGCGTGTTGCGACCGGCAGTGGTATAAAATGCCCGACTGGAACAGGATTTTCGACTTCAGTCTGTCGGTAGTCCAAACAAGACAACCGTCTTTGGTACGCGCCGCTAAATTGGCGATAAGTTCTTTCTCTTGAATCATTGGTAATACTCCTTCATAAAACCAGTAGCAGGTACGAGAATCGAACTCGGATAAATGGGCGTTTGCCGCACCCAAGCATGGCACCAGCCATGACCTGCTCAATGGACGACTGCGGGAGGTTTTAGCAGAAACGAACGAGAAAATGCTAACCCATTGCCGCAGTCGTCGCTTATTTCAAAAATGACAGTTACGGGGTTTCCTTGGACACTAACAAAAGGAGTTGGTTATGTCGATGACTAGCCGTAACCGTCACACATTATAGACTTCAAATGAAATCCGAAAACCTAAAATTCGACGTTTCGTCGCTTCGACATACACTGGTCAATGTAGGCATCGATAGCCGAGTCCACATTGAAATCGTAATCGAAGGGGCAATCGCCGTCGTGCGGGCTGTTTAGCACCTGTTCGATGTATTCAAGTTCTTGCGCATTCATGGGCAAAACCTCCTGTTTAATGGGTTTGTTTGGGGCAGCACCGTGCTACCCGCTGCCGTCCCAAACCCCGCCAAAAATGCAAGGAAGGTAGTTTTGAACGGAAAAAAGCGGAGCACTACGAGTGCTCCGCCCCCATTTAACACAAAACTACACTTCATCGAACTTTGAAAATAAAGGGCGTGATATATTCACGCCCCTGACGATACACGTATCGCCATCGAAGTACGACGCACGTAGAATACCTGATGATTTTCTACCGTGTAAATAGAAAAAATAGAAAAGGGCTGGGGGAACGGCGTGCAGAGTTCGTCAAAACATCACGTCGAAAAGCCGCCCCAGCCCCACGATGAAAAAACAACACTGCATTATAGAAAATGAAATTTTTAGCGGTTGTCGAGTTTGGTGGTGATTTCGCGTACCGCTTGGGTTAAACCGGCGATGTCTTTCCGAATTTCGGTAAAACCGGTATCCATTTTCTGTTCGATGTTTTTATTCCACGCTTGTTGCTGATTATTCCATTCCAGTTGTTGTTTCCACCCCCAGTTCTCTTGCGGCGGCTGCTTCTGGTCAGTCACGGGTGCGGACGGTGTAGGGGGTGGTAGGTCAGGACGCTGATAAAAACCACCGACATCGCGGGCATTTTCCGTGAACTGCCCGTTAGCCACCAACTCGTCAAAATTAGTAAACATGTGAATTTCTCCATTATTGAGTCATGAATGGTCACCACCACTATACCACAAAAAACAACCCGTGCAAATAGAAAATTATTTTGGCAGTTTATGATTTTCCCGAATATGCTGCTCCACGGTCGTTTTCACGATACTTACGTTATTAAGAACTCCGTACAAAACACGCGGGTTCAAACTCAAACAACCAATAAAAGTACAACCATTTTGCATCAATGTATTTTCCAAATCATGGTAAACGTACCAACATGCTTTATTGCGGTCATACGGGTGGGTATAGCGGCGATAGATGTAGGTGAGTAGAATATCCTTATGATAAACGGCAAAAAGTAACCGTCGCCCCTCGTCAATTTCAGGAGCGTGCTTTGTGGACGGCGTTAGTTCTTTCCAGTTAAATTTCCATGCGCGTTGTTTTTTTAGTTCCTGCGCTGCTTTCCGTTCCGTCGCTAAACGCGCCTTCGTTTTTTGATATTCCGCAGTTGCCTCCGCTAACCATGCGGGACGCGGTACTTTTTTAACTGGTTTGGGTTTCGGTTTCGGTGGTTTGGGTAGTTTAACTGATTCGGGTTTAGACGGTTCCGGTAGTTTAACTGGATGCGGTTCAGTTGTAATTTCGCAATATTCCTGATTTAACAGTTCCATTGCGAGTGTGAGAACAACGGGGACGTGACCGCTAACTGCGGGTGTGCCGCAGCCGGTTCGTGCCGAGTGATAGTCTTCCCATTCATACGGGGCACACCATGGGTCGGGCTCGTCCCACCCGCCATCGTCACGCAAAGCATTGGCTACGTCATAATTCTGGCAAAACGGATTGTATTTTATGCACCCGTCCCGCACAACCCACGCCTGTTCCCAGATGGACTCCTTTTTTCTAGCCATGACCACAGCAATAATTTACGATTTTTCAAGGAAGGCGGGGGTGTCCCCGGACACCCCTAAAATTTATTTTCTATTTGACCAGTATAAAATCCGATGATAAACTGACGTTATCTTTTTATAGGAGATTTTTTATGCCAGTTTTTGGTTCGTTTGGCGAAATGGTTGTAGGGGCAACGGCGGGCGGGTTATCCGTGTTTGATGCGTTAACTCGGAACGGTCACAAACGCCTTCAGCGAAGAGGAAATACAACGCCGTGTTGCGTTGTGTGAGGAGCGTATTACTGAAGCGAAACAAGAATTAAAAGAAATTCAGACCGAATTCTTAAAAGCGCACAGTCAATACCGATTCCAACGTTATCTTGACGAACGCTGGCGCGACGATTCGTATCGGAAACTTGAATTAAAAGAAAGGATTATTGCGTTAGAAAATCGCAAAGAACAAATAAAAGCCAATGATCCAGACGGGCGTTTTACGAATATTTGTTTTGATATTGAAACAAGGCTCGATGAATTTAGAGCACAATTAGCCTCTGATTTTTCGGATAAGCCCAAACCGCCACAAACATTACGAAATCAATCTATGCTAATTTCAGGCAACGCCGTGTTCAATAAACCTTCAAAATAGGCAATGCGGTGCATCGAACGAAAAAGACAATCCAAACGCCCTGCGTAAAAATCAAGCGAATGTTCAAGCATTCCCTGCATACACTGTTCAGGATAAGTCTGCAACTGTACAAAATCGCATAAAATACCCTGTACAGCAACCTCGCGTAGGTCAATGCGGGCTTTTTCATCCAGCCTTTCCGTTTCCAAGTTCTTTTTACAAATTTCTTTGAAATTTCGCTTGATGCATAATAATTTACCGTTTCGGACTGCCCTGCGGTCTGCTGCGGTAAACACGCTGTCGAGTGTACTGGTTTTCATTTCATCATCCTCCTCATAACAACAGCCTACCAAAATTCCAGAGTTTTTCAAGGAAGGCGGGGGTGTCCCCGGACACCCCCTTAACTTTTTCGGTCAATTCCGTGCTGCCGCAACTCCGCCCGCACGGTTTCTTTCCGCTTTTGATAGTCCGGCGTTTCTTGGCTTTTATTAACGTCTGCCAGCGATTCAATGTATTTACCAATATCGCTTGCAAGCCACCGTCCGGTACATTTTTTTCCATACAACGGTAGCGGGAAATTTCCCTCGCCGTTCCGTCGCTTGCGTAAAAGCCGGTTTACGGTACAGATGGACATACGGAGCCGGTCGGCAACTTCATGCACTAGCAAAATTTCATGTTTGTCAGTCATACCAATTTATAGAAATTAAGGGGGTGTTCGGGGACACCATCGTTAAATTGAATTTCTATAACACAGCAATCTAACCAATCAAAAAATCATGAAACGCAGAAGTTTTTTAAGTGCGGTTTCCGCAGGAGTCGGGGCTTTATTCTTTGCTCCGAAAATCAAAAGCAGCCCAAAGGGGCTATATCGGGATCACGCCGCTGACTCCTACCCGATTATCCATACGTCCGCTATGTACTTACCGCCCCGCACGTCGGCGATTGTCCGTATTTTCGGACGTATCGAACCAGATGGGAAATTCGATGACTGGTTTTATGACAAAGGGCAACATTACCCAAACGGTCGGAATCATTCCGACTTTTCGTGTTTCGACGACAGTACTCTTGGCGATACCATGTGCTTCATGATGGGGCATGGTTCATTTCTAAATAATTGGACTTTTGCCGATTGGTCATTTTTACAAGCAGATGGCAGTTGGCGAAATTGGAATACCTTCATCGATGCGGATACTGGCGAACTCAATGACTTCAGCCCATCTACTTTGGCGTTAGCCCCACAACCGTTGTACGGACTTACGCGTATATGCTTCATTAACCGCTATGAGTTTATCATGTTCATTCATGAAAACGCCGACAAGGTCGATAAAATCCGCATGAATGGTGTACGTATTGGTACAAGTTTTAAGTTGCCGTATAACTACGCACCTTTCAGATACCGCAAGTTCATTCCCGCAAAGGAGTGGATAACGAGTAGTGAGTTTGAAATGTGTGCAGCAATAACTAATAATATTAGTATCTGGAGAGTAGAGCGTTTTCCTATACCTCAAGATTCAACCCCCGAAGTGGTCGAGGCTACACATTCAACCTGCCATTGGACGCTTCCGCAAACGTGGTGCAATCGCGATAGTGCAGAATTCCGCGAGGATGTGTTTAACCCACGTGCATTGCTAGAAACCTAACCAATCAAAAAGGGAATTATCCCTTTGAGTCCAATTTTCACATTCAAAAAAGGAGAAAGTAATGACATACAGAGAAGCGTACATTAAAAAGGTATTGGAATACGCAAAAGAACACCATATTATTGGGTTCACGAAAGCAAGTGAACAAATGGAAGCCGAAGAAGCACAAGAGCATTTTGAATCTCTACGCAAAATGGGGATAGGGTGCGGTGATTTAATGCAATTACATTCAGAGGGATAATTCCTATCAAAAATCATGAGAACCATTTATTTTCCAATTCTGGGATATAAAAACCCTCGCCTTCAGGCGATTTTAAGTTTTCCAACGTTCTATGGAGCATTTCACGGCTATTTTTCATACCCTGCTTTCCATCAAGTTGCCGTTTCGCTTGGCTTGTCCCATACAGTCAATCCTTTTGAGCAACATGAATGTTTGTGAAGATATTGACGCACAGGATGTTCTCAAACCAGACGCCAACTTCAAAGTGAGTGATGGTGGCGAACAATGAGTCGGCTTTCAGCCGACACCCCATGAACCCGCCGCCTTCAGGCGGCTGGTAGGTTTCAGTTTAACGAAATCAACTTTGAAACGCAAGAAGTGCGCCTTATCGAACTGAACATCAATAACATTACGGGCGTGCGTGAAAAAGTCGTGCAATTCGACAATGAAATACCACATCTAACATGTACTGCCATTGACTACAATGGGCGGGAAAGACTCGTACTTGAAACACTGCTGGAGGTTATCAAGGCGATTGCATGCGCAGATGACTACAGAAAATGGGAAGTTCATTCAAAGTATGAAATTCCAGAAAGGTATAGTAAAAAAAGTTTGGGGCTTAAATTTACACAGCCGGAAATAAACACGCCGGAAGAGTCCGAAATGGAAACCGCCGACCCAAAAGTTGACGCACGCCCTGCCGAATCCACCGACGCAATCGATAAGTCCTCACCCTACTACAAATACGTCGAGTATATTAATTCTATTTTGAACCTTCCAGTGATAAATTCCCTGTTCTCTAACCAACAATTTTCTAACCAACAACTTGCCGATTTGGATACTATTAGAAATCAAATAAAAGCCATTGTGCAGGATGCTCCCAGGGAGAATCATACCGCAGTCTATTCAAAATTAAATAGGATAGAGTACATTTTTTCTCAAACACATTGGCTATATACTAACTTAAACGTCGAACAACGTCACATCGTAAAACAGATTTTTAATAAAACAGTAGAAATGAAGAAGTTTATGCGTCATCAAGATTCGTTATGATAAACAATGAAGCAAAGATTTTAGAAAACGGACTCGTCGCAATGCATCACTGTGAGGTACACGTTTGCGGACGATGTAACTTACGCTGCAAACACTGCCAGTATTTTGCACCGTTACAGGACTGGATTGGTTCGACGGAGAGTATTTTACAAACAATCTCGGCGGCACAGCAACGTTTGCACGTGGAGTGGTTTCCTGTTTGTGGAGTTGGCGAGCCGCTATTGCACCCCGATTTACCCACCATCATTGTCGCAATCTGCGAACATCGGGATTTTGCGAACAGAGTGACGTTAGTTACAAACGGCGTTGGTTTGTCAACGCACCAACATGCGAATACTCTTTTAGAATTACACGAAAAGTATCCGCATTTTGATTTCATCATCAGCGAACACATCCCGCTACAAGAAACACGGAAATGGCTAGACAGAAACAAATTACGGCATGAAATCCGGTCGTTTTATCCATTCGTGGTTAAACCGATGGGCTATTCCAAAGCGGACAAGCACACCGCGTGGAATACCGGCAATGCAGGCGACGGCAACGGAGCCTGTTTCAAAAGCAGATGCAGAGCGATTGTAGACGGCAAACTGTTTCGGTGCGGTATTCAGGCAGCCCGCTACAGTTTATGTAAATACGGCGGTGCGACACAGAAAGAATTTGTGGATGAAGTGTTGCGTTGGGATGGTATTAATTTGGAATCATCTACGGGCACAGAAATCCATGCGTATTTGATGGATATGCCGTATGACGAATGTTGCTTATGTTTTGGTAAACTGGAACAGGTAGCGCAGTCGCAAATGACGGAAACTGAATTGAAACAATATAGAGAGGCATTTAATGGGTAGGGGCGTGACGTGCATAATGGTGACCGGACATATACCAGCGAGGAGACCGCTCGCTCTTTTGGCGATTGAATCATTCAAGCGACAAACCTACGAAGACCGGTTTTTGGTCATTGTCAATCAAAGTCCCGAAACCGTCGTACCGTTCAATATTCCGCATCCACTGATTAGAGAAGTGCTGTGTGAGACCCGTAGCGGGATTTTGGGCAACCTTCTGAACATCGGCTTGGACAATACAAGCACACCGTTTATGGCGATATTTGATGACGACGATTGGAGTCGTGCAGACAGGCTTGCCTATCAGATGTCGTTTATGAACGATGATGTAGATTTTGTCGGTTTACGGCGGTCAGTTTGTTATGACTGGGATACGAAAAAATCCTATATCCGGCATACGGTAGGCGGCGGGTCGATTTATCGTCTTGCCCATCAACGCTACACGCCGCAAACCTTCGGCGTTGATACTGTATTTGACCGTCAATTTACAAACAAAATCATGTTGGATAATGACCCCGATATTTATGTACGGGGTTGTCATGACACGAACGTGTGCGGACGGCAGCATGTGCTTTCGGGCAATACGCCAATTGTAGCGTCTGCCGAGATAGAAAAGATGTTAAAGACCTTTGATAGTCTGAACTATGCTAGATTTCTATAATTCATTAACGCCAAACACTTTACAACATGGGTTTTATGTCAAAGTTAGAATATCACGATACTTCTGCTAAAGCATTTGATGAGTTTGCGGAAATGGAATATAACCGTAAATACCCACGCAGGATAAGTTTACATGCAGGGCTCATGCTGTTTTTTATGTTTATAACTCTAATAAATAGTTTGGTTTTGTTTTTTATCCTGCTTCCCCAAAAGTCTTCAAAACCGGAGCAAACGTCAATAACAGAATCAACAACGTCATCCAACGGTGATTACGGCACGGTGCCTTTTTCTATAATCCCTTGACGTTAAACCATTTACAACCATAATCGTCATGGAAAACGAAACTCAAACGGTACAAATCTGCAATGAACTTAACGAATCAACAGCCGCATCTGATCCTATAAGCACAAAACTTTTAGAATTGTTAATGCCTTTCGCCGACTACAAAAAACAAAGAATCAAATACCATAACGCACAAGTTCAAAGTTTACAGGATATTTTGAATATTTTCACACGCGATGAATGGGGTGCCTTTATGTCCGTCGAACAACGAGACAATTTACACGAAATTCGGGATAAAGTAAAAACATTCATACAAGACATTAACCGTGATTTAGAAATTTTACAAAAACCTTTGTCTACCGCGTAATCGGAGGTAATTCACCCAAATTATCGAAACGACTGATATTTGGCGCAGTCCGTATGTAAAAAATACCTTCACGTGGATATAAATCTACAGGCGCACAATGAGGATTGCCTTGTGTATCAAACCCCAACGTCGAAACAGAACGTTCTGCCTTCAACCGCGACACCACATCATTGCGTGTTATAATTTCTGTCGTTGCTGATTTACCGTTAAGTCGGTTTACCCGCACTTTGGTTATACATTCCTTATTTGCATCGTAATCAACTTCGGTTATGAAAACAACTTGACCTAGTTTACCCCGAATGTATGCCCTGATTTCTTTGTCGTTCATACTATTAGCATACTTTTTTCTGCATCTTGTCAAGAGATGTCATCATGCCTTCAGACAAACGGATTTTTTCTCTTACGAGCCAGTTCCTCCCGTTTCTTTAACTGCGAGTGCTTTTTTAATATCTATAATCCCTTGACGTTAAAACCTTTGCAACCATAAACATCATGGAAAACATTAAAATCAATTTTGATAGTTTCGACAGTGTGGGCTATGCTTTGCTAGAAAAGCGACGGGATGCCTTAATCGAGCGGGCGCAAGCCGAGTCAGACGAGCATATACAAGCAGACTTAATCGAGCAGTGCGGTATCATACTCATGCTGCAAAGTTTCATGGCTCGTGAACATTTCCGGCAAGTGCTGGACGCAAAACTGGCAGCAAAAATACCGCCTCATATTATGCGTGACGACGGATGTATGTCGATATGCCCAAACTAAATTTCTATAATCCCTTGACGTTAAACACGTTACAACCCTAATCGTCATGGAAAACGTTAAAACAGATGAACAACCTAAATCAGAAATGAATTTAGAGGATGTTTTGCACACTGCTACGGCACAAGACCTAAAAATTCTCCATACCCTTGCAAAAATTAGCGGCATGAAACCTGCACTGTCGGAATTCGCAGAACGTGACAACACACTTCGATTAAGTCGCATAGTTTTCGTAAATTGGGATTTTGACAAACATAATACACAATGGGAAGTCTGTGTGGACTAATAAGTCCTCTGGATGAGGTTTGGGCGAATTCGTTTTTCTATAATCATTGTAACAACCTTTTTACACAAGCAAACAAAAATGCAGAATTTTTCCAAAGAAGAACAGCAAGCAATCATGGACAGAGTCAACGCAACCGACATGTGCAAGAGCGCAAGAGAACTGCTCGAACAGGCTTGCGGGGCATGGTGTGTTAAATGTTGCGACAAACCCATAGGATGGAACGACGAAGGTGAAATTGAACTTATATTTCACGGCGATTGTCAAACCAAAGACCGGGAAAAGAAAGAGCAAGTCGAACGAGAAATCAACGAGTCTGGCATAGCCACAGCCACGTTCAGAGCGTTACCGCAACGTCCCGGCTACATACAAGTCGGATACGCCATCAAAATTGATTTTGCCATAAACTCTTGACGCTAAACTCTTTATAATTCTAACAATCATGGAAAACATTAAATCCAACACTAATAACACCACCGCATCCGAACCCAATCCAACTATTACCTGCGATACCGATAAACCAGAAACATTACAAAAAACCACATGTTCTGTATTATTTGAGGACATTGTGCGTGAATTGAGATTTACAAATCAACAGTGTTCAATGTTGGATTATTATACGAAGGAGCACTGGGAATTGGATCGAAATACCTGGAAATGCTACCTACGACTGATTCAAATATTTTTTGTACTGGTATTGGTTCAATGTCTATTGTTATTGGTTTCTGTGGTTGCACTGAATCTGCGGGTTGATAACATCGAAAAAAAGTTACGGCAAGACTCACAACTGCAACAACTAAAACTGCAAGAGAAATCCAAAACGTCCACTTCACATGCCGATACGTCCCAAAAATTAGTTTTTGATTTTGAAATTTTTCCTGCAATTCCATACGCCAACGTTCGCCCGGTAATGTTACAACAAGTAGTTTTTGATACCCATCCTTTTTCACGAACGGATTTTTTCTTTTTCGCGCCAGTTTCTCTCGCTTCTTTAACTGCGAGTGGTCATAGTTTTCGGTCATCTTCGACGACGCATGTCCTGCCAGAGCCTGTGCTGCGTCTCGTCCGTTTTCCAGCGACGTGAGCGTTATCGCCGCATGCCGCAACTGATACGGATAGAATTTTGGAATCTGTTCGGCTTCGGGCAACTGTTTATTTGCCTTTTTAATTCCGTGATAGACCGCTTTTCGGTATGCGTCCGGGGTATAGAACTCGGAATACCGTTTGGGCTTTGCCGCTCTCGCGGCATCCCGTGCTGCCGCCGATGGGGTTATTTTTGATTTCCGATTTGCCCGCGTTTCCGCCGCCCGCTCGCGTACCGCTTGGACAGGAGGAAATACTGCCGCATCCGCACTTTTACCGTCAAGGTACGGCAACAGCAGTTCCTGCTCATATTTCCCCAACGGGAAAATGGTCTTTTTCCCGGTCTTTTTCTGCGTCTTGTGGCTTGCCGGGGTATAGTACCAAAACCCCGTTTTTTCTACCCGTGAGCGGTCTATCTCGCCAACGCGCATCCGGCAAACCTCCCCTGACCGCATGCCGTGCAGCCCCTGTATTTGAATCATCGTCTGCAACACCGGAGCCAGAAACGGCAACAACCGTACAACTGCGTCGAAAGGAACGTCTTCACGCGGCGGATTGTCCCTTGTATCGGGATGCCCCTTTTCTAGCGGTTTGATGAGTTTTAACGCCCGGTGCGTTGTTTCCTTCACAAATTCCTCCACCACGCCCCATGCGAAGATGGCAATGATTCGCCCAATGTACCGGTTAATTGTTTTCCGGTTAAACCGCTGGGATTTAATCATCATCACCCGCACGTTTTTTAGGCATTTCGGCGTGAAGGAGTCGACGAGGTGGTCGTCGCCGTACAGAACGAGCAGAAAATCCCGCAGGATAATCCGCACGCTAGAGTAATCGACGTGTTGCCGTTCCTTCAAATATTTCAGATATTC
>Ga0099364_10006600_pt1 | contig 16838 bp, 16 predicted proteins | sample TergutTh196P3_FD_73070 | JGI IMG/M metagenome (GOLD analysis project Ga0099364, IMG submission 73070) | Microcerotermes parvus P3 segment gut microbial communities from Pointe-Noire, Republic of the Congo - Th196 P3 | ecosystem: Host-associated > Arthropoda: Insects > Digestive system > Gut ... | reverse complement strand
TTTACGGTATAGCGCGCAGAAATGTCTGCCGTTATCGTCGTGTCCGTGTTATTGGGGCGGAAAAATGGGGGCGGTATCGCGATGACAAGGATACCGCCCTGCGTTTTATCTTTGTCTTTTCCTAACCCCTACTACAATAAGATTACGGTTAAGGCGCGGCAGCCAGCCGCGCTTTATTCATGCTTACGTCTAAGCTAAACTGAGAAGGCAAATCGGTCTGACGACTAAATCCCTTGGACTGTATACGTCCGTAAGTTAGACTGTCAGCCGGCTTCTCAGCGTAGCGTTCGTTTGAAGCAGGTTGTTCCGCACGCCGATCCATACATCGGCATGGCGCGTTCGCGTAACCAAGTAGATTGAATCGACGTTGAGTTTAAACCGGATACCGATTGCATATCCTTATTACTTGGAGGTGCATTATGAACGCTGTCGGAATTGATGTATCAAAAGGAAAAAGCACGATTGCCGTCATGCGCCCTTTCGGCGAGATCGTGGCTTCTCCTTATGACGTTGTACACACCATTAGTGAACTTAAGAAGCTGGCAGACTTCCTTCTAAAGCTTAACGGTGAAACCCGTGTCGTCATTGAATACACGGGTAAGTATCATGAACCAGTCGCTCTCTCGCTTTACGAAGCTGGTTTGTTCGTTTCCATCGTTAATCCTATTTTGATTAAAAACTTCGGAAACAACACCATCAGGCGCGCTAAAACAGACAAGAAAGATGCTGTCAAGCTCGCAAACTATGCGCTCTCTCACTGGCTTGATTTACCACAATTTGTACCCGAAGACGAAGCCAGGCGCACGTTGAAAACCTACAATCGCCAGTACAGCCATTACATAAAGACAAAAGTCGCGATGAAAAACAATCTCATCTCCCTTCTTGACCAAACCTTTCCAGGGGTCAATACCCTATTTTCAAGCCCTCCACGGAAGAATGGTCATGAAAAATGGATAGACTTTGTAGAAGAGTTTTGGCACTGCGGCTGTGTCGCTTCTTTAACGCAAAACCTGTTCTCAGAACGCTATGCCGAGTGGTGCGCTAAACTCAAGTATCATTTCAGCTATTCTAAAGCTGAAGATATTTATTTCGCTTCCGCCGGGCATTTTAACACTCTGCCTATGTGCGACTCTACCAAGTGTTTAATCTTGCAGGCCGTTAAACAGCTTAACGTTATAAATGAAACCCTTGCTTCGCTTAAACACGAGATGAACAATATCGCTTCGTCGCTGCCGGAATATACAACCGTAATGGCTATGCACGGCGTCGGTGAAACGCTTGGCCCGCAACTTATCGCAGAGATTGGCGATATTCGCCGTTTTCAACGGAAACAGTCTCTTGTCAGCTTCGCCGGTGTTGAACCTCCTGAAAATCAATCCGGTATGTATGAAGCTCGCTCGCGCAGCATTTCCAAACAAGGCCCCTCGGCGTTACGTAAGACTTTATTCCAAGTCATGTCTTGCATCCTAAAAAATGGAAATGTTGACGACAGCGTGTTTCAGTTTCTTAGCCGTAAACGGGCCGAGGGTAAACCTTACCGCGTTTACATGATTGCTGGCGCTAACAAGTTCTTGCGTGTTTATTATGGCCGCGTTAAGGAACTACTTAATAAATTAGAAGCGTAATGCTTTTAATTTACTAACTTTTATAGACCGGCGCTTTTTTAGTTTCGCGGTGGTCTTGTTTGTCGTGCACTTTTTTACATCTATTTCCTGCTTGATGTTTTTTTATATTTTTCTCATTTTACTACTTGACTTTTCTTAGCAGGTCTAATCACTAACCACTAACCACTGTTTTTTTACTGCTAACTGCTAACTAATAAAAGATAACAACTTTTTGTTATCGCAGGAATTTGTTATAATCCTTGATATTAACTTTTTGAGGAATAATGGTGATTAGCGTATATGACAATTAACAGGAAAAACGATTACGCTTTTAAGCGTATCTTTGGACATGAGGACAGCAAAGACATTCTTGCCCGTTTTCTATCGGTTGTTTTGGATGTGCCTATTGAAGCTGACGAGCTAACGCTTATTCAGACTGAATTAAACCCTGAATATGTCGGTGATAAAAGCTCCGTGTTAGACATACAGGTACGGCGAAGTGAATTCCACGAAAAAATGAACATAGAAATGCAGCGGAGCGACGAAGGAAACATTGAACGCAGGATCCTCTATTATTGGGGCAGGAATTTCTCCGGCGAGTTGAAAGCGGGACAAAATTACTCAGAACTGCCAAGGCAAATCAGTATTGTAATAGCGGACTTCGGTGTTTTTGGCTGGAAAGATTTAAAAAAATTCCATGGAGTTTTCCATGTGCGGGATCAGGACGAAGGATTATTATTTTCCGATGCTTTGGAAATCCATGTTCTGGAATTACCAAAGCTGAGAAAGCAGCCGCTAAAATTAAACGCGTTGGAATGCTGGCTTCTTTATTTGGATAACATGGAGGGAGAAATAATGGAACAGATAGCGACTCAGGAACCGATGATACGGCGCGCGATGACGATAGAAGAAGCTTTCATGAAAAGTGAAAACGATCGTTATTTATATGAACTGCGGGAAAAAGGACGCCGTGATTTTGACAACGCTATGAGTACTGCTGAAAAACGTGGTGAAGAACGTGGTGAAGAACGTGGTGAAAAACGTGGCAAAGCAGAAGTTGCGCGCACAATGCTTACAGAGGGTATGTCTTTGGAGTTAACAGCAAAAATTACAGGATTATCACCCGAAGAACTGAAAACGCTCCGCTGATAGAATAAAATTAAAAGAGCTCCCGTTAAAGAGCTCTTTTATTTACCAGTCTTCGAGCCAGCGGCTCCTAAGCTTTGACGTCCATTAAGCTGCCGAGCATGTCTTTTACCTTTGAGATCATATCAAGGACAGAATCGGGAGGGATCTGTTTTATCACCTTGCCGTCGTTCCTGCTGACTATGGAAATCTTCACCACTCCGGATTCGCGGTGCATTTCAAAACGGAGATCCCGATTGAACAATTCCATAAGCTTGTTTGCCTGCTCAATGGCGGTCAGAGAGTCCTGTTCGTTTACAGCCTGTTTTTCAGGCTCCGCCTTAGTTTTTTCTGAAACAGCTTGCTTTACCTGAGGCGGAACCGAAGTAGCCTGAGAATGATCAGGGACTCTTTGCTGCGGAATCGGCGGCGATCCTTGATTTAATGTATTCCCTTCAAGCCTTATATTCAGCTCCATCTCTTATTCCTCCCTAGCGCTCATCGTTGCCCTCTCGTCTTTGCGAGGCGGTTTTTTGCCGAAGCAATCCAGTCTTTTGTCTTTGCTTTTTGTAATTGCAACCGTTTTGACTGGATCGCTTCTCTACGCTCGCGAAGACGAAAAACAACTTTCACGGTAATCCAGCGTCTTTTATCTTTTCACGCTCCGGTTAATAATGGGGCGAGGGTAACCTCGCCCCTGATTTTTTGTTACGCCGCGGGCGGCAGGATGCCGCCCCTACGAACTAACCCCTGTACTTAACGGAGAAGGGCGAGAACGTTCTGCGGAAGCATATTCGCCTGGCCGAGCATCGAGTTGCCCGCCTGCATCAGGATGTTCAGCTTCGTGAAGTTCATCATTTCCTTCGCCATGTCGAGGTCGCGGATGCGGCTTTCGGATGCCGTCAGGTTCTCCGCCGCCACGGTCAGGTTGTTTATAGTGTGCTCAAGGCGGTTCTGATACGCTCCGAGGCTCGCGCGCTGCTTCGCCACGCGGTCAAGCGCTCCGTCGATTATCGTTATCGAGCGGGCGGCCGACTTCTGGTCGGTCACGAGCACCTTGTGTACCCCAAGCGCGCGGGAGCTCATGTCGGCGATATCTATCCCCATATCCTCGCCCTCGTTGGCGCCTATCTGGAACACCGCGCTGTTGTCCGCCACGTGGATGATAGTCTCGTAAGCCGTGTCTATAGCCTTGGTGTCATAACGTTTTCCGATATCGTTCCACACGGTGCTCATATTGGCGTGGGAGCTGAACTCAAAGTCAAGGTTCGGGTGAAGTATGCCGATGGCGACGTTGCCGGTTATCTTGACGTTGCTCGCCACAGGCTGGCCGGTGTGGGCGTCCTGGATGGAAACGTAGAACTGGTTCTCCTTCGCCTGCTGGATGGTGTTCAGCGAGAGCGCCTTGATCAGGTTCTCGTCGCCCGCGAACGAGATTGTCCCCGCCGAGCCGTTGACGATGGAGCGGATGACCATGGTCCCGTCAACCGACTCATGCGTGTTCGCCGTTCCGTTCAGCACGTATGAAGCAAACCTGCCCGCGTCGTTCGTTAACGCGTTGTCAAGATAGAGCGCCTGGCCGAGCCCGTTCGCTATCGCGCTGTTGAACTTGTCCTCAAGGTCCTTGATGGTGTCCGTGGCGTAAAGGGTTATGGAAGTCCTTCTTCCGTCCCCCTGGGTGACGGTTATGGTCTGCGGGTCCTCAAGAAGGAACACGCCGTTGGCGTCCCAGAACTTGTCAAGGTCGCGGAGCTGCGTGTCAAGGCGCGCGGTCTGACCGATGTAGGTCGACTTGAATGTGGCGAGCTCTATCGCGCCGCCGCTTGCCGGAGGAGAGGTGTAATCATTTATAAAGGACAGGGATATATTCGACTCGTAGACCTGCCCGTTCATAGTATTGATGTAGAACGCGCGCATGTGCACATCCTTGCCCGCAATGCCGGAGTTGAGCCAGTATTTCATATCCTGGTAGCCGCTCGCCCAGCTTGCCGCCCACTGCTGATTCTGCGTCCCGCTCACTGTGACGATCGTTCCGTCTCTGGATCCGAGAAGGGATACCGCGCCGATCGTGAGCTTGTCTCCCACAGAGTAGCCGACAGCGGTTATAGCCCCCGCGTCAAGAGAGAATATCTCTCCGCCGACGCCGAACGCCGTCCATTTCACGCCAAGCCCTTCCTTTATCTGCATATCGTCGGCGACGAACGACTGCGATGTTCCGTCGGCGAACAGCACCTGCGCCACCGCCCTGAACGTGACTATGTTCGAGACAAGGTCAACATTCTTCACCTCAAGCAGGATATTCGCCGTGCCGGAGAAGCCGTTGAGTTCGTCCATATTCAGCCCAAGCCCGTAACGGTTGTTTAACGTTACGTCATCCAATCCAAACACCTGATACACGTCAATCTGAGCTGGCGCTCCGCTGGCATATATCTGCACTAACCCATCATCATTTAAATCCGCAAAATCCTGAGATATTTGCCTATAAATTGCATTAGCTGCCGGAAATTGATCTCGTTGCATCGCATAAACCGATGTATGGTTACCTGACGCTCTAAGAGCCTGTCCTCTGTTATCTGTATATGCGTTAACTAATATTGCGTAATTGGTTGCCGCTGTTGCCGCTGACAGGCTTCCGTTGCCTCCGAGCGTGATGCTGTCGCGTTTATAGTTAGCGGCGGCAACAGTAGTGTCTTGCGACGCCAAGAAAGTAGTGGCAGCGCCAACTGCCGCGACTGTCCTGAATGTAACAGCTCCGCCATTTGCATTTGCAACGCCAGCTGAAATGGTATGAGTTGCAGTAAGCACAACGCCTTTAAGAATCGTAATATTTCCCGCAGTAAGAGTCCCGCTCCACACATTCGAACCATCTCTTACTAGACCAGCTATTTCAGCTTGGGTCAAAGCGGCTGAAAGCGTGATTGTAGTGGTTCCCCTTTGTAAAACAGTTCCTTCTCCTAACCTCGTACCGAACGAAGTAGTTATTAATGTATTGTCGGAAAAGACAGCGCCCGAGTTTATTTGAACACCTGCGCTGAACTTCGTCCCTGCGGCAAATATTGTGCCCGCGCCAAAGGCTACAGCAGCAGTAAGGCTGAAAGTAGCTCCTGCGCCAAAATTCTGTGCGCCAGTAAATAATGTGCCCGCGCTGAACGTCGAACCGGCGGCAAACATAGTACCCGCAGTGAAGACCGTTCCGGCAGCAAACCAAGTCTGGTTTTCTAACCACGTGCCTGCAGAAACTGAGCGGAGCAACGCTGACCCCCCGATCGTGTAGTCGCCCGCGGGAAGGTTGTCAACCTTGACGCCCGCAATGTCGTCGGACATCCTGAGGTCGGAGATGACGTTCTGGTGCTTGATCTTGAAGAGGTCTGTCTTCTGCACCTGCGCGGTACCCGGGTTGGCGTTGATCGTGACCTTATAGTTCCCCTCGGCGACGCTCTTCTGCCCGAACTGGTCTATTTGCCGAAGCCCGCCCCTTACGAACAGCTTGGTGTCAAGGTTGTCCGACGACCAAAGCACGGAAGCCGATCCGTCGAGCAGCTTCTTCTTGTTGAACTGCGTGGTGTTGGCTATGCGGTTGATCTCCTCGCGCAGCTGGTCGATTTCGAGCTGGATATAGCCCCTGTCCTGCTGGGTGAGGGTGTCGTTCGCCGCCTGAACGGAAAGCTCGCGCATACGCTGAAGGATCGAAGTGGTCTCCTGCAGCGCGCCTTCCGCCGTCTGAATCATTGAAATGCCATCCTGAGCGTTCATCGCTGCTCTGTCCAAGCCGCGGATCTGCGCGCGCATCTTCTCGGAAATGGCAAGCCCCGCGGCGTCGTCCGCCGCGCTGTTGATCCTTAATCCTGTAGAAAGCTTCTGAATGGATTTTTGCAGTGCGCTCGTGGTCACGCTGAGCGCATTGTACGCCTGAAGCGCTGGAATGTTGTTGTAAATACGCATAATAAATACCTCCCTGTATTTTTTGTCCCGGAAGCGTCCCTGCCCCCGGTTTGATACTTACCCTTATATCAAAAATTTTATTTTTGTCAAGAGCTTTTTTTTAAAAAAATTATTTTTTAGTTAGCAGTGAGCAGTGAGCAGTGATTAGTGGTTAGTGATTAGAAAAGGCAAAACCAATGCAGTCTTTTGTCTTTTACTAACCACTACTACAATAAGATTACGGTTAAGGCGCGGCAGCCAGCCGCGCTTTATTCGTACTTACGTCTAAGCTACACTGAGAGAGTAAATCGGTCTGACGACTAAACCACTTGGGCTATATACGTCCGTAAGTTAGACTGTCAGCCGGTCTCTCAGCGTGGCGTTCGTTTTAAGCAGGTTGTTCCGCCCACCGATCCTCACATCGGCATGGCGCGTTCGCGTAACCAAGTAGATTGAATCGACGTTGAGTTTTAAACCGGATACCGATTGCATATCTTTATTACTTGGAGGTGCTTCATGAACGCTGTTGGAATTGATGTTTCAAAAGGAAAAAGTACGGTTGCTGTCATCCGACCTTTCGGCGAGGTCGTCGCTTCTCCTTTTGACGTTTTACACACCGTAAGTGAACTCGGCAAGCTGGCAAGCTTCCTTCTAAAACTTAACGGTGAAACCCGTGTTGTCATCGAATACACGGGAAAGTATTATGAACCAGTCGCACTCTCGCTTTACGAAGCTGGATTGTTCGTTTCCATCGTTAATCCTATGTTGATTAAAAACTTTGGTAACAACACAATCAGACGCGCTAAAACAGATAGAAAAGATGCTGTCAAACTCGCAAACTATGCCATCTCTCACTGGCTCGATTTGAATCAATTTATACCCGAAGACGAGGCCAGGCGCACCTTGAAAACATACAACCGACAGTACAACCGATACTTAAAACTCAAAGTCGCTCTCAAAAACAATCTCATCTCCCTTCTTGACCAAACATTCCCAGGGGTCAATAACTTTTATAGACCAGCGCTTTTTTAGTTTCGCGGTGGTCTTGTTTGTTGTGCACTTTTTTATATGTATTTCCTGTTGATGTTTTTTTTATATTTTTCTACTACTATACGGCTTGCGTATTTCCTTTCGACACATGTTTGCCGGTATATTCGCACGGTACACTGTAATGGTTCCCGTCAAATCTTACAAGACAGTCTGAGCTGGCTCTGCGCTCTTCTGTGTCATATCCTGTGAAGGCTATCTTCTGGCTGCGCAGATAAGGTTTTTCTTCCTCATAAACCTCATATACGCTCTTATCTGCTATTTCGGGATGACGCGCATTGCGCGTACCCAACAGCACTTGTTCCTTCAGATGTTCGTTTAGGTCTTTGAGATTCGTAAAGCGCAGGCATGGGGTGAATATGCTCTTCCTGTTCGTTCCCACCTGCCTCTCTACACGGCCTTTTTCCCATCCTGACGATGGGGTACACGCACACGGCTCGAAAAGATAATGTGACGCCAATTGCATGAACTTTCGGTTATATTCCCTCTCCTTACCTTTTCCTATCCTTTGCACAATGGTTTTCGGATTATCATATATTCCTCGCTCACAAAGGCCTCCGAAAAAAGTGTGCGCCTGGGCAAAAACAAAAGCAAAAACAAAAGCAAAAGCAAAGATAAAAGACAAAGATAAAAGACAAAAGGGGCTGTGACATAAGCCCCAAAAACGGTTAAAAAAAACTCAAAGAAAGCCGCCCCCCCGCCGAGGGGGGCGGCTTCCAATATCGCCGATGCTGTCGAAGTACATGCAATAGCCAAATCCGATCCCTGCCATTAAATCGCTGTTCCGGGACATCGCGCAATCCTACGACACCAACGGAACGGGAAACACGCCGGAGTCCATATACAAATGGGAGCCCGTTTACGAGACGAGGAAAGGCGGTATGCATCCGGCAAAATAATTCTCAACAGGCACGGCGGCCAAATATTCAATCGGAGATGCAGGATACGCGACCTTGATATGACGAAAAAGATGATGAACTTCACAAAGCTCAATATCTTGGCGCAATCCGGCCAGGCAAATCTCTCCCAGGAGAACCAGCTGCCGCAGAATGTAATGCGGCTTCTGAGATAGTTACATTACACCAAGTTTGACGAGAAGGGCCTCCAGCGCCTGCGGCCCGCTTGCAAGCAGAATGTTCGCGCCGATAGAATTTACGCCCTCTCCAGTTCCCACGATCAGATTCGATTTCGTGACGAGAGCAACATCTCCGAATTCGCCGAACATCGCGGATACCACACTGAGTATTGACGCAAGCGTGTCGTGCGCCAATGAAGGCGCGGTCATTCCGCTCGACACACCCATAAACCCGTTCACTGCGGTCAAAAATGATCCCAGCAGTATGTTGCCTATCTCCACCAGCGCGCTGTCCACCATTTCCTGAGACATTGAAGCCACGTCCATCCTCGTTTTAAACTGCTTGTACATGAGCAGTATTATCAGCTTGCTGATGTCGCTCCCCTTTACGAGAAGCATGAAGTTGAAAGGATCTTCGTGGTTCGAAGAGGAGAACACTGCGGTGTAGGTTGAATCAGGGTCGTCGTAGTAACTGTTGAGTTCGTAAATAGATACGAGTTCTGCTTTCGGAATTTCAACCCTGACCTGGCAGCCCAACAATGAGGACAGTGCCGTTGCCGCATGCCCCCCGCCTATATTTCCAATTTCGCGAATCGCGTCAAAGTGCATCGCATTCATTGAACTCAAATTGAGCATTGTCATCCCCCCTATCTTAATCAGACTTTTTGTACCAAGTTACTCGATATCGGGCATCAGCGGCACAAAACGGCAATACTCAAACCACTTGTCTTCACCGTTCTTCTTCAGAACAAGGAGCCGCTGCATTAGTTCTGAAACTTTAACCGGAGCAACCAACGAGCCATCATCAGCCAGTTGGTCAAGCCAGGCCTGAGCTATCTCATCCACTGCCGCCGTAATTATTATCCTGTCATACGGCGCTGCTTCGGGATACCCGTCAATGCCATCCTTCCAAATTATGTGAGCTTTTAACCCGGCGGCTGCAAGATTGTTTTCCGCGCGTACCGCAAGCTCTTTGACACGCTCCACGGACCATACGACCGCTCCAAGATAAGAAAGTATCGCCGCCTGATAACCCGAGCCCGCTCCTATCTCCAGCACTTTCATTCCGCTCTCGACGTTTAAAAGTTCGGTCATGCGCGCAACCATGAAAGGCTGAGATATGGTTTGAAATTCACCAAGAGGAAGAGGCCGGTCGATGTATGCGTCGGACACACAATACTCAGGAACGAAAACGTGTCTCGGCACCTCGCGCATAGCCGATAGAACAGCTTCATCCTTAACATCGCGCGCTTTTATCTGCACCTCTACCATCTGTTCCGCTATTTTTTCCCAATCTTTCATAAAGATCACTCCACAAAGATTCTAACACGCGGATAACCATACCTGCTTTTATTTATTGAAAATCGCTTGGATAAAACTTTTTCCAGAGCAGATAACGGCGATGCCGACAACCAAATATGATATTTCCCGTCATAGGGCGCGGAGGACATCACCATGTAACCTTTATCCTCCAGAAGTTTCACGAGTTTTTCATTCTCTTTCATTTTCGTTGAAACTTCAATTTCTACAAGAGGCTTATACGGAGGAAATTCAAGCTCCGCCCTTTCGGCAAGCTCTTTATCCCAGAAATATTCCCATCCTGATTTCAGACCGACTTGCCAGCCTCTTGCCGGGCTGCGGCTTTGGATGAGCACCCGCCTGTTAATTTTATCGGAAGTTCCGGCCCTTTTGATTCCCCTCCATAATGATTCCCACACCATGCTGAAAGCGCTGAATCGTGATGTATAGTCCGTTTTATTGGCTTCCAGGTCAATATCTATCCAAGCTATAAACCCGACATTTTTTTTATCGCAAAGGGATAAAACTTTACGAGTCCCGACAATGAGTTTTTTTTCCGCAACCCCTTCCCGATCACAAAACGCGCTGGCAATAGACTCAAGCGCCTCCAATCCGGGTTTTTTGCCGATGAAAAAATTTCCGCGGCAAGCCGGGCAAAATTCAGGCAGCTGCTTGCGATTCAGACATCTGCGGCAGTATAAAACAATTTCTCCTTCCGAAATGTTTCGAGCCGTCATCACGGCTCCGCAAACCGGGCAAAGCAAGCCGTACCCGCAGTTTTCGCACAATACTTCCGTGGCGTAACCTTTGCGGTCGAAAATCCACAAGCCTATCATATTTTCGTTCAAACATTTTTTAGTCTCCGATACAAGCGTTTTGCTTATGGGCAGAGTTTTTTCAACACCCTGAACACGCGCGCAAAATCCGTCGTTTATATCGACAAAGTGCAGTAAATCCTTTTCCGGCAGGTAATTACATTTGATTTTTTTCCTGAAGCAGGTTTTCGCCGACGGGAGCCTTCCGCCAAGGATGAGCTCCGCTCCCGCAAAGAGCGCGCGTTTTCCCGCTATGCTTCGCGCGGGCAAATTCGGGTAACGTGCCGAGACGTAAGCAGGGTTTGCCTCGTCTTCCACTATAACGAGAGAAATATCGGGAAGCGGCGCGTATACGGCGGACGGGCCTCCGATCACTAACTTTACATTACCGTTGCGAACATCCAGCCAATCCTGCCAGAAATTCTTTGTCCCCTTATTTCCCCAAAGCAAAGCGCGCTCCTTCAATTTGGAGGGAAGCATTCCGTAAAAATGTTTGGCGGCTGAACGTTCAGGGAATAAAATAAGAGCGGCTCCATTCTCTTCCGATTCCATAAGCCGGTTTAAATAAAAATCCCCGCGCTCCGAATCATATGGGAGATAGCACTCGCTCTCACAAAACTTTCTGCCTTCATTTGCTTTTTCATTAAAAAAATTTACGCCCTGTAACGGGTCCCCATTCAATAACCGAGGCGGGGACATTACTTTTAGGACTTCGCCCGGGCCGCACATAAAATAATGCCCCACCCATAATGCCAAATCCCAGAGGTCCTTTTCAAACGCCGGGTAATTATCAAGAATTTCGGCTACTTCTTTATATTTTATCTCATCCTTTACAGATTCACTATTTACGGCCCCGGAAACGAACCCCACGCGCAGCGAATTTTTTACCGGAACGCGGACGCGCGAGCCACGGGGCGGGATAGTTTCAGCGGTATAAGTAAGCGCATTCCACCAGGGGCCGGGAACTATCACATCAAGATAAGGCATCCCACAATCCGTCAGCAACATCCTCTTTATTGCCGGCAAGCGAAACTTGAGAACCGTTGCGGCTGATTATCACAACAGCGTTTTCATCAGCTCCAAGCGCGTCCGCGCTATTTGCGATTATTTTGTCCATATTCTTGCGTTTCATTTTTGAAACAGCGTTATCTATCATGTCATTTGTCTCCAAAGCAAAGCCGACAAGAATTTGCCCCTCACGTTTACGTCCGCCTACTTCAAAAGCTATATCAGGATTTTGGACCAGATCTATTGAAAGGGCATTTTTACCTTCGCGTTTTATTTTTTGAGCCGAAGGTTTTTCAATACGATAATCACTCACCGCCGCAGCTTTTACTATAATATCCGCCCATTCAAGATTTTCCAGTACAGCTTTTAACATATCGTTTGCGGAAATAACGTCTATAGTTTCAACCCCGTAAACAGGGGGAACGGTGTGCATTCCAAGAATAAGCCTGACTTCAGCGCCTCTTCTCCATGCGGTTTTCGCAAGGGCGGAGCCCATTTTTCCGCTGCTGACGTTTGATATGAACCTCACGGGGTCGATATGCTCCCGCGTCGCCCCGGCGGTTATCAAAACTTTTTTGCCGCGCATCAGCCTGCGCTCATTGCCTCTCATATAAACCGCTCTCTGCGTTTCCTCCACTATCACTTCGGATGACGGTAAACGCCCTTTTCCTTCCGTTTTGCAGGCAAGCATTCCTTTATCCGGGTCAACTAAAAAAATACCTCTTTGAATGAGCACTCTAATATTTTCAGCGGTGGCCGCATTGGAAAGCATCGCGGAGTTCATCGCGGGGAAAATTACAACGGGTTTATTTTCCGGGACAGCAAGGGCGGACGCGGACAATAAAGATTCGGCTCTGCCCGTGGCTAAACCGGACAGGGTTTCAGCGGTGCAAGGAGCTATAACAAGGACATCAGCCCATTTTGTGAGGCTGATATGAGGTATCTTCCATCCATATTCGGCGGACAGAAAATCGGACTGCCTCCATATTTTTCTGTCCGCTAAGGTTGCAAGCGCCAAAGGGCTTACAAGCTGTTCGGCTGCCTCGGTAAGGATGACCTCGACCTCATGCCCGGCCTTAATAAAAGCGCGCAATATCTCCGGCGCTTTGTATGCCGCTATACCGCCCGACACTCCGAGAAGGATTTTACTCATCAGTTGTATTAACTACTAAATCATTTTCAAATAAAACTTCTTCAGGCGAAATTTCTTCGTGAGAGACTTCTTCATGGATGATTCTTTCAATCTCCACGCCCTTATCAAATTGCGCTAGTATCTCAGAAAGATATTTTTCCTTTTCGGGGTCGTTATCGTCCGGGTTCCTTTTTTCGCTTAAGCGGCAAGCGCTCTCGGCTATAAGGGAAGTTGCGAGGTATTTATTGCCTCCCCCATATTTTTTAGCTAACACATCAATATCATAAAACTTCATTAATATCCCTCCGCAGCAAATTTTCTACGATCAATAATTATATTTTTAAGGTCAAATACGGTCCGGCTCAAAAAATCATTCACGATACGATAATCGAACTCTCCGGAAAGGCTTATTTCATATTCAGCGTTTTTAAGCCTTAATCTTATTTTCTCATCGCTGTCCGTCCCTCTGCCGCGCAGCCTGTTTTCCAGTTCTTTGAGGGAAGGAGGCAATACAAACACTGAAATACAATCCATCTTACTTTTTACTTGGAACGCTCCCTGAACGTCTATTTCAAGAATTATATCCCTGCCGGATTCAATAACGCTTTCAACATCGCTGCGCAACGTGCCGTACATATTCCCATGCACGGAAGCATGCTCAAGAAACAAAGACTCATCAAGTTTTTTATTAAACTCCTCCAATGATAGAAATCTGTAATCAACCCCGTCTATCTCTCCTTCTCTCGGAAGGCGTGTGGTACACGACACCGAAAATTTTAAACCTCCGAGATCAACTATAGCTTTGCACAGAGTGCCTTTTCCAACGCCGCTTGGGCCTGATATCACGAATAACATTCCATTGTGCTTTGCCTTACCCTCCGACAATAAGTCATTGTTCTTCATCGCTGCGCCCCTGGTCTTCTCCGTCAATCCTTGAAGCTATAGTTTCGGGCTGGATCGCGGAGAGTATGATGTGATTGCTGTCCGTAACGATTATTGAGCGCGTCTTGCGCCCCTGTGTTGCGTCTATGAGACGTCTGTTTTCGCGGGCGTCATCCTTGAGGCGTTTAACAGGCGATGAAGCAGGTTGAATTATGGCTACGACCCTTTCCGCAACCGCCATATTCCCAAAGCCTATATGTATAAGGCGGTATTTCATACTAACGGCTCCTTTCAATCAGTCGGTTCAATCTATATTCTGTATTTGTTCTCTGATCCTTTCAAGGCAGGATTTAGCCTCCACTACCTGCCATCTCAGGCGGGCATTCTGCATTTTTGAGCCCATCGTGTTTATTTCCCGGTTCATTTCCTGGATAAGAAAGTCAAGTTTTCTTCCGATTCCCGCATTTTCAGTTTTTTTATCATTGACGGGAGTTTCTTCCCTAATCATTTCACGGAATTTGTCAATGTGGCTGCGGGAACGCACTATTTCCTCGGATATATCCCATTTATCCGACAGTATGGCAATTTCCTGAGCAAGCCTCGCAGGGTCGGCTGAAACGCCCCCTGCAACCTCCGCAAGAAATTTTTCAAGCCGGGCGCGCGAATTAGCAAGAGCCTCTGGGATAACATCCTGCCACTCGTCTTTGATTAAATCAATTATCCCGGAAAAAGACTCCAATTGCAACAAAATATCTTTTGCCAGCGACTGCCCTTCTTTGAGTTTCATCTCAACGAGGGAATCAATTAACTCCTCCAGCATGGAAATTATAGCTTCCTCCGCTGCTTTTTCAATATCACTGTCCCTTTGAGTATCGCATACTCCCGGCAAACTGAGAAGGCCCGTAAAAGATATATTTTGAACGCTGCCCACATCTTCGGCTATTCGGTTTAGCTGCTTCCAATAACCGCCCAATAATGCCGAATCAATAGCTGCCATTTTGTATTCAGGGTTCCATAAAATCTCAGCGCTGAGGCGGATTTTACCGCGCCCGAGCATTGAACGCAGCCTGGATATTAAAATAGGTTCAAAGGAGGAAAATTCACGCGGCAGCCTGACGGTTATTTCCTGATAACGATGGTTTACTGAGGATATTTCAAGGTTTAACGTTCCCCACGGGAAATCAGCGGATTTACGGCCAAACCCGGTCATGCTGAGGAGTTTTTTATTTTCCATATTTATTCTCCATATCGATCAACGCTTTTGTCAAAGTTTGCGTCAGCTCCGCCCTGGCCTCTTTTGAATTTTTCACTTCGGCGCTCTTGGGCGGATAAATGGCCTTTCCGTAAAACACCCGTATTTTTTCAGGCTTGATCCACGCCGCGCCGCTTGGCATTGCTTCAAAAGTCCCCGAAATGTAAACAGGAATTATCGGAGCTCCGGTTTTTATGGAAATAAGAGCGGTCCCGCCCTCCAAAGGTTTCAATTTTCCATCATGAGAACGGGTGCCTTCCGGAAACAAAATCACTGATTCCCCGTCTTTTAAAAGATTCAAACAGCCTTTCAACGCGGCGGCAGCAGCATTGCTGTCCTCCTGCAATACCGGGACCGCTCCCAGTATACGGATGATTTTACCAAAAAGAAATGGGCGAAACAGCTCGTCTTTTGCAAGGTATCTGAGCTGTTTCGGAAAATTTGCGCCGGCGACCAACGGGTCAAGATTGCTGCAATGGTTGGACGCAACTATATATATGTCGCTTTCCGGCAAAGGGGCCTCCCATTGCGCGGACATTCTATTGTAAATTATGAGGAGTATCCTGAAAAAATTTTTAGCGATCCTGTAAAAAATTTTATTTAGCATTTTATTAAATTGATCCTTTCTTTTGTTCTAAACAACGCTTCCTCCAGGGTGTTGAAGTGAAGAAATCCTCCGCGCCGGGATTCGGCTTCCAAAATCGGGCCGACGGCGATGAAACCACCCTTGCCAAACGCAGTCCACGCCGCAAGGTCGCTCGCCGTGTCGCCGAAAAAGGTAGGATATTTTGCGCCACTCCTCTCGCATAGAATCGCCAATCCCTCCGGCGATGGCTTCAATATGCCGTCGTCGGAACATATAAGCATGTCGCCGGGGAAGTCGTGCCAGGCGAGTGTTCTAAACGCCACCGCCATCTCGTCGCGCGAACGGCCCGTGTAGATACCTGCCGGCAAGCCCAGTTCTTTCCAGTCCATGCAAGTCCCCGGCGCCTCCAGCTTCCACAGCCCTTCCCCACCCGCGCCGCGCGCTTTGCCCTTGCACTCGGTGTAGATCTCCGTGCCAAGATATATTTCATCAAAAACGGACAGAACCTCGTTGAACGGCAGAGTTTGAGTATCATTGCCGGCGGATTTCTCCACGACCTCGCCGGGAGGAAACGTATCCAGCTCTTTCTTCCACTCCTCCGGGGAAGGGAAGGCTTCCTTCATGCTTTTGCGTCCGGTGCGCCGCATCGCGCGAAGCATGGCCCAGGTTACAACCACGTCGTTGTTGAACGCCGGATGTTTCTTAGCTATGTTGAAATACTCGGACGTGAACCCGTCGCAGTCCACATCACCTTCAAGGAGGTTACTCCAGCTCCAGCGCACCGTCTCGGCAATGGCGGCAATGAACGAGTCACGCGTGTCGATCAGCACCCCGTCGACATCAAAGACAAGAATATCCGTTGCGCCTTTCATTTCCTCTTTCTGCTCAAGATAGCAGCCTCCTTTTCGATTTCCGTTTTCAAACTTGCTCAGTTTCAATTATTCCCCGATATTATATACTAAGGCACTGTAAAAAATAATCATTGTAGGGAACCTCTAAAATTGCTATTAGGCAATATTCCAATAATCAGGTATAATGTAGGTGTTGGCAAAGATTTATCAAATTTAGAGGGTGATATAAGTGATTCAACCA
>Ga0099364_10006599_pt1 | contig 16841 bp, 14 predicted proteins | sample TergutTh196P3_FD_73070 | JGI IMG/M metagenome (GOLD analysis project Ga0099364, IMG submission 73070) | Microcerotermes parvus P3 segment gut microbial communities from Pointe-Noire, Republic of the Congo - Th196 P3 | ecosystem: Host-associated > Arthropoda: Insects > Digestive system > Gut ... | reverse complement strand
AGCTCTGACAGATACAGGCAAAGCGCCTCTTCTGACTTGTCGGCGCATTACCGCATCAATCAATATTTTTTCACTTCCCTGCGGGTATTTGGCTACTAAAGGAATGATTTCAATGTTATCGTATGCTACTGCTAACTTTAACAGGTGGCTGATGGCGTCGGGTTTGTTGTTTTCGATTCCAATCACTGCCCGGTTTACCTGTAAGGCTTTCATCAGAATCGTTGTTCCTATCAGTATCTGGTCGCCTTTTGCCAGCATCAGGGAGTGGTCGGCAGTCAGGTACGGTTCACATTCAGCGGCGTTAACGATTAATAGTTCAGCCTTATTTCCGGGAGGGGGTGACAGTTTAATGTGTGTGGGGAAGGTAGCGCCTCCAAGTCCGACAATGCCTGCTTTCGCAACTTTTTCGATGATCTCTTTACCCGACAAAGTACATTCTTTGATAAGCGTTTCGCTGCAGTCAATGTCTTCTTCCCATTCGTCTCCTGTTACATCAATATACACAGCAGTTCGCAATATATCGCTCACATCTGTGATTTCTCCTATTTTATTGACGGTACCGGATACAGACGAATGAATATGGGCCGATACGAATCCTCCTGACCTGGCGATTAAAGTCCCAACCTTTACGGTATCGCCTTTTTTGACAATCGCTACGGCCGGAGTCCCAATATGCTGGCTTAAAGGGATAACAACCTGCTCAGGAAGATCGGCTTTGGTGATTTCCATATTTTCAACCCATTTGTTTCCCGGTGGATGAACACCTCCTATTCGAAAGGTATGCAACATATCCTTTTAAAGTTTAGCGTTATCAGTTTGAATAGTCACTTTCCTTGGGAGAAAATTGAACTCATGGATTGATCCCGTAGGACATACCGGCGAACATTTCCGGCACAATCGACATTTGGTGTCGTCAATATACGCTACATTGTTTGTTATTGAAATTGCCCCAAAATTACATTCGTACAGGCATTTACCACATCCGATACAGGCATTGGCGCACGCTTTTCGGGCAATAATGTCTTTGTCTTTATTTACACAAGAAACGACAATCCTGTACGACTTAGGCCCTTTTTTTCGTAATTCGATGATCTTTTTAGGACAAGTTTTTATGCACGCGCCACATGAGGTACATTTTTTTTCATCCACTTCGACCAATTGAGTTTTAAGATTGATTCGGATGGCGTCGAATAAACAAGCTTCCACACAATCCCCAAAACCATAACAGCCATAAGAACATCCTGTTTCGCCTCTAAAGAAGGTAGAAATAATGGCACATTTTCTTTCACCGTCGTAGTGGCGGGTACGGGGACATGCTTCGTAAGAGCCATTGCATCTGACGACAGCTATTTTCGGCTCAGAAGTGATTGTTTCTTTTCCCAAGATGGTAGCTACCCGATTCATTGTTTCACTACCTCCTGCCGGACAGTTCAAGTCGTCTAACGATCCGGCATTGACACAGGCTATGGCAAAAGCGCTGCATCCGGGGAAACCACATCCGCCACAGTTAGCCCCCGGCAAGACTTCAGTTACCGAAACAATATGCGGGTCTTCGTCAACATGAAATTTAACAGAGACAAAATACAGAATGATTGCCCCAATGGCTCCGATACTTCCTAATGATATAATGGCGCTTATAATCATGGCATTCAAAAGATTTTGGATAGCGTAAAGACAAATTTCCGTTTCAACTTATCGCGCATCAGATAAAGTGTTATATAATAAGGAAATAGAATCAACAATCCTGCCAGACCTCCCATCACCTCGTTTTCAAGGAATATCGTCCCTGATGTAACAAATAATACGATCAACAATAAAGGCAAAACAAATGCAAGCCAAACAGCCTGCATCCCCAGTGAATATTGTCCACAAATCCAGACCTGTTCGTTTAATTCAAAATTTCCCGAATGGTCTTCGATTTCAATTACTTTTATTGTGCTATCCGAACTTATACAAAAAGACTTTGCATGACACGCACTACAAGCCGATTGTTGAACAATCCGGACGTAGATATGGGGATGTTCGATTTTTTCGATGATACCAGTATGTTGAATATCTTTACGCATGATTTTGTAAACCCGACATTGCAAAAACCGGTACAAAAATAATAATTTTTATTAATTATGAAACAATTCTTAATTAATTCCCTTACCACTTATAATTGAATCCAAAACTTATCAGCTGATTCCATTGAAAAAAAGAGTCTGTTTCATTCACTTTCGTCACGCCATCATCATACCTGATATGGAGAAAAACCAAGGTAGAGAAAAAACGGTTTACAGCGAAATCCAAAGAATTTTCAAATTCGGCGACTACGCGGTCATAACTGGTAAAATATTTCAATCTTGATTTCCAGGTAACATCGCTGTTAGGTTTCAGTGTCATCTGGTAATCAATCGTAGAACCGAATTTGCTCAGATAATTTTTAAACAGACCGGTTTGTTCGTCTTTGGGGAATCCATGCCGCCCCCAGTCTATGTTATCGTGTATGGCCGACATATAGGTATATGCAGCAGGCGCTATATTCACAGAAATATCCAATGTTCTGTCGATACGTTCATACTGCTTAGCATAATCATATTTCATCCCGAGTCCGAGATTAATAGTATAAGGCGATAAAAAAGCAGCTTGTTTATTCATCGTATTTTCCTGATAATTCGTAAACAGTTGCGTTTTAAAATCCACATCAAAAGTGTAATACCATTTACTGACGGCTCTTATGCCAAAATTACTGTGAAGTCGCAAAAAATCGTCACTGACTTTGTAGTGTCTTAATGAATCATTGGGGGCATTGAAAAAGTTCAGTCTCAATTCTAAGTTATTATCTAATTTGAGGCGATCTTTTGCATAGTTATATTGAAAAATATTTTTGGAAAAAATATTGAGGATAGTCGTTTTTGTCGGACCGCTGTGCCAATTATCCGATGTGGAATTTTCGGAAAATTTCAGGGCGCTTTCAAAAGAAGACATCCAATATTTCGGAGCGGGGATAGAATCCACATTCACGTCTTGCGCATTGACTATTACGCGTATGAATAAAAAAAATAAAACGAAAAACAAGAACCGTTTACCTGCCATCTTTCTGCCTTTTTATATTATTATTCTATTTCAATGGCATGTAATTATAAATACTGTAATTATTTTTCAGGTCTGTCAGCGTTTCAGCAATTTCAGTAAAGGTTGGATCGTCGTCTCCCCCCCAGAAATAACGCCCCAGGTTGAAATCATTCCAATATACGTTCCAGTCCTGATACAGTTTTTGTGCTTCAATGCGCGCCTTCGCAAGCAATTGATTTCCTTCGTCATCTGTAATAAACTCGGCACAGTACGCCATATTTACGTTATTGACATAGCGTGCGATATCCCATGCTTTAATTCCTGCAGGCGAGAATTTGCCGTAATTATCCTTCACAAATTGTATGTTCTGGCTTCTTCCAAGACGTCCATCATATTCGGATGCATATTTGCTAAGATCTATCGTATTGACGTCGGCTTGTACCCCGCCGTTCTCGTCTAATACTTTACGACAAAATTCGTATCCTTTTTGATGCCCTTCGGCAAGGAGAAATTCCGCCACTTCTAAAAATTCCGCTTTGCTGTCAATACCCCACGAGTTTGACAATTCTCTGCGCGCCCCTGACCTGTCGTTTTTATAGGGAAAAATAAACAACATCTCATAGATTTCCTCCAACTCCGGCAAAAACGCCCGGTTACCCGGTTTGGCATTCATCCCCTCAGGGAACAATTCAAAAAAATCATCTGCTCCGCCATAACCATTTACCGTATAAATCCCGCCAAACAAAAAGGGATGTAACGTGTCATTTTCGATGGTATTACTACTGCTACTACCACCACAACTGCTTGCTGAAATTGCAAAACATACTACTAAAATCAAAAATTTCGTTCTTTCAATCATTTTTCTTCTTTTTAAATCATTAATAAAAAAACAAATATATATTTTTGGATAAGATTATTCTACCATGGGGACAAACCTGACCAACAGCAAATCTTCTTCTCTCATTTTCCCTCCTTTTTTAGTGATCAGTTTCAATGATTGAACCGCATGAACAGGCCCAACGGGTATAATCATTTGGCCGCCTTCTTTAAGTTGTTCGGTGAGGGCTTGGGGAATTTTGTCGGGAGAGGCCGTCACGATAATGGCGTCGAATGGCGCTTCATCCGGCCATCCGGCATAGCCATTCCCGCATTTCACTTTTACATTGTTGAAATTAAGTTCGGAAAGGATTTTTTCGGCGCTAACGGCAAGTTCTTCCAACAATTCAATGGTATAGACTTCGCAATCAAGATAAGCCAGGATGGCGGCCTGATACCCCGACCCCGTCCCTATTTCAAGGATTTTCATGCCGGAGACAGGTTTTAGTTGCTCTGTCATAAATGCCACAATATAAGGTTGCGAAATGGTTTGTTCCAATCCGATAGGCAAGGGACTGTCCTGGTAAGCATAGTTTTGCATATTGGGTGGAACAAAAAGATGCCGTGGTACGGCGCGCATGGCGTTCAAGACAGTTTCCGATCGAATGCCCCTGTTCTTTAGCTGTTTCTCAACCATATCATTACGAAGTCGTTCAAAATTTTGAGCCATAAGTGTGGAATTAATTGATGAAATAAAGGAAAGAAGGATTAAAACCAAAGGCATCATCCTGGTGGTGAGTTTAAAAAAATACCTGTTTTTGATTGCCATATTGATCACTAAAAGATATCAATGAAGTTAATTTCGTAGTCGCCGAAAATACCGACAGGCGCTTTCCCCTCGTCATATTTTGTCCCCCGGTCATATTTTCCGTCGGGTTGAATCACATTATATATTTGATTATCAGCCTTTTCTCCGTTTTTTGGAAGGCGAACATCGAAAGGGGAAGTAAATATTTCGCATTTCCCTTTATTTTTTTTGATAAAGCGGTGCAAATTGGCAAAGAGATTACCGCAGACCACCTGATGTTTTGTACTTGGCGCGGGCGACATGGTTTTAATAAATCCATCCATCAATTCACGTAGTTTGTCATCTGCCCATGTCAGATAATCGGCATAAGAATAACGCTTTTGTAAGTCTAATACTAATTCCATAAACAATTTTTCATTTATTGGTTCCAAACGTATTGCAAAAATAATAAAATTTTGGTTAAGAAAAGGTTTGAGGTGTTATTTTTTAAAAACCTGACAAAAGCGCCCGATACAGTTCCGCCACCGTTTTATGGAAAATCGGATGGATAAGGTCAGGCGCTATCTCGGATAGAGGTTGCAGGACAAATAACCGTTTGTGCATAAGCGGATGAGGCAGGACAAGGTCGGGAGTATGCAGAGTCACTTGATCATACAATAAAATATCAATATCAATGGGTCGGTCGGTATAGGATTGGTTTATGCTTTTGGCGGTTCGTCCCAATTCGCGTTCGATTTGTTGCGCCGCTACCAACAGTTCATGGGGCGACAACGACGTTTCCATACAAACAACCCTATTCAGAAAGGAATGAGCAGATTGATACCCCCAGGGACTCGTTTCGTAAAAACCCGAAAACGCAAGAATATTACCGGCTCTTTCAGCCAACAGGGTAGTGGCTGTTATCAATTGTTTTCGTTTGTCTCCGAGGTTCGACCCCAAACCAAGATATGCGTTAGCCATATAAAATAGTTTTCAGCTGTCAGTTTTGATCCCCCTTTGAAGGGGGTTAGGGGGATGTTGTCAGTTTTAGTTTTCAGAAATCGTTATCCTTATAAAAGAAAAATATGCCAAATATACGACTTTTTATTTATCGGCAAACCGTTTGTACAACTCTTCCTTTGTATAATTGACGATTTCATTCATATCATGCCGGGCTTTTCTACGGTGTGATCCGGAAGGGGATAACCAGTCGGAATCCCTTGTGTGGGTCAAGTGGAAAAGACAGCCCTTGCTGCGATATATTCTAAAACCAAAACATAACCACCTGTAATGCCTTTCACCGTCCTCCAACCCCCAGCCATAAAACGTTTCATTCTCCATGCCGACAAGCCGGTATTTGTCTGTCCTGGCAAAGATAGCGCCGCCTACAGCCCCGATAACCCCTTCAACGTTATACAGCAATTTCATCTTTCCCCTGTTCGCTTTCAGAAATTCCAGATCACGATGAAACAAGTAATGATTACGTAACAAGTCGGATGTGTCACAAAAATCCCCGTCATAAGGATAGGCAATATCGCAAAGGTTTTGCCGTAAATGTTGAAGGGAATCCAGGATTTGTTCATGGTCAACAATCACATCCGCATCCCAAATTCCTGCGAAATCGGTTTTTACATCCATTGCCATCTGATTCAGGTATTTGGTTTTATGATAAACCGGGTCATTATCTTCCACAAACCGATAAGTGACGCGGTCTTTCAGGAGATGCTGGATAATTCCATTATTGTAGGGCGCAGCCTCCAGTATTACAATATGGGTCTGAAACCGTTCCTGCAAATGTTCGACACAGAGGATCAAATTTTCCAATCGAACCACTGTATCCACCCGAATCGGTATAATAAACGTAGTATCCGTCAAATCAAATTTCATATCGTTTCATAAAAAATAATCTTGTAAATCTTCTAAATCTTGTAAAAATCATGGTTTAGGACAAGCTGCACCCCGGGAAACCCATTCACAAGCCCATGATGAATTTCATAAAAATAATCACGTTCAATCAACGCATTCCAGGCATCGGAGTTCTGAATTTGATTATAAATCGTTTGGGGATCGAAAGGGATTGGGTAATCCGGAAAATTATTGTTGATTAACTGCAATAATATATAAACCGAGGAAAGACCGTTACTGATAAATATTTTCCGGCCTTTCATCTCATTATTCAGTATTTCGTCTACACTAATTTCGCGATATAATAATTGGATATAGTTACTCCATGCTGTATCATGCAGGTAAGGTTTCAGATATAACATTCCCCATAACAGAAACAACCGGTTGGAGTGCAGCAACGGAAAGCGTGAGAGGATACTGAGTTGTAATGTATCCAGCATTCTGTAAATCCTTTCATTGTAAAAACAGGCTTCCAGCAGCTTGCTGAGTATCCATAGCAATACAGGCAACTGATAATGATAGATTGAAAACGAATACGATTCAGTCATAAATTCATCGTCTATCCGTTCATAGAGCATATTCAGGACTTTGATAATTAAATCCTGATATAGCATTTGCAGGTTTTTGTCTGTCTGTTCTTTCAGGCGGACATACAAATATCCGGTTAAATGTAATAATTGAGTTGGTGAAAACTGAGAAGGATCTGTTTGAAAAGCAATTCTGCGATAGATTGTGTTATCAATCTCTTCAAGCAAGTCATTTAAATCCCCTTCCACAAACCGGTTTTTAATCAGATAAGTCACACCAAGCCCGATTCCCGCCAAACCGTCTTCCACATCAATGGACTGATTGTGCGATAAATCATGCAGCAGTATCCGGTCAAGCAATTCTTCTGCTTTTGATTGATATTCCGGATTGGATTCGATTTTTGACAGATGATAAAAGAAGATGGATAATCCCATTTTTCCGTGAAACAGACTTACCGGATAGCTGTCAAGATCGGATGACAGGAGTTTATCAATTATTTTTTTTCGGATATGTTCCATATTGTAGATTCTGTTCATTTTTCATTAAAATGATTTTTTGATTATTAACAGCAATTTGGCTGGCGTAATATCGCCTCATAAAATCGTAAATAATTAACTCATGAAGTCTGTTATCTGCTCTGAATAAACGATTCATAGTCATGTGTACATAACTTCCGATGTAATCTTGAATACTTAACCTTTTAACTTTTATTATCTGCTGTATATTACTGATTACAGGTTTCATTTTAGCAGAACGTTGACATACTAATTTAGTCAACTTACTAAAGTTATCATCCATAATATTACCTTTGAGAACAGATTCAACTGTAGATTTATTGGCTCTATATTTCACATTAAACTGTTTAGAATTAAATTGATTAAATCCAAATTCTGTCTTGAAGCCATTGCTTGTAGACGTCATAAAGTCCATTTTCTGTTCAAGGGTAAAATCAAAATCAGACAACAGTTTGTCAATCAGCAATAATGAAATCATCCAACGATATTTTTCATCTTTAATCTTTTCTAATTGACGAATAATTTGGATAATATACATACTGTCAATATAAAAAAGTGATTCCGTATCTTCCATCAGATATGGATTGTAACGTTCTATTTCCCGTTGGTATGTATCCAATTGTATTTTCCATGCAAGCTGTTTTTCTACAATCGGTTTTAACGTATGGTTGACAACATCAATGACATTGCTGAAACAGGTGTTATTTGATAGCAGAAAACGGAATCGTATGTGAAAATCGGAATCTTTATAACGAATGAAGAAGAATTTTTCGATTATCTTCTCTTTTCTCAATTTTTTTATTACTGGAAAGAATTTGTCTGTTATTATCCAATCAGCCGTTTTAATTCCAGTATATATTTTGAGATATATCCAATGATCGCCTGGCATGAATATACGTTGCATTGTTTTCATCTTTCTGCGTTTTTTATGAAAGTTACAATACATTCATTCAAATAACCGTTGCCGTTTTCATCTCTGATGACGGCATCTTTTTCATTATACAGAAATTCTATCAAGCGAAAACTCGCACGGTTTTTTACTACAGAAAAGAATGCATGTAAACTAATAATATTACCCCAATCTATAAACAATTTATTATCTGAATCAGAATCAAGTAAAAAAGAATAATTTAGGATGTTTTTCTTTTCTTTCCAAATATTTGTATGATACAATAGGCTCTCATCTTCTTTGATTGAAATCAGATGTTTTATTTCATCAACCTTAATCGTCCATGTGGCCGACGAAAGAATAGTATTTTTATAACGAATACGCGGCACAAAAGATAATTCATCTTGTAAAAAGCCTATGTTAAATTTCAATGAAGTACGTTGGTTCTGAAATTGCATTTCGCACAAAAAACGATATAGCGGAATTGTAGATAAAGAGTAATAATGCGCATTCGTTAAATGAGGCGCAATCTCTTTGTTTAATCTTTTCGAGCGTAAGTACAGTCTTCCGTATTTTACTGATAACATTATATCTGAGGCATATATTACTTTATCTTCTGGCATGGAAGAATTTGCTAAATAGGCAATCTCATGATTTCGTAAATGGGGGCGATATAAAACATTTCCTACCCGCGAATCTGGTAAATGTGCAATTTCCGCGAGTATAACATCAGGTTTCAAGGATTGTTCTTTTTGGGTGATTTCTTTCACGAAATTTTCTATCTTTTTGTCAGTATATGCAAAACGGGCCATTAAATTAGCAGCAGAACTATTTCCTATTGATTCTAATCTAATCAAAGTATCATTTTCGTTGTCTCTTATAATTTCGAAAAACACAGAAAAGGTATCCTGTAAATCAACCCTGTTTTCTAAAATATCTTTAAAATCTTCGTCTTTTAGTTCTATTTCCGACCATGAAATATTTTGTTCCGACAATTTCTTTAATATAACAGATTGAATAATATCATAGTTCGCATTTTGCAACAACTGTGCTTTATTCGGAAGAAAGAAATCATACAACAATGGCGATATATCTTTACTGCCGTTTTCAACAGGAAATCCTATTCCTATTTCAGGATCAAGAGCAATTAATAACGGAATTTCTTTTTCTTCATATCTTTTGGAGAATTCTTCTTGAAATTTAAACAAATTATCGCTTGTGCGCATAGGTGTAATTTTGTTCAGGAAAGTTACTGTAGATTCAATCTCCTTCTTAATTGATGCGCCAATCGTATTGTTTGTAAATACATTATTTATATCCACTTGAAGTAGATATTTGCGATTATATGGAGCGCCGATATTTTTTACAAGATTCTCAATTTCTCCATATTTCTTGATTGGATCATCTTCACATATATCTATTTGTTTCATTGCATGTTGAATAGACTTTAATGCTTCATGGCATGGACTATCAACATCTATGTTTTCTAAAACAGATAATATTCGAGTCAAAAGATCATCACCCGTAACAGTAGGGTCTAATTCCGAGACCAAAATCTGCGATTGTATTAAGTCATTAATATAATTTATAGCATCTTCTTTTTGTATATATTCATTTGTTATATAAGGATATAAATCTTCAATTGAGATTCCTTTGTGTGAAATTTGCACTATTCTATCTAAATAGAATGTTCTTTTGACAGAAGATACTTGATGCACTCGGTTGTCTCTTAAGTAATGGTATTCAATATAACGATATTCATTCCCTGCTATGTAAAGGCTATTATTTGGATAAAATTTTAACTTATATTTTATCTCAGGTATATCAGACAGATATTGTGATAATGAACATAGATAATTCATATCCAAACGCGTATGCCTGAAAAATTTTTGTGTAACGATTAAATTAGTATGCTCCCCAATTGTACCTATAGTACATCCTGCAAATAACCCAAATGGTGAACACCGAGTCGACATACGATGGATATATCGTATAAATGAATTTTTCACCCGTTCTTTTTCTTTGTTTTCCAATAAGGAAAATCTTTTAAGTTCATCATATAAATCCAAAGATGCTATATATATAGCATCCTGAATATATGTCTGATTAAATAAGGTCTCAATGTTTTTATTATAAAATGATTGTAATTTATCCAATGAATTTCTATGCGTTCGTATTATTACTTTAGGATATATAATATAATCCTTCATTGGGATTTTAACTTAATAATAAACTCATATCCCAAGAAGGCTCTATTGGATAAATTGCAGACAGTAGAGATAAGCCTGTTCCGGCTATACCTGTAAGAAATGACAAATTTGCCAATTCAAAAAGTCCCTTTTCAGATTCCTTTAAATAATAAGGAAGCCTGTATCCTGCATATTCACTATCATATTTTGCCATCTTTATCGTTTCCTTATACCAGAATAATGCAGCATTTCTAAATTTCAATTCTTTTGTTTGTTGATATAATCTATTGTATATATGTGCTATACCAGATGTCCCATGACATAAACCGGCATCAACAATTCCAATACCAATATCTGACAAAACAGTTCGTTCTGTGGTGTTAACTAAAATATCTAACGAGTTATCATTCACATCTTTTCTTTCTATTTCGCCTAAAGAACTAGTCATAAATAAGGAATATCCCACCGACATATCTCCATAACACCATCCCAGCCTTGAATCACGACCCTTAGTTTTTCCGCTGATATCATAAAAAAAAGATTTATGCGTTTTTAAAGAATGTTTTTGTGACAACAAAAAATTACTGGTTTTAATTATGATGTCAGCAATAACATCATTTTTAATATTCTCAAGGTATAATTTCCGTAAAAATAACAATATTCCGGGAATTCCATGAGCAATTCCTAAATTATATCCTTGTTCAAATGTCTCATAATCTATGACAGATATCCATTCCAGTGTATTGTCTTTCTCTACCGCTATGTTCCTTAATAGATCAATAAAGAGTTCTAAATATTCTTTACATTGTTCACATCCCAATCTATATCTATAATAGAAATACATCCCCATGGAAATAGCGCCATTTATGCAACCATACTCTTTATTATTCAATAATATGATCATTCCTTCATATAAAGATTCATCTATATCTGAAAAGAAATCATGTACATCTATATCAATTAGTTTTCTTTCATACAGATGACACAGACACCATGCCATTTCTGAATAAAACGCAACACCTTTATAATCAGTAATTTTATACTGCGTAGCGTCTTCAATTAAGGAAACAACAATATCATTGATATTATTTTCACATCGTTTATTCATCGTTTGATAATATGCAAAAAAAAGGCAAATCCCTGATTTTCCCATATATAAATCAAAGTCATTTATTTTGTTTATCCTTTTTATTAAACTTTTATATATTTTGTCTATTTTATTAAGAATAATGACTTGCTCTTGTTGTTCATTAATAATTGGTTCCCACATATAACATTGTTAATTATAGTTTAATAGTTTATGTGAATTTTTTATATTTCAAAATAAAATTTCAATAAAATCTATTTGGAAAGCTTTTTTAACCGAGGAGACGCATTCAAATTGTTAGGACTAAGAATTTCTTTTTGATGTAAAGACTGCAACAACGCGACATATTATTTGGAATACAAATTATCTTAATGAGAGGAGCTTTATAAACTCCTCTCATTCAAAAAGACTACTCCGCTGTGTAACAGTTATCAGTAAAACATGTACCTACATCCTGAAATGCGCGAAGAGTACTCCCCTTACGAAGAACACCCTTGCGAATTACAACAGTTATAAGTAAAGCATGTATTCACATGGGTAGCATGTGCACTAGTACGACAACTACCACCACTACCGCCTTTCAATACATTAAGCTGTTTGTTACCCAATTCGACAACAGATTTTTTTTCTAGTTCTAACTTTGTCAACTTTTTCATTTTTTTATGCTTTTAAAATTAATAATTATTTATCACTGCAAAATTACTTTGTTTGGTTGAGGTAAAATATAGCCCAATCAAGCCTTTTTAGCATTTTTCTATTTGCCTCAAAAACAAACCTATATACTATAAATTTCAAATTAACGCCCATCAATTAGCTTTTTAGCGCACATAAGCAATCATTGCTACATAATATTCCCATAATCTAACCATTAATCATTGACCATTAACACTATTATTATTCGCTTTTTATTACGTCTGCCAGATTATTATTGGCTGCTTTCAGCACTTGCCTCAATACAGTGAGTAATACCACAACAACTACTCCAATAATCACTCCTGCCAGCAACCACCACGAGATGTTTGTACGGTAGGCGTATCCTTGTAGCCAGCGGTGCATCGCATAATAAGCCAATGGAAGCGAAACAATACTGGCAATAATCACCAGTAAGGTGTATTCACGGAAAAACATGCGAACAATATCGCCGACTTCGGCGCCAAATACTTTGCGGATGGCTATTTCCTTGCGGCGGCGCAGGGTGGAGGCAGTGGCTACGGCATAAATACCGAACAGCGAAATCAGCAGGCAGACTGTCGCCAATATGGAAAACAGTTGTAAACCGGTCTGTTCCGAATAATTTAGACGGTTGTACAATTCGACTAATGGCGTTGGATTCACATCTGCTAAAGAATAATCAATTCCGGGAAGTATAGCGTTTATTCGTTGTATCGCTTCTAATTCCTGACCAGGTACTACACGGATATACAAGTTGTTTGTCGGATATATAGATGTAAAAAAGATGGTCGGAAAGATGCGACTGCGGAGCGACAAGGTGTGAAAATCTTTCACCACTCCTACTATTGTGTATTCTTGCATGTCATTTAATTTCATGCGGATAATGGATCCAACAGGTTCGCTAAGTCCCATTACTCGGACGGCTTCCTCGTTGAGAACAATTTTATGCGCTCCAACTTCATCCAACCATTCTCCCATAAGCATATTTATCCTGAATGTTTCAGCGAATCTGCTGTCGGTAGAGATGAAATTAAAAGCAGGCTGTTCTGATTGCAGTTTTCCCTGCCATTCAACGTCAGTGGTCATTCTAAAAGGATGAACGTTGTGTTGAGGCTCGAAATAAGTATCTGTGATGTTTTCGATTTGCGGGATGGATTCTAGTACGTTCATCAGGGCTAATCGCATATTATCATCAATAAAAAGATTTAATCCTGACAAGTGTATGATTCCGGTATGGTCGAATCCCAAATCTTTGTGGTTGACAAATCGCATTTGTATCATCACCACCAAGGCAGCGACAATGAATACAACACTGACAGCTAATTGCAAGGCAACAGCCATGCGTCGCAATATCGGTTGATCCGTTATTTTTTTTTTCGACAGGTTTTGCGTGGCAAATCGGCTCAGTCGCCAAAAAGGAATAAAAACACTAAGAAGTATCAACACCATAACCCCTGTTCCGCAAACAACAAAAAGATAAATCAACTGCGATATTCCCATAGTAATACCCAGCAATCCGGAAATTACAGGACGAACAAGAAAGATAAAGCAACATGCAAGCAGTAACGACATGAGAATAGAACAAATCAATTCAAATATCATCTGTACAATGAGTTGCCTGCTTTTAGCTCCATGTACTGTGCGCTGGCGCAATTCATGGATACGTTGGCGGAAAATGTCGAGATGAGCGCTCAGAAAGTTGAATAATGCGCTGAACAGCAACAATATTCCGGCCAAAACAAACAAGCGTATGAAATTCAGCGTAAATGGTACATCCGTGTTTAGTTGGTAGCGGACATCGCTTACAGGCAGTATCCGTACTTCCATATCGGCGTTTGCGTACGATTGCATGGGGAAATCACGCAGTTGTTCAGTAAGGTGATCGACATTTGTGCCGGGATGAAGTTTCATATACATTTGCAGCATGGAAAAATACCATATCGCATTTCCAGACTGTTCGACGAAAGATTTTTGCAGATTTATCTGTTCGTGATACAGGATTGCATCAAATGACATATTGGTGTTTGGCGGCGGGTCTTTTATCACGGCAGTAACTGTGTAGGGCGGATCATAATCAAATAATGTACTTTTAATTGGTTGCCCGATGGCCTTTTCCACATTCCCAAACAAACGTACAGCCACTGATTCCGTCAGGACAATATTGTTCAAAAGTTCTAATGGCTGTTGAGTATCGCCGCTGATAATCACTTGCGGAAAAACACGTAAAAAAGTGTTATCAGTAAATACTGTGCGTAATCGAATGTACGGCATCCCATCGGAACTGCAATCATTTTGCTCAACAAAAAAAACAGTAGAGTTTTCCGTTGCCGCAAACTGTTCATGCAATTTCCTTTCCAAAATGCCTGAGACTAATTCGTTCACCTTTCCCGTTTGTTTATCTACGGTATAGAGGCGATAAATATGCGCTGCATCGGGATAAAAACTGTCGTAAGATGTCTCGTAACGCAGCCAGTAAAGCGCAGGAACAAAGCAGGCAAGCCCGAACGCCAACCCGAAAATGCCGGTCAACGACTGCGTTTTGTATTTCCACAGATTGCGGAACGCGATTTTTAAATAATGGATTATCATATTTTAAAACTTTTTTATTCTTACAAAATTTTCCCTAATTTATTACTAATTCTTTCTCTGTTGTTTTTTATTCACTCGCTTTTTACCACCTCCGCCGGATTGCTGTTGGCGGCTTTCAATACTTGCCCTAACACGGTGAGTAAAACCACTGTGGCTATTACAATAATCACCCCTGTCAGCAACCACCAGGGGATATTTGTACGATAGGCATACCCTTCTAACCAGCGGTGCATGGCATAATAGGCAAGCGGAAGCGCAACAACACAAGCCATTATCACCTGCAAGGTGTATTCACGGAAAAACATACGGACAATATCACCGACTTGTGCGCCAAATACTTTGCGGATAGCTATTTCCTTACGGCGGCGTTGGGTAGAGGCGGTGGCTACGGCATAGATACCGAACAGCGAAATCAACAGGCAAACCGTTGCCAACACGAAAAACAGTTGCAAGCCAGCCTGTTCGGACCGGTTGAGGCGGTCATACAACTCGTTGAGCGGCGTCGGATAAACATCTACCAGCGAAGCATCGATTTCGGGCAGGATAGCGTTTATGCGCTGTATCGCCGCTTGCTCCTGACCAGATATGACACGAACATACAGATTGGGTAACGCATACTTATATTGACCAAATATGGTCGGATGGATGCGACTGCGGAGCGACAGGGTGTGGAAATCTTTCACTACGCCCACAACATTAAATTCTTGACCATACATACGGATCATGGCACCTACCGATTCATTAAGTCCCATTACCCGAACGGCTTCTTCGTTGAGAACGATTTTATTTTCTCCCACATCATCATACCACTCTCCTTCAAGCATGGTTAATCCGAATACTTCTGCAAACCGGCTGTCAGTAAGAATACTGTGGAAAGCAGGCTCTTCAGATGATAGTTTTCCCGGCCATTCCACTTCAGTGAGTATCGTGTTAATTTCACTGTCGAAAGCTTTAGCAAGGTGTTGTGGTTCGAACCAGGCATTAGTAATGCTTTCGATTTGAGGGATGGAGGCAAGTTCATGTAAAAGCGGCGCTGCCACATCAAAATCAGTAATATTACCCACTCCGGTCAACTGTATGATTCTATGGTGGTCGAATCCCAAATCTTTGTGGTTTACAAAACGCATTTGCATCATCACCACCAATGCAACAACAATAAACACAACACTGACAGCTAATTGAAAGGTAACTGCCATACGCTGTGATATGGGTTGTCCGGTTATTTTTCTTTTCGACAGCCCTCGTATGACTAAATAACTCAACCGCCAAAAAGGAATCAAACCGATGACCAGCATCAGCGCCATCACCCCTGTCCCACAAACCACAAAAAGATATACCAGCTGCGACATTCCCATCGTTATACCCAATAACCCGGAAAACGCGGGACGGATAAGGACGATGAAGAAAAATGCAAACAGCAACGACAAAAGGATGGAACAGGACAGCTCAAACATCATCTGCAAAATAAGCTGTCTGCTTTTCGCCCCATGTACCGTGCGTTGGCGCAACTCATGGATACGTTGGTGAAAAAGATTGAGATGCAGGTTCAGGAAGTTGAATAACGCACAGCAAATCAGCAGTATTCCGGCGAAGACAAACAGTCGTATGAAATTCAGCGTAAAAGGAACATCTGTATTTAACCGGTAACGAATATCGCTTACAGGCAGCATCCGTAGCTCCCTGTTGGCGTTAGCATCCAACCGCGACGGAAAATCGCGCAGTTGTTCTGCAAGTCCGGCGATGTCGGTGTGTGGATGAAACTTTACATACCCTTGCAGCATAGCGAATGTCCATATCTGTTCCACAG
>Ga0099364_10006598_pt1 | contig 16842 bp, 12 predicted proteins | sample TergutTh196P3_FD_73070 | JGI IMG/M metagenome (GOLD analysis project Ga0099364, IMG submission 73070) | Microcerotermes parvus P3 segment gut microbial communities from Pointe-Noire, Republic of the Congo - Th196 P3 | ecosystem: Host-associated > Arthropoda: Insects > Digestive system > Gut ... | reverse complement strand
GTCCGCATCCGGTTGAATAATCGTTTCGTTTTTATGATGGGCGTACTCGATCAGGGTTATTGGCCGGACGGTCTGTACACGCCGCCTTCCGATCAGGCGATCCAATCGGACATTCAGACGGCCAAGTCGCTCGGCTTCAATATGGTACGAAAACACGTCAAGATCGAACCGCAGCGTTGGTATTACTGGGCGGATCGGCTGGGAATGTTCGTTTGGCAGGATATGCCGAGTGCCGAAAACCGAACGCCGGAGTCGCAACGGCAATTTGAACAGGAACTCCGGCGGATGGTGCAAACGCTTTCGAATCATCCGTCGGTCGTCGTTTGGACGCTGTTCAATGAAGGTTGGGGCCAACATCGGACGCCGGAACTTGTCAACTTGTTACAACAATGGGATACGACCCGCTTGGTGAACGGTGCCAGCGGTTGGCGGGATTTCGGTGTCGGAAATCTCGTCGTTCATCATAAATTTCCGGGACCGGAATCCCCGGTTCCGGACGGCAGCCGGGCGTTGGCCATCGGTTCCTTCGGCGGCTTGACGCTCGTTCCGCCGAAAGCGCATCTTTGGACGCCGGATACGTGGGGCTATCAACACGTTGCGGACTCGGAAACCTTGCTTGAACGCTATCGGACGATGCACGAAGAACTACGAACGGCGATCAAACGGGACGGCCTCTCTGCCGCTGTGTTTCATCAATTGGCCGATGTGGAATCCGAGTGCAACGGTTTCGTGAGTTACGACCGCATTCTGCTGAAAGTTCCGCCGGAAGACGTGCAAACGATCAACGCCGAAACGATCTCCCACGGCAGTGCGAAGTAAAACGCCCGCTACAGAGTCCGACGCGCAAGCATACTTACTCGCCCCCAACACCTATCTGCTCTTTAGTTCGCGGATAAATTTTACCTTCGGCGGCGCACTGCCCACGGGAACACTCGCTTCGCAGTACTCTTTTAGAAAAATGTAGCGGGCTTTTCTGTTGTCGGAATCGTGGTCGGGATACGAATCGCCTTTTTGCAGGATCGGCTGGCGTTCCGGGATTCCGCCGAATGAATATGATCCGGCAACCTGACACGGAAACCAGAATCCCGCCGGTTCTTTCGCTCCCTTCGGCTTGCCTGTGGGTTCGAGGTAAAACTCGGCGTAACAGTGCTCCGGCACCCGAACGAGCCGTGCCGGAATTTTTCCCGCCCGACAGATGGCAACGAACAGGCAACTCATGTCTTTACAATCTCCTTTCCATTGACCGGGAGGATCGGAAATTACCGCCAAGGCCCCCTTGGCAAGTTTCGCCTTGGTCGTGTCGTCATAATCGACGTTTCGCTGGACATAGCTGTAAATCGCTTCGACTTTCTCCCAGTCGGTCGGCTTGTCCTTCGTGATTTCGTTGAACATCGCCAGGAAGCGTTTGTTGTCGCTTTCAATGAGCGGACTCTTCTTGACATATTGGTCAATTTCTCGCGGTATTTTTTTTGGAATCACGTAATTGTCGGGATTATCCGGCGGCAACAGTTCGTAATTCAGCAGTTCGATTTCGACGATCACCTCAAAAGGACGGCCCGGACGTAATTTGTCGACTTGGAGGACGAGTTCCTTGGCTCCGGCATCAACTCGTTTGTAAGCGATTTTTCGCGTCAAGGCGGCATCCATTTTGACTTCACGAACGGCGACGACCTTTTGCTCCGGCCAATCAATCGGAATCGGTATTCCGATGTAGACATTTTCCGCTTGGCTTCCCGCCTCGATTCTAACGCCGGTGACCCAAATTTGCGACTGCGGCACGGCACCAAGTCTTGGGCCGCTAACGTCGACGGTAGTAACCGATGGCCTGGCACCCGCCGCCTCGAATTGAAACTGGGCCGATGCGAACGAAACGCTCCAAAGAAAAAACGCGAAAAACAAGGCTGAAATTGTTCGTTTCATGGAAAATCATGATTCGAGTGTAAGGGGATACATTATTATTTTCGGCTTTTCAACAGATATTGCTTTCGATCATTCCACTCAAAGCAGTAAGAAAGTAGTCATTTGCAGAACGTGTATTCTCCGCAAAAAAATCATCGAGGGCAACTTGGGCTAATCGTCCCGCCTTGTGGGGCGACGGTTTGACGGTTTGCGGGGGATCGGTTTTTGTCGAACGGCCGCCGCCAAAAAGCCGAGTCGTCGGAAATAAAACAGCGAACAGAGACCACCGAATGTCAGGATCACGGCGGCAACTGTTGCCGAAAATAACGGTGGCTCGATATTCCAATGGTACAAGCAGACAACTGCCGACGCGGGCACACCGACGATGACCACTGCATCGACGTAGAACCGCAACCAAAGCCCGATACGGTGCTGGAGACTATCCAAAGTTTTTTGCGGCCAGTCTCCGAGGAACGTGTCCGATTCGATGACACAGAGAAACAAAAGCGGAAAGCAGATGAATTGTGAAACAAGAATCGCCGTCCATTGATGGGTTACCAGCCAAACGAACATGCCGGGGAGACCGCTGAGGAGTACCATCAGGAACGACCACCCTAAGTACGACAAACCGAAGTCGAGATTGAACGGCACCCACTGATCGACCCGATGCTTGCCTTTTGCCGTTTCGAAGAAAATGCTGATTCCGAACAGGAAAACCATCGCAAGCCAAATGATGATGAAAAAGCCGCCGATCCAGAAATCGATGGTGATCGTTCGCTGGTCGGTTGCATCAAAAAACTCTCCGGGATTCAATTCGGCAAAAACACTCCAGACCGCCGCCCAAACTTTCACACCGAAAAAGTTGCCGATCAATCCGCAGACGAAAAAGACGATCATTCTCGCCCGGCTCGAAGCGGCGCGAAACGGTGCAAAGAATCCCCCCGGTTGCTTTTCCTTGCCGCCACCCTCAGCGATTGCATCATCCAAGGTCGTGCAAGGTATTGTGTTGTCCACGGCCTTTTGGGGAGCCGACGTTGACCGTTGAACCGTTGAACGCGGTTGCGAGTCGGGGCTGGGAGGCGTCGACGGTCGGGGCGGCGCAGGGGGAGGCTGTGGGGCCGGAATTCCTCCGGCGGCGGCGTCCGCATTCCGACGCCGCGTCTCCAAACGAGCCGCCAAAGAATCGCCAGGATGGGAACCCAACAGTTCTTCGAGTCGCCCTTCTCGCGCCGCACGTTTGACGGTCTCGACTTCCTCCGAAATTTTGCGCTCTCTTTCTTGCGCTTGTCGCTCTTCTCCCTTTTCCTCCTTCGTCGTCAGCAGATTGTTGAACATCCGCTCCAACTTCGGTATTTCGTCATCGAAATGTCGTGGAATGATCCGCTTTTCGCCGCGATCCTCGTCGAGCGTGCGATAATCGATGCCGAGTCGGAATGTCTGCCGTTCGCCGACTTCCATGTCCTGGAGTTCGTACCCTCCCGCCGTTTCGGGATCGGCGGCGGTCAAGACGAACTCCGTTTCAGCGGCGGTAATGAGGGTTAGTCGATAGCAGTCAGGACACTTTTTCCAGAGTCCCACCTGATGGACACCGGCATACATCCGCGTTTTGCACGACGTGCAGATGACAGGAATCAGCTTGACATCGGAACGGACCGGCACATCCGGTGCAATCGGTTTTTCCGCATCCTCGTCGTCGAACGGCGTCAACCGAAGATCGTCCTCGTCAAACGGGGTTAAGTGATATTCGTCGTCGTGCATAAAAAAGACCGAAGGACAATTATCAATGGATTTATCCGTTGAAAATGGTAATTCCCGGTGTCTGTAGGAACTTCGCCGTCGATTGTGATAGAACAAATGTTGTGACGTTTCCTTGTTCCGGAAAGCGGCATTTCCTATCTCCTTTTCGCCTTTGAGGAATTTTTCGGGAATCGGTGCGTCGCTTATGAACGCCTTCGTTTCGATCAGCATAAAGAACTCATCGAAACCGAATGTCCAATCACCTGCCCGATGACGCCGCGTGGCTCCGGCAAGGCGAAAAAAGGGGAAAAATCGGGAGTTAGCGGCAAAGTGGCCTAACCGCGACTGTTTCCATGCTGATTTTTACGATTGTGCCATAAATCGCTTGGCGACGTATCGCGTCAGCATGTAATCGTAGGGAACCGATGTGTCGGTTAGAACGTAGTCAATTCCCGATTCTCGGCAGGCACGGCGGTAGTTGTCGACGAATTTGCGAACCTCTTCAATATAAGCGTTTCGGATCGAATCGGGTTGGATGAGGATTCGTTCTTTGGTTTCCATATCGTGGAACGCAATCGTGTCCTCGAAGGGAAAATCAAGCTCGGCCTTGTCGAAAACGTTGAAAACGATCACCTCGTGCCGACGATGCGTGAAGTGGTGCAGTGCCCGCATAATGGCGTCGTGTTCGTCGTATAAATCGCTGATCAGCACGATGAGGCAACGCTTTTTGAAACGGTTCGCCAAAAGATGCAACGTATCTGCAATACCGGTTTGCTGTCCTGGCCGTGTGGCTTCGAGGCGTTCCATCATTTCGTGAAAATGTCGCGGCGAACTTCGCGCGGGCATATCGAGGCGGATTTCCGTGTCGAAGGTCGTCAGACCGACGGAATCCTGCTGCCGCGTCATCATATAGGAGAGAATCGCCGTCAGATAGCAACCGTAATCATACTTCGTGATTCCGGTGGAGTATTTGTACCCCATCGACGCACTGGTGTCCAGAACGATCTGGACACGCATGTTGGTTTCCTCTTCGTACTGTTTGACGTAGAGGCGTTCCGTCTTCGCCAGCATTTTGAAGTCGAGGTGGCGCGGATCATCACCGGGGACGTATTCCCGATGTTCCGCGAACTCGATGCTGAACCCCTTGTTCGGGCTTGCGTGAAGTCCGGTGATCGAACCCTCGACGACACCGCGCGCAACCATCTGTAGATTTTTGACGCGCGCAAGCGCCTGCGGTTCGAGATATTTATATCCGGTTGTCATGGGCGGGGGATGTAGAAGGACGACCAAGCGACGATGCCGTCAAACTCCAAAGGGGGTTAGTCCTCGTCTTCCGCTTCGTCTTCCCACTCCTCTTCGTCTTCGTCCTCGTCGCCGACCTCTTCGCTCCAATCTTCGTCGTCTTCTTCCTCCCACTCCTCATCGTCATCTTCCCACTCCTCATCGTCCTCTTCGTCTTCGTCGAAGTCTTCGTCCCAGTCGTCATCGTCTTCGTCCCAATCTTCGTCCTCATCATCTTCGTCGCTCCAATCTTCATCGTCGACGTCCTCGTCGGCTTCATCCTCGTCTTGCTTTGCGGCGACGATCAAACCGGTACGATGTGGATAACGGGCAAACGACTGCCGAGTCGAATACTCTTCAGCCCCAAACAAACGAAAGTTTTTCATGGAAGTTTTCACGGTAACGCTCCTTTTCCATCGCGAGTACGAGTTGTCAACCAAGGGAATTCGACCCGAACACGCCCCGGATCGAACGACTACCTTCTATTATGCACACTTTTTTATAAAAAAAAAGGGCAAAGTGAAGCCGGTTTTTCAGTTTTCGACAGTTTTTTTTTCCGGCTTGAGGGAAAAGTGAGAGAAGAGGATGCGGATTTAGGGGGAGGGACCGCATTTCGACGTCCGTAGACTTCCAGAAGAGGAGACCGGGCAATCCGATGTTCGCAAATTTTACGAATAGTAGTCATTGCCCTTGTACCGTTCGCCTGCCGTCAGCCACACTCGAACCGTCCCGCAAAAAATATGGTAAAATGAAAATTCCTCGACGTTTTGTGATCCATTGTTCTCCTCCGAAGTATTTGATGCGATTTGACCTTACCCAAGCAGCTTACCGTGTTTTTGAGCGTGCATCGCGGATTCGACTTCCGAACGGCCTCGCCGCAATCGATGTTGCCAAACTCCTGATGGCACTCTCCGAGGAAGAGGAGACCCGCGCCGCTGACTGGTTGACCGAAGCGGGACTCTCCCTGGAAGCATTTCGTACCGCTTTCGGATTGGGCGATATGCCGATGGACACAACGCCTTTTTCGATAGGTAGTTTGGAACAACCGATAAGAGACGTTGAAATACGGAATGTGGGATCGACCACTGTGTACGGCGATACGAATCGCGGTGACTCACTTCATTTTTTTCTCGACGAGCAGCCGGTGCGGATAGGCCGTCTCTCGCAGGAACTCGAATCGACGCTCTGGATTCTGCTCCATCGTTTCGGCCAAAGCGTGAGCACCGGCGAAATGCGGACACAGCCGAATCTGCGCTTCGGCTTGTCGAATGTTCCCTTGGCAACCGAACATTTGCTGCTTGCCGCTGCCCTTGACGAAGGGACCGTTGGTCGCTGGCTCCACGACAACGGCCTCGATCCAACAACATTGTTCGACAAAATCGAAAAATTGTCCACTCCCAACAATCCCGAACCGGAAGTTGCCCTTCCTTTTGCTGAACCACAGCCCCCGAACCTTGAACCTCGCATTCACCGTCTTTTGGACGCCGTATCGAATCGGGCCTCGGAAGCACTCCGCGTGGTCGAGGATTACGTCCGATTCGTGTTGGACGACCGGACGCTGACCTCACGGCTCAAGGAATTCCGGCACGAACTGCGACGGTTGCTCAGGCCGTTTTCCAACACGACACAACGGGACACCGAGCAGGATGTCGGCACCGAACTTGCCGGCGAAGGCGAATACGAACGCCGCGAAATCTCCGACGTCCTGTCGGCGAACTTCGGACGCTTGCAGGAGTCGCTCCGCAGTCTCGAAGAGTTCTCGAAACTCGAAACGCCGCAAGTCGCTCAGGAATTCGAACGGCTGCGCTATCGGAGTTACACCTTACACAAAGAGGTTCTTGCCAACTGTCCCCCCTCCCCCCAGGAGAGGGTTAGGGGCAATCCACGGCAAACTCTTCTGGAGTCCGCCAAACTCTATGCCTTAACGGACGGCGGAGCCGACGAAACCGAATTCCGGGAAAAGATTCAATCGCTGATTGCCGACGGTGCCGACGTTATCCAGCTTCGAGACAAGAAAGCGGACGACCGAATGCTGCTCGAACGGGCGAAAATTCTCCGTGAGCTGACGCAAGAGTCGGAACGCGGCGTCTTGTTCGTGGTGAACGACCGTCCCGACTTGGCCCGACTTGCGGACGCGGACGGCGTACACGTCGGACAGGAAGAGCTGTCGGTTCAGGACCTTCGTCGAATCGTCGGCGACGAAATGCTCATCGGCGTTTCGACACACGACATCGAACAGGCGCAAACGGCGGTCCGGGACGGTGCAAACTACCTTGGTGCCGGGCCGGTGTTTCCGTCGACGACGAAGGAATTCGAGACGTTTCCCGGTTTGGATTTTCTACGGGAAGTTGCGGCGGAGATTCGGATACCGGTCTTTGCTATCGGCGGAATCGATGCCGAAAACCTGGCACAAGTCCTTGAAACGGGAATCACCCGAATCGCGGTTTCCCGTGCTTCCCTTTCCTCATTAAGTCGGTAGTACCGCCGTAATTTTTCGGCATTCACCCAATAACAGGCAGGTCATTCGTAACTGTTCAGACCATTTCCTTCAGTGCCTTCAGCGGTCTGACGCGGACTTTTTCCTGGGCCGGCTTGGCAGGACGGTTGATGAACTCGCCGGGACGCAACGGATTGGGAATATTTTTCTTCTCCGGTTGGGCCTTGACGATTTTCTTGTCGATCTTGATGAGGCCGGGCAATGTGAATGCACCGGGACCGTCTTTGGCAAGGCTCTTTTTGATCGACTCGTTAAGAGCGTCGATCACGAGACCGACGTCTTTTTTCGATACCTGCGTCGCTTCTGCGATTTCGGCGATGATTTGCGTTTTAGTGAGCGGCTTGACGATTTCTTTCTCGGTCATGGAATTCCTCCCTGTGAACAAAGTGAGTAAATGGGGTGATTTCGGACACTTGAATTTCCGGGACGAAACGTCGACAAACGCCGCTCCGTCCTCCAACAATGAAATATTGCCACCGACGAAACCAGATGTCAAGAGGTTTCGAGGCCGAGATTCAAGCGTTTTCCAGTTTTTTTTGAAAGTCAGTAAAAATGGGCAAAATGGTAAAGGACAAAAACGGATTCACTCAAAACTGATCGATCCTCCGCCGTGGCTGACAACCAGGCCGGATCGAATCGGAATGGGACGCAGCGGACGCAGCACGGTTCCCACATTGTCAAGTTGGGCAACCGGTTGAACGTTGTTGTTCATATTCTCAAGATAAAGATGTCCACCGAGATTCAGGACTCGCAAACGGACATTATGCCAAACGTGCCCGGACAAGGGGAGAAGTTGTCCGTCTCCCAAAGTGGCTGACGTGACAATCAGTAGAGACTCTTCCTTACTGGATTGAGGATCACGATAATCCTTGGTGTTCAGCCAATTTTTCAACCATTGCAGAAAGGTTTCCTCGAACCATTGGGTCAGGTTGCGTTGACTCAATCTGTCCTGTAGGTCTTTATCGTTCTGCATTACAAACTGCAAATAGTGGTAATCATTTTCCTGCACAAGATGATCGTTTCGTGTAACTTTGATCGCCGAAACGGGCCATTGCTGCAACAGGTCTTCGTGGTAAAGCTGCAATAAGTTTACTCCCGGTAACTCTTGAGAGGCAATCCCATCGACCGTTTCATGGTACGGAGTCACGTTCAGTGCGAGCATTTTCGCAAAGAGAATCTTTCGCGGTTGGTCGGTCGGGGGAAAAAGCGTGAACGGATCGTTTCCGCCGAGCGGCCACTGACCGTCGATGACGATTCTTCCCCCTTGCCGAGTGATCTGGACACCGTCTTCGGTCACCTCCAGCTTGGCGTTGAGACGCGGAAACAGACGGTTGATCGTTCCAAACATACTTTTGACCGATTCGTCTTCCTGTGGTCCCGGAAAAATCTCAAGCGGTACGTCATTGGAACTGTTTTCCTGCGGAGTGTCAGAATTCCGGTAGTCGCGTCCAAAGGTGAAGGCACGTTTGACAATGGTGCCATTCACGCCACGGGTGATGGAACCGCATACCAACCGAATGGACTTGTTGGGGGTGTGTAACGTTATTCGGGAAATGGGTGACCGAACAGAAACGTAGGGGATTTTGGCGGCATCCTTCGGAGAAGGCAAGAGATTGAAGACCTGCATCTCGTTATTCGGAGTCGCCGCCTTCGCCGATTGCAACGTTTGTGTGAGCTGCTGGAGTAAAGGCGATTGTCCCGGTGCGTGAAGCACCGTGTCTTTAAGGTTGAGAACGACATTTCTACGACTCGACAGCAGGTCTCCCAAGTTGGCCACCGAATCGTCGGCATTGATGGTAAGGGAACCTCCTTGGTCGGCACTTGGATTGGAAACTGGAACACGAAACTGGCAACAGTAGTATCCCGGTTCCGTTTGCCCCGGTGCCGAATCAATGAAACGGATCCTGAACAGATATTGCCCCGACCTGTTGAATTCCAGCGACTGATGAAATTGCCAGCTATTGTCAGGAATGTGTGTCAGCTCCGGAGTTGAAAGAGCAAACTGCGTTCGATTCAAAACGGCGTTTTGAGTCGGATTCGAAACAGGATCCGGAATCTTCAGTAGAAAATAAACCAATGGCGTGCTTTGCGCGGCCAATCCGATGATGGTAAACTCCGGTTCCAGTGGAATACCCGGTGCGAGGTCTATTCCCCAGTTGACCAGCAGGAACGGTCCCGGCTGGTTTCCCGACTGAATCCCGGCGAAAGCGGGAACTTGCTGTGGCTCGGGCATCGCTGGAAAGACGGGATTCGGTTCGGGAATCCCGTATTCCCGCCGCAACTGCGCAGCTTCATCGGTATTACAAGCGTTTCTGGTCAGACATTCGTCGATCTCGGCGGCAATGTCCATACCGGTGTTGCGTTTTCGTTTGCCTTCAATGATTTTTCGTACAGCTTCGATTGTCATGGTGGTTGGCGGTGTCACAGACCCCCGGCTCTGTTTGTTTGGTCACTCTTTCGCCTGCTGTTGTAACGTGTTGCGCATCGCGGTGAGACTCGCTTCGATCTGTTTATCGAAATCGGCGTTTTCCACAGTTGTTTCCTCGTTGAGCATCCGTTCGATGTCGGCGGCACTCAGGCCGCCTTCCGGTGCGTCGGTGAAACTCAGATTTGTTCCGATCTGGTCAAGCACGAAGCCCATCTTCGATTCCATTTGGTGCGATTGCATCTCAATCTTTTGGACGTCGTTTATAATGTCCGTAACATCGAGATTGCCGGTAACTTCGACGAAGGTTTCCATCATTTTCTTCACTCCTTTGGCGAATTCGATGTCCAATTTCGCCTTCTCGGTCTTTTGCAGCATCGTTTCGAAGTACAGCATCTGCGAGTTGACGGCGCGACGCTGGTTGACCGTCTGGGCAATCTGCGTACAAAGATGCCGAAAATTCACGTGATCGCCGGACTTTTTCGCCTTGAGTGCCATCTCCTTGTAGTTGCTCTCGTAGCGTTCGAGCCTCTTGACGTGTTGTTCGTGCATTCTCCGTGCCTTCTGGATGACGATGTTCCGATTCACTTCCCGCTCCATTTTTCGGGCTTCGGGGTTCTTAAAGAGGTTGTTAAAAAGATTTTTTAGCATTGTTTTCGTTTTTTAGAGTTCAATAGAGAATATTTTAAGTTTTTTGTCAAAAACTGTTGACATTCGACTAAACTTGTTTATAATGCGACTTGTTGTAAAAATCAATAGAAATTTGATTGTTAGCATACTTATAGCGTAAAATTTTGAAAAATCAAGTGTCCGCCGTAGAAAATTTTGAGTTAGCTGCGGCGGCCTACAACCGAACATCAAACTCCAAAGTCAAACTCCAGAGAGCCGGGGACTGTGTCCCCGGCGTATCCCACCAGTATCCCTATGAGTACCTCGAACGACAAATTTTTTGCCCATCCTGACACTTATGTTTTCGACGACGAACCGGCGTTCCGTCTTGAACCGGGCAAGCTTTTGGCGAACCGCTATCGCCTCATCAAGGAGATCGGTCGTGGCGGAATGGGCGTCGTCTGGTCCGCCGAAGAAAAAGCGGCTGACCGAAAAGTTGTACTGAAATTCGTGCCGAGCGAACTCAAAAATTTTGAGTCCGCCGTCAAACAAGTCAAAGAGACCTTTGCCAAGATCAAAGACCTCCAGCATCGGAATATTTGTCCCGTTTATACGCTCGAAGAAGACTTTTCGCTCGGTTATTATCTCGTGATGAAACACCTCAACGGCGAAACGCTGGACGAATTCGTTGCGCGAACTGTCGGCGTCGGAAAGCCGTTGCCGCTTGACGACGTGTTACGAATATTGCGTCCCGTTGCGGATGCGTTGGATTACGCTCATTCGGAGTCAATCATTCATCGGGACATTAAGCCGTCGAACATTTTCGTCGAACTTGACAAGGATAAAGTAGTTCGCAATGTGCAGGTGATTGACTTCGGTTTGGCATCGGAGATTCGGGCGACGTTGACACGTGTGTCGCAAATTCGTTTCGATAACTCCGGTACTCGGCCTTATATGGCGCCGGAACAGTGGCGTGGTCGTCGTCATCAACAAACGGCGGCGACGGATCAATATGCCTTGGGTGTTGTGGCGTATGAATTATTGGACGGATATTTGCCGTTTGAAAGCGACGACACGGAGATGTTACGTTTGACGGTATTGCAAGACAAACCGGAACCGATTCGCGGTATGCCGGAACACGTTAATGGTGCGTTACAAAAATCCTTGGCGAAGGACGGCATTGACCGATTCAAAACCTGTACAAAATTCATTGCCGCCCTCGGCAAAGCGGTCGTTCACAGAGCCCCTGGCGTAAGCCAGGGCCCCACCCAGAAGGCCGGCGACCGCATGGTCTTGACGATCAAGGGCGTGGAGTTCCCCTTCCGTTGGTGTCCGCCGGGAACATTTATGATGGGCAGTCCTGCAAGCGAGGTGCATCGAGCTGACGACGAGACGCAACATCAGGTAACGCTGAGTCGTGGTTTTTGGATGCTTGAAACACCGGTGACTCAAGCGATGTGGCAAGATGTCATGGGATCTAATCCGAGCATGTTTAATGGTGCCAAACTTCCAGTGGAATGGGTATCGTGGAATGATTGTCAGGGCTTCATTCAAAAATTGAATGGTCTCAACATTGCGCCTTCCGATTTTCGTTTTTCGTTACCTACGGAGGCTCAATGGGAATACGCTTGTCGTGCTGGCACGCCAACGCCGTTTAATTTTGGCAGTGTTCTGAACGGCGACAAGGCGAACTGTAATGGGCAGAACCCTTATGGCACGTCAACGAAGGGGCGGTATTTGGCTAGGACGAGTGGGGTCGGGTCGTATCCTGCGAATGCTTGGGGTTTGTTTGACATGCACGGCAACGTATGGGAGTGGTGCTTGGACTGGTACAGGAATTACCGCAGTGGTGCTGTGACTGACCCTACGGGTGCTCCCCAGGGCTCGAACCGTGTGCTTCGGGGCGGGGGCTGGGACGGCGACGCCAGGGACTGCCGGTCTGTGCGTCGGAGCCTCAACGACCCGTCCTCCCGGCTCAGCAACTACGGCGTCCGTATTTCCCTAGTTCGCGTGGAGTAAAGCAAACTTCTCCAGGAGTAGTCGGAAACGGGGAAGGCATAGCCCGCCTTCCTGTTTCCGGTGGACGAACGTTTCCGATGATTCGTTGTGCGTAATCCGCAGGATGTCGCAAACGGACAGGAAACCGATAATTTCAACAATTTAATTTTCTCAAGCCTTAACCCAAGGAGATTTAACCATGAACTTAACTCAAATTGAAACGAAATCGGCGGCCTTGCGTGGTGCCATTAAACAAAGCATGGACACGATGTCCGACAAACAGACGGAATGGAAGCTACCCGATGTGGGACAGGATTTCCGAGCCGCTCGCAATGGTCTCGATCAGACCGAATTCAACGTCGTTGTCTGCGGCGAGGTAAAGCGAGGCAAAAGTACGCTCGTCAATGCGATCCTCGGGCGTGAACTCTTGCCGACCGGAGTTCAGGAGACGACCTGCCAGGTCTTTCGTGTCTCCAACGGACCGGAGTCGTACAAACTGGTCTTCGACGACGGACATGAAGAACCCATCACCGCCGCAGAACTGGTGACATACGGTTCCCAAGTGGCCGCCGATCAAGCCGCGATGCCGCTCCTCGCCGGCCGTTCACTCAAATGGATTGATGTCCAAGTACCGGACGCGAAATTTCTGCCGAAAGGAGTTTATCTCGTCGATACTCCCGGTTTGGGAGCGACTTATGCCGCCCACTCGTTGATTACGAATAAATTCGTTGCACAAGCCGATGCGGTTGTATTTGTCTTCGACACAGGCCGTCCCATCGTCGAAGATGAAATGCGATTTTTGGAAATGGTGTTCCAAATCACCCCGCATGTCATGTTCGTTCAGAGTAAGATCGACCAGTTTGGCGATACTTGGCAAGGCATACTCAATCGGAACAAAGAACTTCTGACGAAAAAATTTGGACGCCCCGGAGAAACAATCGAGATTTATCCCATCAGCAGTACTAACCTTTTTAAGGCGGCTCAAGAGCCGGATGAAAGAAAACGTGAAGGGCTGCTGGGAGTCAGCCGGTTCAAGGGTTTTAAGGAACAACTTGAGTTGACCTCGTATCGTATCGCCGCGTGGTTGCGGTGCGCCATCGGCTTGTCGCAATCCTGTCGGTATCACGCCAATACAAAAAAATGGTTTGACGAACAGGACAAGAGTCTTTCGACCCAAGATGGGGCGGCAAAAAAGAAGTTCGCCGAGGATAAAGCCGCCGCGAAGAAAAAATTTGAAACCGATTGGGGGAAAGATTCCGCTAAACGCAAGGAAATACTTGGGGACATCAAAACGATCTTGAATGCGGTAAAAGTAAAAATCCAGGCACTCAACAGTGATACTGTTTACCTGTCTCTGAAGAGACGAATCGAGAACCTTGAAAGTCTGCAAGCCGCGCAAAGCTTTGCCGAAAATCTGCCGAAGACTATCGTGGAAGCGGTCAGTGCCGAACTGCAAAGCGTACTGTATGGTGCCGAGTTGTCCATTGGACAAAAACTCGATTCCTATTCAATGTCTTATCCGGGTGAAATTGTCAAGGGGGGAATGGATTTGGATGCCCCCGAACTGAAACAGGCGTCGTGGTTCACAAAAATCAGAAACGGTAAAATCAATGCCGTCATCGGAGGAGGTCTCGGCTACCTACTCGCGGACCTGTTTTTAACAGGCGGCCTTACAACGTTTATTGCGATAGTAGGTAGTACGATATTAGGATGGGTGTTTGGCGAGAAAGATAGAAAAGAGGCGGAACTTGAACGGCAGAAAACAAAACTGAAAGACGCATTAAGCACCGGTTTGATGAAAGTAAAAAATGCAATCATTTTACCGGACCCCACGTCGGGGAAAAACATTTCCGTCCTCGACGAAGAACTGGCAAAGATTACTGATCGCACCCTAAAAGCGATTGGCCGTCTTTACGAACAAAAACGGGAAACGCTTGAGAGACAAATCGAGCAGTTGGAGGCTCTGGCCAGAATGAGCGAAGACGAGCGACAAAAGGCCAAAGAGGAACTTCACGACCGGAGTGCCGAATGGCAGATAATTGGTGAGGGATTGGTACTCCAAACCCGTGCAATGCAGGAACTCCAAGGGTTACTGACGCTCGATACTCACACCGGAGGGCAAAACCAATGAACGATTACAAAGCCAAAACCAAATCCGTTATCCAATCCGTTATCAATTTTTTGGAGTCCTCGCCTTGGAAAAGCGATTACTTGAGCGATGCCAAGGATCTGCTTAAAAAAGTGGATTACGAAGGAACCGTTGCCGTTGCCGGTTGTGTCAAAGCGGGAAAAAGTTCGCTTTTGAACGCTTTGCTCAACGACGATTTGGCCTTGGTTGGCACGACGGAAACAACGGCGACGATCAACATGTTCCTACACATCAGAAAACTCGAGGATCGACCTTTTGTCCAGGAAACGCCGATCCTTTGCAGGAGACGCGATGGACGGGATTATTGGATCGCCAAGAGCGAACTCGATTCGTTTCAGGGCAATGAACACAATGAAAAAATGTTGGAAAAAAGTCTTGAAATCGACCATTTCGAGTTTTTTCTGAACAACAATTTTTTGGAACGACTGGTTTTGGTCGACACGCCGGGAACCGGTGCCCTCGTCGAGGAACACCAAAACGCGACCGAACGTTACATGCGTCTGGCCAAGGACTTGCGGGAACGGCATAGCGAGGAAACCGTGAAACTTTCGGACACGGCGGACGCCGTCATTTATCTGGTCGGTCCCGTGGCTCAGGTGAATGACGTCGAGTTCCTGAATGCCTTTGCCACCGCAGTAACGGGGCAGGCAAGGGCCTACAACGCCATCGGCATTATGTCGATGATTGATCGGGATGAGAAAATCATCGGTCAACGAGAGTTTCTGGCTAAAAGCATTGCGGAAAAACTTTCGGGGCAACTGAATACGGTCGTTCCCGTTTCGGCGGGAATTGCCCGAACGCTGGCAAAGCAGCCCCGTGAAACTCTCGCCGCGATGCAGGAGAAAATCCAAAAAATCGACGTGTCCGACTTGGATTTTTTACTCAGTGACCGCGAATTATGGTTGACATTCGACTGCGTGTTAAGTGCTGACGACCGGGCCTCTCTCGCAGAAGGGATGCCTTGGACTGTTTTCACCACGATTGCCAGACGGCTTCATTCCCTGCCCTTGGAAGAGGCAATCCGTGAACTGGAAGATATTTCCGGTTTTACAAAGTTGCGGACGGTCATTGAGGCTCACTTTGTCGCACGCAGACACTTGTTGCGGTGTCACCAAGTCATCAATGACCTTGGCAAAATCGTCAGTACGTTGGCAGGGCCCAAAATGTTTCTGTACCGGGAAAAAGTCGCAACATTACGCCGGGATTTCGAGGACTATTGCGATTTTATCACATCGCATCCGGACAGAAATTCGGACGTTTGCAACCGTCTGCGGCGATTCTTGACGGATCACATGGCCAAAGATGAGTCGGAACGCCTCAAAAACGGGCTGGAAACGCTCAAAGAGGAGATTGAGTCCATCCAAGCGGATTTGAAGAGGTGTCACGATCATTTTGCGGCGTTACAAAAAATCGAAGCCCGCCCCGAGTACTTTTCCGATGAGGAAAAAAGGGAACTGCGGAATCTCTTCGGAATGTACGCCGACAGTGATGAACGAAAAACGAAAGAAGAAATTGCAACACGGGAATTGTTCTGGAGAAGACAACCGTTCGACGCTCAGGCGGAAAGGCAAGACGTTGCCGCAACTGCGACACAGGCTTATGCCTTGTTGCTCGGTCAACTGTATCGCGAACAACAATCATAACTCCATCAAAATCATGGCAAAATTTTTGAACCGATTACGCCAATGTTGTCACGTTTGGCGGTATGGTCTTCCCGAGGTCCTTGGACCAACCACCGTTCCCGAAAAAACGCCGCCCCCACCGGCATCGCCACCGCCCCCTTTGTTCCCATCGCCTCCCGAGGCAAATTTGGCCAATGGTCCCTACTGTCAATTGGCCGAGGACTGCGCCGACTTGCTCAACGAGTACGATACGATGTTGCCCCGAATGAATGACGCCGTCAAACCTTTCGCTGAAAACGTTGTTGATCGGATTCAGGAAATACTGGAACGAAACGGCCTTGAGGTGATCAGCGGCGAATCCGCCTTCGACATTATACGCCACAAGCCGGAGCCGGTTAAAAACGTGCCGCAAGGAACGCCGATCCTCGAAACCCTTGCTCCCGGTCTCACCTTGAAGGAAAAAGTTTTGCGACGGGCCAAAGTTCGTGTTGAATAAACAATCATCTTTTTCTACCTGTACCTTGCTATGCCTCCCACGTTAGGTATCGACTTTGGAACGACCAATTCCACGATGAGTGCCCTGAATCCGAACACGGGGACGCCGGAAGTCATTCGCAATGAGTAC
>Ga0099364_10006597_pt1 | contig 16844 bp, 14 predicted proteins | sample TergutTh196P3_FD_73070 | JGI IMG/M metagenome (GOLD analysis project Ga0099364, IMG submission 73070) | Microcerotermes parvus P3 segment gut microbial communities from Pointe-Noire, Republic of the Congo - Th196 P3 | ecosystem: Host-associated > Arthropoda: Insects > Digestive system > Gut ... | reverse complement strand
TGCAATCCATTACTACCGTTCCGTCCACTGTTTCCTTTGAGGTACTCCTCGTCAAGATGGTGCCTCACTTCCGGTACTTCGCCAAGAGAGTGTTAAGACTCCGAGGCGACAACCTCGACGACGCTCTGCAAGAGTTGACTCTGCTTGCCTTCGAGATATACAGTTCGCTGGCAAGGCGAGGCAAGCAAACGTTCTTCAGTCCGATTATGAAGTTCGCCATCGGAAAATACAAATCAGGGAGAAGGTTCACCGGTTACAATTCGACCGACGTTCTTTCGGAAGGAACAAAGGTACTCGGTCGGACTGATGTATGCACAGGGAATACTCTCTGTTTCCTGTTCGGTCGGCAAGATGTCGCCCATTCAGTAGAGTTCAGACTCGACTTTGAGAATTGGTATCAACAGCAAACACTCCGGGATAAAAAGATTATCCGTTTGCTTGCGATGGGAGAAAATCCCAGCACCATTGCCAAGACGGTCAGTGTATCCCCCGCAGCGATTACCTACTCCCGGCGAAGGTATGCAAAGAGTTGGGATAGATATATCGACAACGATAGAGGAGGTTTCACAGGACAATCGGCATAGATTGTAATGTCAGGGGAGTTGACTCGGTGTTGACTCCCTTTTTCTTATTCCCTATCGGATTCGATATTCTTTTCTAACAACGATTAAGTCGGTTGCTTTTCTTTGGTAGATAACAATGTAATCAACATTACTAACATACCTAGTCGAGTTATGAACAACACTCGGCGTAACACCCATCAGGGGGAAAGGAAGGCAACGTGAAATCATTTTTACTACCAAACGGAATAGCCCGAATCAAACGGCTCGGCAGTGGTCTCGGCATTCGTTGGTATGTATTTTATCCCAGTGGCATAGACCGCCATCTAGGGGAACAGTGCAAGACGTTCATGAAGAAGGCAGAGGCAGTCGCTTTTGTGAAGAGTCTACAAGCAGGACATACAACGAAAGAGGGTGTCGCATGAGTAGAGTTATCCGAACACCCTACGAAAACTGCGATTTACACCAAGCCCTTATGAACACCGGCTATGCAGTTTGTCGGAAAAACTACTACCACAACGGCAAGCACACCGGCAAAGTAGTGGACTACTACGCACCAGCGATTGACTATACTTCGCAAAGGTATAAAAGAGCGACCCTCTCACAACTTTATGAACGGGATAGAAGACTGGGTACAGATTTTGTCGGTGATTTAGCACGAGACCTACGAGGCTTTGGAGGAGACCCTCTCTACAAATACTTCTATTGAAGGTAGTGAGGCATTCGGACTATCGCTCTGCAATGTTGTAGAGTGATTTATTAACCGGGGATTGATTCCCCCCCTAAAAGGAAGTGCGGAAGTATGGTGTTAACAAAATGCAAGATTTACCGCCCGATGCTTTTAGAGAGTGTGTTGCCGCTCTCACAAAGGGGGTAGCGTAGATAGTACAGAATCAATCCTATCCTGTCGATACCGATGGGATAGGATTTTCGGTAATAGTGTAATCGTTTTGTAATCTTCTGCGTAGAAGGTGCGATTGCATAGATTGACAAAATCTTTTAACAAGGGAGAATAACATGAGTACATTTTCAGACAAGACCATCGTGAACGAAACCGATACACCGGAAAACGAGGGGGCAAGCCTACAATGGGAGGCATTCCCGATAGACTGTTTCCCTCCGGTATTGCGGGACTATTGCATAGCAGTCGCTCGGTCAACACGTACCGACCCGGCGTACACTGCCGCCTTCGTCCTGCCGGTGGTGTCCAGCAGTATAGGTTCGCACATCGTTTTGCAAGCAACGCAGGATTGGCAAGTACCGGCGATACTGTGGTCATTACTCGTTGCCGATAGTGGGTCGGGTAAATCGCCCACTTGGAAGTTAGCCGTGAAACCTCTGATACAGAAACAGAGGGAGTATAGTCGGCAATACGATGAGGCGATGAAGACCTACGAAGTCGCACTTTCCGATTGGAAAAAGTCGGGCGGAGAGAAACCGGAAGCACCCAAGCACCGGTTCTGTCATATCAGCGATTGTACCACTGCCGCATTGATACAGATACTCTCGGAAAACTCTCACGGAGTCTGTGCCAGTTACAACGAGGCATCAACATGGCTCGGCAGTTTTAGTAGCAATGGCAAGGATGAGGGAATATACAACGACGTTTACGATGGTTCCACTGTGCAAGTCAACCGCAAGACCGGCACTCGTTACATTGAGGCAAGCCATACGAATACCAGCGTAACGGGGGGGATACAACCGAACAGTCTCTATGCTCTCTTACAGAAAAATCCGCAGTTCTATTACAGTGGATTCCTTGCACGATTCTTACTGGCAATGCCGCCCGATGTGCCACGATACTTTTCCGATGACTCCATTCCCGATGAGGTATCAAGTGCATACCGCCGATTGATTGAAACACTCTTTGCTTGGCGGACGGACGAAAGTGCAACGCCCGATGAACCCTATGCGGTAACATTGACACCGGAGGCAAAGGAAATGTTTGCCGATTTTCATAACACACTTGCCGATGACCGCAATTCGTTGACTGCCGGTGTGATGAAGTCGATATTGTCAAAGATGTCGGGCTATGCTCTTCGGATTGCACTGGTATTACACATCACAGAGGTTGCCGGTAACAGTGCCGATGATAATTTTCCTGACTGTATCCCTGCTATATCAGAGGAAACGATGGGCAAGGCGATTACATTGGTGGAATGGTATCGTCGGGAGACCAGTAGAATACTCCACAAGATTAAGCCGGGCAGTGGTGTGGCGGTGGACAAAGAAGTTATGGCAATCGTCAAACACATTCAAAATCGAGGGGGACAGACGACGGCACGTTTGGTATCGCAGTATGTATCGGCATTTTCCGGTGTGGGTGGAGCAGGCAGAGCGATGGAGAAATTAGAGTCGATGGCTCGGAATGGGCAGTTGCTTGTTTCTGAACAAAAAGCAGTCAACAGGCGAATGGTTCGAGTTTATGCCTTGCCCGACTCTACCTACGCTATCCCCGATGGCGGTCTATCGGACGACGGAGGTAGAGTAGATGGCGTAGATGGTACGAAATTCGTGAACGCCCCGTCAAGCGTTAGTAGTCGGAGCGAGGCAAAGGAACACCCGTATCAGTTGTTTGGTATTGCCTGATTTTTCCGGGGGAAGTGGAACTGATTATTGGCTTTCCCCCTGCGTTTGTCCAAAAGATAACCCAATGGCGGATACAATGCGTCGGCGGCGGGCGGGGAAAAGCCGGAAAAAGAGTTGCGATTTTCTGATTGTTCTCTTAAAAGTCGGCAATCTTTGCGGTAAAATAACGGCACTCCACGAAGACATCCGCCAGACCGATAGCAAAATCGACAAAATGGTGTATGATTTGTACGGGTTAGAAGAAGTTGATACAACACTCAAAGAAATAAGCAAGACGTTAGAGGAAATTAAAAAGATTGTGCAAAAATGAACGAAAGGCATGTGTTTTCAGCAAGTGGAGTTGTGATTATGGACAGAGTAGAAATTTTGTTTTCATCGCCCCTCGGTTTTGTCGCCAAACTCCACCAACTCGATACATTTCGAGAGGTTTTTCATTGAGATTGCAAAGTGAAGATTCTGTTTGAATTCATGCCCCATAGAGCCGTCGAAAAAATCTTGTGGTTGTTGTTCCCGAAAGTGATCGTGTAAAAAAATTGCTTTAACAACAAAATGAAAAAGTTTTTCTGGTAATTGCCCCTGATTAGCAGTTAGATCTCGAATGCTATTTTCTACCTCTCTAATCCACTCATAAGGCGAAATAGCATATAGTTCGTAACATAGTTTATACGCTCTCGTAGGCTTGTACATGCGTTCTTTGGTTTCAGAGTCGAGATCAAACAATTCCCAAGCATTGTGATCTTCAGTAAGCCTGTCTATTATTTCCGTTGCATTACTTTTTTCGCTAATGATTTTTTTGTAAAAATCTGTATCACGTAGTTTTAATGCGACCAAAAGCGGTAGCACAAGTCGCTTTGCCAATTCTGGTTCAATAATTGATGCAACTACCATTGTTCTAACGAGGTATTCCGTTTCCCGAAGCGAAAATCCAAAGCATTTCGACACAATGGCAGCCCATTCAATTTCACCGGGTGTCCAACGGTCATTGCCTTCTATCGCATATTTACCAAAGGTACTCGTGATGAAGGCATCGGAATTGCTTGTTTTCAAGAAAAATTCCAAGTCTACGAATCGTCGGAGGTAGCCATCAACATCAATATCTCCGTAAACAGAGCAAATAGATTTTCCTAGTTGTTCACGGTCAATGCCCAGTACAAAAACGATACCGGGAAGTTCAAAGAAATGTTTGATTCTCTCCAGCAATTCGATGGCAAACAGAGGGCGACAACGATCCAACTCGTCGATAATGATAATCAACGGCTTTCCTGTTTCTCCTCGGCACCTTTTTGCTATTTCTTTTAGTCTTTTCTTTGTATCTTTCAATCCAGCAGTTTCAGTGGCATACTCCTCAATCATTTTTTCTGCGTGCGATTGTAACGTTTTGGCATCCAGTCCAGTCTGATTCAAAAGATGACTGCCTACACCCTTTATCGAAGGTATAAGAACTTCTTTGAATGTTTTGCCCATCTCCCTCCATGTGCCGTCCTTTATTTTATCCCATATTTGTCCCACAAGGGCGATAAAAGCGTTGTCGCAGTAATCATCTTCCCAAGCACTGAAATAGATGGTCGAAAACTTGTCGTTCTTCAAACTTTGCTCCCACATCTTGAGAAAAACGGTCTTGCCTGTTCCCCAAGCACCGTTAACACTTATGGTCAACGGACTGGTAATTGCAGAAACAATTTTCGTAAGATTCTCTCCGAACTCTTCTCTACCTATGAAATCGTTTTCATAAGGACAGTCCGGCGGAATATCGAATTTCGGATGTTTCAGTTCCATTGGTAGTTGAGTATCGAGTGTTTTGGAAACGTGTTCAAGCCAACGATTAACGCTTACAGGTGCTGTTTTTGCAGGAATTGACTCGCCAACTCACACTCCCGGTCATTATCGTTCATTTTGAAGGGAAAATCAATACCCAGCTACACCAAAATAGACGAAAAACTTCCCAGCATCTCACCCCGCTGAATTTATAAAATTCGATGCCGTTCTGCTAATAATTGTTACCTCACGCTCCCTTGTTGAGATAGTCCGTCATGGCTTCCACTTCGCCATTGAGATATTCGAGGACGTTCTTTTCCGTGAATTCTTCCTCTTCTTCCAATTCGGCATAGTTTTTTTGAATTGAGGATGAAGCAATTTCTTGAAGGGACTGAAACACTGAAAGACTGAAACTGTCTATTGACCAGTAGATGTGCAAGTTTATTTTCTGTTCAATATGAACAATCGGGGTAAAATAGGCAAAATCGAGCATTTCCCGTTTTTGACGGAGAAAATGCCAAAAGTCGCTCTGTTTCCGTTACGGCATCGGGGGAAAATTCAAATCTTGCACGTCTACTGGTCTATTGACTTCCCGATTGTACCGGTTATAGTCATGATAAGAAAGAGGGGTAATTTGCTATGTCCAGTAATCAAGAAGAAATAATAGTCCGACACATTTTTGCACGCGATATACTGCCGAAACTGTTATCAATTTGCGGTACAGTATGTCGTGACGGTCAAAAACTTCCAACTGTAACTTCGGGTTTTGCCTGGGATTATAAAGATGAACTTCTCTTCATTACTGCGGGACACTGTATCAAAAAGCTTAATTCATATAAAAAACAGTATGGAGAGGATAATGTTAAATTGTTTTTAGGGGACGGTTACTCGTCCTCCGATTCTCCGATGCTATCATTCCCCCTTCCAATGGATCAGGATCGAATTATCGTAGTAGATACAGAAACCAAAGACAAGGCAGATTTCGCAATAATAAGGCTGCCGAAACTCATGCAACAAGCGTTACGTGATAATGGCGTTGTTCCTTTCAATAGAGAAGAGAATGCAAGCGTGCCGCATTGGAAAGATTTCGATATATTTTATCTTTTTGGTTTTCCCAGAAAATCATCATTTTGTGAAGATGACATTATATCCCATGAACCGACATGTATCCCACTTGGCTTTAAGGAAATTGATAGCAGTGGTCGTTTCAAAGGCAAAATTACATCAAGAAAAGAATCGAGTGATTTTGTTAAGGGTATGAGTGGCGGACCTATTGTCGGTATTAAAAATTATGAAAACTCCCACAAGAAGTGGGTGATGGCGATTCAAAGTTCTCAAGTTAATTCGGGACTTTACGTTTATGCAACTACGGTGGACACTGTTATTGAGTTTCTGGAACAGAATCCAGAAGAGTTTGCCAGGATTATTGCCCCATATTGAATAGAATGTCCATTCCCTCACGCTCCCTCGTTGAGATAGCCAGTCAGGTATTCCACTTCGCCATTGAGATATTCGAGGACGCTCTTTTCCGTGAATTCTTCCTCTTCTTCCAATTCGGCGTAGGTTTCCCACTCCCAATCCTTGATTGTGGCACAACCAATCAGGTTTTTGCCTTTGGGATCGAACTTTGCCGCCTTGATTTCCCAGCCGTCTTTGGCATGTTTCGTGCCGTACAAGCCAAAAATGAACTTTTGCATAATCTGTCCGGTGTCAAACGCACGTTCGCCGTCCTCGACCTTAATTCTATCCGCCGCCTCTTTCGGGGTGCAGTATTCCGATTTTCCACTTGGGAGGGCTTCCCCCTTGTTTAGGAAATCTTTGCAAAAACTCGTCCACTGAAAAGCACTGTGTTCTAATGGATTTTCCATGATGTTCTCCCGTTTGGATTGAACGTATTATCCTGTTTTTCAGCGAAACGTCAATGAGTTCGTAGATTTGTACCGGTTATGCCGTATGGACAAACTGGGCAGTGTAAAGTTTTCCGTTTTTTCAGTTGAAGTGGCTTGCTTTTGGGGAAAAATGCACTATAATACACCCAAGATTTGAAATAGAAGCCCGGTTGCGTACCGGGCTGACCACATTTCGAGTACGACAACAAATTTTGTGAAAACCGCTTCGGCGGACGACAGTTTTCTACTGACCACCGGGAAACCGGGTAGAAAATTATCGGTATGTTATAGAGTTGCGTGGCTCCCGAAAGGGATGCGTCGCGTATAACATGCGGGCAAAGTCAGCCTTGCGACCATGCTCCCCAGGCAAAGTAGCAATGCACCTCTTTGGTCGGAGGGATTATTCCCGTTTTCACAAAGCGTGCCGCTCCCGTCTTGAGCGTCTCTTGTTGCCATTCTCGATTTAACGATTTATGAAATTCCATGTCCGTCGAGAGGGAAAACCGAAAAACTGTCAACATGCCTTATCAACTATTCACGTTGATCTTGTGCGTATTGGTCATCGGGTTGCTGCTCTTCGACACGACAATGGCTGCAAACGATGAAGTCAAACGACTTATGACGTGGGCAGACTATATTTTGTGCTTCCTGTTTTTCCTTGATTTTATCTATGTGCTTGTAACATCGGAAAACAAGAAAAAATACATGATGACTTGGGGATGGATTGATTTGTTGTCGTGCATTCCAACTTTCGGGTGGGGCAGGTTAGCAAGGATTATCAGAATTTTGAAGTTGCTAAAAACGATCCGAACCGGTCAAACTTTAATCAAGGCAATAAGTCAACGAAGAGGGGAAAGTGCATTGCTTTCGGCGACCATCATACTGATTTTCGCAACACTTTTCGGCTCGATTGCGATTTTACAATGCGAAATGGACGAAGTGGATGGGAACATTATGAACGCTCCTGATGCCGTATGGTGGACATTTTGTACCATCATGAAAGGCGGTTGCGAAAATTATGATCCCGTATCCATTGAGGGACGATTGGTTGCTATTGTTTTGATGTTTGTTGGTATGACATTTAGTGCCACCATCATTGGATTTATGGCAATGTTACTGACATCGGGCAAAAATAAAGAGGAAAACGAAACGACAGAGAATTAACGAAAGGGTTTACTATGGCTATATGGGGCAAATCAAAAAAGACTGAAACAGAAAACGACCAAGAGGTTCAAGATGCGGATGAAGCCACCGTCGATACCGATGCGGCTCAACCAGAAGAATCGAAGGAAGAGGCAAAGACTCCTCAACCGCAAGAAAACCAACCTGTTCCCGGCATGTCTGACAAATGGGAATATAGTCCAGAGCCACAATCGGTCAAAACATTTGCAACATCCGCAGTGAAAACGGTACTGAACGGCATTAGATTAGGCATTTCCCCTGATATGGAAATTCGTCCTGCGGGAACCGAAGAATGGAAGCCGATCAAAGAGTGGGAAACGTTTGCAAAGGAATGTAACGCTTTGGTTGCGTTGCAAAAAACGAGTGAACCGGCATCAGATTCCACTTCCAATGAGGTAAAAGCTCTCGTTGAGACTCTGCAAGCAGAAATACGTAGTCTCACGGAGGCAATGGAATACACCAAAACGTTCACCTCGAACCAAAAATCGCAGATTGATACGCTCTACGAGGAAAACCGAAAATTCAAGGAGGACATTATTGGGAAGTTCAAGGAAAAACTGGCACTGGCAATCGTCGAACAACTGGATATTCTCGACAACAAAACCGTTGCCTACAAGGAAAATGAAATTTCCCAAGAAGATTTCCTGTCATTCTGCTGTGAGTTGGCAAATGATTTCCGGGAGATATTGCAGAACCGTCTCGACATTGACCACCTTACGGCAGTGCCGGGGGAAGATTGGAAATCGCAAGAGCATAAAATCCTCCGCCGCCACAATACCGATGACCCTTCATTGAACAAGAAAATCAAATTTGCGAAGCGTTACGGCTATAAGAACGAGGCAGGAAAGATTATCCGACCGGCACTGGTCGAAACCCACGAATACATTGCTCCGGCAAAGCCCGCCGAAGAAATGAACCAAACAGAACAGGAGACTCTGCCTGACAATCCCGAACATCAAGAACCGGAAACATCGAAGGACGTTCCTACGACCGATTCTTAAAACCTTAATCCCTTCCTTTCACCCTTTTTACGGAGAACCTTTATGTCCAATGACAAAAAACATGTGTATGGTATCGACCTCGGAACCACTTACTCTGCCATCTCGTATGTCAACGAGTTTGGCAAGGCAGAAATCATCAAAAATTCTGCCGGTGGCTCTACTACGCCTTCCGTTGTCTATTTCGAGACGGCGAACAACATCGTTGTCGGAGAAGATGCCAAAGATGCTGGAAATGCCAGCAAGGAAGATGCAGCACGGGTCGTCGATTCCGTTAAGCGGCAAATGAGCAATACGGTCTATACGTTCGAGGCATTCGGCAAAGAATATGACCCCGTCGCTGTTTCTGCATTGATCCTCAAAAAGATGGTCAACGATGCCAAAGAGGCAGGACACGACGTTCAGGACGTTGTGATTACCTGCCCCGCCTATTTTGGCGAGTTGGAACGGACTCGAACCCGGCAGGCGGGAGAAGCCATCGGCTTGAATGTCCTCGAAATTATTGATGAGCCAGTTGCGGCAGCGTTGAATTACGGCTTGGAAAAGCCCGACGTGAAAGGGAAAAACGTCATCGTGTACGACCTCGGTGGCGGAACCTTTGACGTAACGGTCATCAGCATCGGTAGCGATCCCAACAGGGATGAAATCAGAGTCATCTGCACAGAGGGGGATCACCTACTCGGCGGGAAGGATTGGGATGACCGCATCGTCCAGTATTACCTCGATCAGTTTGAAGAGAAAACAGGTCGAGACATTCGGCAGGCAGACCCCGAAGAAACGCATGGCATCATGTACGATCTTCAGACGGCAGCGGAGAAAAATAAGAAAACGCTGTCCAATCGAGAAAGCGTCTCGCAAAAAGTTTCGTTTGAAGGCAAGGATGTCAAGGTCGAATTGTCCCGTGGGCAGTTTGAAGAAATGACGACAGCCTTGTTTGATCGTACCGCCACCTTGACCGACCGACTCTTGGAACTGGCAAAGGAAAAAGGAATTGCGAAGATAGATGCGTTCCTTCTTGTTGGCGGCTCAACCAAAATGCCCCAGATTGCCAAGAAGATCGAAGAAAAATATGGTGCTTCGCTGGGTATCAAGCCAGAATCCTTTGATCCCGATGAGGCAGTTTCCAAGGGAGCAGGCAAAAATGGTCAGATTGCCATGATCAGAAACATGGGAGCAGAGGGAAAGTCCGACAAGGAAATTTCCATTGCAACCGGCGTGGCTATCGAGGGCATCGAAAAAGCCAAAAAGACCGTCCTTGTCAAAGTTGCCACCAAGACCTACGGAATTGGCGTTGTCAATGATGAGGTCAGCAATCTGATATTCAAGCAGTCCGAAGTTCCGTTTGAGATTACGGAAACCTATTATGCAGTTTCCACCACCGATACTCTTGCCATGTCATTTTGGGCAAGTGATGAGGAAAAGATGAAAAACATCAGCCGAGGCAGAGCCACTCTCCTCGTGGAAAAGCCTTTCTATCTCGGTCAAACGGTTCCGGGCGGGACTCCCGTCGGAATTACGGTCAAGTTGAGTCAGGAAGGTAAACTGTCCTTGTATGCCGTGGTTGCTGGTTCCACGCCCTTTGAACTCGAATTTGTCGTCGAAGGTGCTCGTGATGAGCAAGAGATGAACGACCTCAAAAAAGAATTGGCAAACAAGAGCACAACGTAAAGTATGTCGGGAACCGCTTGGAGAGTTTTTTGCTCTCCGAGTGGTAGCCCATCAAGTAGTTATCGTCAACATTCGACACCTTAACCCCGTTTATTAACCATGTCCACTCCTTCCGTAAATATCTACCTTGTACTTGATCTTTTTCTTGACCCGGCAGAAATCAATTTTGACCGGCTTAAGAATGAGGTTAAGAAAAAGATTACTATTTGGAGTCGCAATCCGAAGCAATTTGCCCATCAACTACAAATCGCACAGGATTTTATGACCCGCCGGTCTCCACCAAGACAGGACGAAGGGGGCACTCTGGATTACCAGGCAAGATTTGCCCGTGAAAAACGGGAAGCAGAAGGCAAAGAAAAGGCTGCCTCATACGAAGACGATGGTCGTCTTGAAAGGGAAGAAGTTGATGAGCACGTCAAGGAATATAGCCGATATTTTCAGGAAGACACCATCAAGTCGTGGTTCACCTTGGCGATTGATGAAGGTGGAGAATATGTCTTTGAACCACCGGGGGAACCGAAGTATCCCGTAAAAATTGTCTCTGACAAGGACATGCGGAAAATCGGCAACGACCTGAGAATCATTTTTGGCAATGAAGAAGCAACGTTATACGACCTTCTTAAAGCATCTCAGTTAACAGATATAAGTTTCCTCCAACAAACTGCAAAAGCAGATTACGAACGTGTTCAGGGCGACCCGATGAAAGGGAGAGATGAAACGGTTGATGCCAAAATTAGGGCATTAGGAGAGGCAATGACGCTTTTCAAAGATGTTGATTCCAAGCAAGGGTACGACATTGCTCTTTCTCATCGTTCCTTTTATCAATTAGTTGAAAAAAGGTTTAAGGGTCGGGCACTCAAAGGTTGGATAATGGTTGCGGAATACCAAACTTCGGTAAAAGAAGTTTGTGATTCAGGACTCCCCGAAGATGAGGCAAACTGGCTCGTGTACAATTATTACTGCAACACGAGGAGTTGTCCACATCCCAAACGAACCAATGATGAGGAAGTTGCTGTTGCAAAAAAGGAAGCGGAACAAGCCAAGGAAAAAGCACGGCAAGAAATTGAAGCGGCAACGGAAAAAGCCAACGCACGGATTGCTGAAGCAAGAAAGGATGCACAGAACAAAGTGGATGCTGCCGAACGTGAGAAAGAGGCAGGAATTAAAACTGCTCAAGAACGGGCAACCCGCATGATCGGCGAGGCTGAAGCCAGTGAAAAGGCAGGAGTGAAAGCCGCCAATGAAAGGGCAGACCGTCAAATCGCTGATGCCAGGTCAAATGAAAACGATGCGATTCAAAAACGATTCGCTGCCGAAAAGGCAAAAGAAGAAGCGGAAGAGATTGCCGGTAATGCCATGAACCTTGCCCGTAGGGAATTTGCTGACGAAAAGGCGGCTGCTACCGCAGCGAGACTGGCTGCCGAGGAAGATCAACGAGTCGCCCAAGAAAAAACCGACGAGGCTCATACAACTATCAGGCAAGCAGAACAAGACGTTAATGCTGCGAGAATGTTGCAACACGATGCCGAGAATACGGCAGACCGTGAAATTGCCAATGCGAGAAGTGCGGAGGAGAAACAAAGACGGGCGGAAAGAATCGCCAGCAGATCCATTTTGGCAACGACTGTAATCGTCGTGTTTGCCGGATTTATTTCTTTGTACAGCATCTATCACGGAACGTATTCTGCCAGTGTCGCAGCGACAGCAACTGGACAACTTGCCGAGTATGTGCAAACATTTGACTCGAGGTTATCCGCAGCCACTAACATCGAAAGAGACCGAGCAGACGAAGCCGTTAGAAAAGCGGATGTGAGAGAAGCCGAAGCCGTTGCCAAATTTAACTCTGCTGACCAAGACCATAAACGGGCACGAGAACTGCAAATTAAAGCAGATGAGGCATTAGCCAATGCCATGAAAGAGCGTACTGATCTCCTCCGAGAACGGGAAGCCGTTGCCAAACAGGAAGCAACTGCTACCAGTGAAATAGCAAAGGCTCGTGAAGATCAAAGAATTGCAGAGGAAGCCACAACCGTAGCAGGTAACACTATGAATGAAGCCAACCAGAGGCTACAGGAGGCTAGAGTAATAGTAGCCGATGCCGAACGGAGAATAGCCAATGCCGAGCGGAATGAAGCCGTTGCAAGAGCGACAGCGGCAAGGGAAACGGAACGCCGAATGGGTATTGAAGCCATGATTGAAGCGGGGGCACCGTTACGGTTTCCTTTGGAAGATAACGAACGAGGAGATACTGTATGGCAACAAGGCGATGTACTATATCAGCCCGTTTCTCATCAGGCAACTCCACTTTCGGGGCACGTTAATCCCGCTACTCCATCAACGAAAACTACCAAGGATATTTTCCGTGATATTACTTGGCGTTGGTGTCTCGAAAAGGAATTTGGAATAGAGAATGAATTAGGAGAGTTGGTCGGCGAGGTTACGGGAAAGCCGAGAACAGGTTATAGGGAATCCAAAAATGGCAGCCTTGTTGCCGAGAAAAGTGAATTTCCACAAGAGATTAGACTGAAATTTTCTCCCATATCGCACAATCCAAGAGAAGACTATGAAAGGATCCTCTCTAACTTACAGGTAAAGTCAGCCTTTGGAGCATGGGATGAATCCATTTGGACATTGGACGGAAGACGGATGCTGGCAATGCGTGGTTATGACTTTAATATAGATCGAAGAGTCGAAAAAGAAAACATTATTGTTCGGACTGATCATCCAACACCAATACGATATGATGTAGCCCCGTGTGGTGTGGCAAAATTAGATAGACGGTTTATGCTGGCAGAAATCCCTGTAACACAAGAACTCTGGGAAAGTGTGATGGGAAATAATCCGAGTCGTTTTGTGGCAGCAAGCCGACCCGTGGAGAATGTTTCGTGGGAAGATTGCCAAGAGTTTCTTGCTAAACTCAATGAGATGAAGGAAGAACTCGGAGTGCCTCACGGTTACGATTTTACACTGCCGTTTGAATATGAATGGGAACATGCTTGCCGTGCTGGTAGGACTACCCCCTTTTATTTTGGATGGCACTGGGATGATGAACGGGCAAACGGCAATAAAAACCGCTGGGAAACGAGCATTGTAGGAAAATATCCTCATAACCGTTGGGGATTGTACGATATGCATGGCAACGTGTGGGAATGGTGTCAAGACGAGGCGGGTTTCGGGCCGCTACTGGTTGAAGGTAGGGAAAATGTTCTCGAAGGCTTTTACCGTAGCCGTCGGGGTGGAAGTTGGAAAACTTCAGCCGAAAATTGCCAAAGTGCTTATCGCAGTTTTGGCAACCCGAAGAGGGGACATGACGATACTGGATTACGTCTTTGCTTGGCAGCATCGAAATAGAGATCAGGTTGTTTGATAACGATAATCTGAAGTTGGAGAGTCGAACCGTAAGCAACAGTTTTGTTTGCTGTTGTCAATTTTTTACCCTTTGTCAATGAAAGGAAAAGAACTATGTTTGTGAAAAATTTCGATGATGCTGTTGGCGGCATCCATTATTTAGCAGACCTCGCCGAAAAGGTTTGCAGCAACGAGGAGGCACTCGCTTTAATTAAGGAGTTGTTCGATGGAACCGGTGCCTGCCCTCTTTGGATAGGCGAAGACTTGCCTCCAAGACGTGCAATGAACCTTCTCATAGCAAGCGGATGTTTGCGTCATGTCCAAGCCAGTATTCTGGCAGATGGAGAAGTTGAAGAATCTGAACTGGAAGATTCTTTGGAGATTGTGCTTCCCCTTGCTGCATACTTTGGGAATCACCTGAAAAACTATCAACAATTTGCCGAAATGTCGCCAAAAAAGTTGGTCGATTTTCTGCGTTTCCACCAACAGGATGATGCTCCGTGGGGAGGAAAACTCCGAACAGTCATGCTCGATGTCAAGAATCTCGACCACAAAGCGATAGACATTGCGGATATTGAAAGAGAGTTTCCCGGAGGCAATCTTGTCGCTTGCTTGGCTGCTTTTTGCTCCAAACGGCGACTTTTTGAGATTTACAATGACATCATCAACTATGTCATGCTCAAGATATTAAGCGATGACAAGCGACTTCGGACTTCCGGCATTGAAAAGGGGATTGAGGGTTTTCAGTACCTTTGGTCAAACATCTTGCGACACCGCTTGCTGGACTACTATTTCACGTTGGTCGAAGATCGCTATGACGATTCTCGCTTAATAAAGGTACGCAAGGTTCTGTCTCAAGAATTCGCAAAATGACATAGCCTGCCCTTTTACCGCAATCACACCCTTGCCATAAAGAAAATACTATGAAGCCCCAGTATAGCAAGAAAGACATAGACTCGATTCTTAAAGTCTCCGAACGAAAAGATGTTAATACGCAACTTGAACGTGACTTGCGTCACTATTACAACATTGCGAGAGATAGCACGGCACTCGAACGAATTCGGGAATCGGCGAACCGTGGAGATGCCGAGGCACAATTCAATCTTGGTGTTTCTTATTATCGAGGCGACGGTGTGGACGAAAACAAAAGGGAAGCAGTAAAGTGGTTTTGCAAAGCGGCAGAACAAGGATTTGAACGGGCGTTGAAAGTATTACCCATCTGCCCTCCATTCCATCCACTTCATATTGCTGCTGTCTCAAACGATACGGAAATGCTTGAGACTCTCATCCGCCAAGGAACTGATCTCGAAGTGAAAGAGGGCAACGGTAAAACACCGCTTATTTGTGCCGCCTTATACGAAAACCCTGAAGCGTGTCGTCTGCTGATAGAAGCCGGTGCGGATGTTAATGCGAAAGGCAACGAAGACCAGACCCCGTTACACATTGCCGCCCTCAATAATTCCGATATAGCGGTTCTGGAATGTCTTGTAAAAAATGGTGCTGATTGCAATGCGAGGAAGTCCCCCAGAGACAACCACGACGATACGCCTGTACAATTTGCCGCTGGGTACAACCCCAATATCGAGATTGTAAAGTATCTCGTTTCACTGGGCGTTGATGTCAACGAAGGAAACAAGTGTGGACATGCACTTGCACACAAAGCAGCCTGGGCAAATCCCAATGTGGAGGTGATGCAATTCCTCGTTTCACAAGGAGCAGATGTTACTGCCGGAGACCATGATAACGACACGCCATTGCGTTTAGCCGCTCACATGAATCCCAATGTTGAGGTGCTAAAATATATCATTTCCTTGGGTGCAGATGTGAATGTCAAGAACAAAGACGGTGAAACTCCGTTACACTTTGCCGCCAAGCGTGAGTCAGGAAAAGAATTTTTGGAATACCTGATTGAAAAAGGTGCTGAAGTCAATACAATGAGTCGAGAGGGCAAAACACCGATAGACTATGCCAGCACAGAAGAGAAAAAAGCAATCCTGCGTGAAGCAGGTGGAATGTGCGGAGAGGAATTGCTCCTTACAGTATAAACACAAAAGGGCATTTTTGCCACATTGTATTTAGCGTCAATTACACCGTTCTTTCCTCCACTCTAAGCAATTATGGCTGGATTGATCAAAACTCCGTGTGTCGTGGTCGGAGGCGTTATCATGTTTAGCGAGTACCTATTAAGTGATTGGGAAGCAGATGACCGCAAGTGTTCCAGGGGGAACGGAGGCGGTAGTGGCAGTGGCTGTCTCGTGATGGTTGCCGTGCTGGGAAGCCTACTGACTGGCGGTTTTTTCGGTCTGGCTTTTATCGTGATCTGCATTGCACTTTGAAATACAGTAGAATACGGACGACAAGCCGGTTAAAATTGGCTTGTGTTCGTGGTAAATATACAGTGAGAATTGATTAACCACAAATGGAGAACATCATGAAAAAAGTAACGAAAACCGCAAAGGCAACAAAAAAGACTACAAGGAAAGCCGCCTTGAAAAAGGCAACGACAACGAAAGCAGGTTTGATCAGCATAAACATACTGGTCGATTCCAGTGGTTCAATGAAGCCCATCGCCAGCGACATGGCGGGAAGTCTCAATCAGTTGGTCGATGAACACCGTGATTTGAATGTTACCGTTACCTATTCGATTTTTGCGAACACTTATCAACCGGTATTCGCTGATAAGCCCATCGAAAAAGTCAATGAATTCACTCTCAAAGCAGATGGAAGCACGGCATTGATCGAGTCCGCCTGCAAAATGATCGACGAAGTGGGCGAACGATTGGCGGCAATGCCGGAGTCTGAACGCCCGGAAAAAGTGATGTTCGTCATCATCACAGACGGACAAGAAAACGCCT
>Ga0099364_10006596_pt1 | contig 16848 bp, 7 predicted proteins | sample TergutTh196P3_FD_73070 | JGI IMG/M metagenome (GOLD analysis project Ga0099364, IMG submission 73070) | Microcerotermes parvus P3 segment gut microbial communities from Pointe-Noire, Republic of the Congo - Th196 P3 | ecosystem: Host-associated > Arthropoda: Insects > Digestive system > Gut ... | reverse complement strand
TAGGAAAATATTCGGCTTTTTTAGGCAATCCGGCTTCCTGCAGAAAAGGAGCCAATAAACGGTCGACGTCGTATTGCAACAATACTTTGATATTTAATTCGCGCGACCGTTGGAAAGGGCCGTCAGTCAGTTGAACGCTGCACAGAGGGAAAGCATTATGATAAAGCTTGTCCTGGGCTTGAAGCGTCAAGCCAATCATGATAATCCACACTAAAATCAGATGTTTCTTCATTTTTAAAAAAGGGTTTTATATAGAAATTTTAAATCTCCCGATGAATTTTTTTTCACGATAGCACATTATTTGTTTATCCTTCCCTTTATCAATGTAAAAGAGTGAGGAGCAAAAGCATATGTCACCTTTTGTCCTGAAGCTTGGAGGTTGGCCTTTTTCGTCGTTTGTACATTGGTTACGCCGAAGTCGTTCATCGACTTGATGTCGGGGCCATTCACTTCATACACTTCAAAGACGCCTGCAAAACTACCTTCCTGACTGATAATATCGGTCGTGATAGCTCTGTCCTTGTTGCGGTTGACAACACAGATCGCAATCTCGTTTCCGTTGACAGACGCAGAAACGTCGAGATAAGGTACTACACCCCGCATCGCTGTTCCTTCATTGTCGCCGACGGCGAATGCTTCATTCGTATAGGTCGGGCTATCCACCAAAACATCTAGCGCTGTTCCATTTACGTTTTGAGCAAAAAGTTGTAACGGATAATAAATGGTTTGCAAAAACAAACTATTATTGTTCGTGAAGATTGGGGCGATAACATTCACAAGTTGCGCCATATTTGCCATTTTAACAATATCGGCATTGCGTACAAATACGTTGAGAAAACCTGCCACAACAAGCGCATCTTCGAGATTGTATCTCTCTTCTAAAGCGTTTATTCCTACTGTCTGCGCACCTCCACGAGCTCTATACCAAACGTTATATTCGGTCCACGCAATATAAACCGGCGTTCGTTTGTTCGTCCTTTGTTGTTGCTCGTAAAGCATACCGCGAACGGTCTTCGTGCGCGCTTCCATTACCGTCGGAGCTGACATAAAGTTATAATAGTTATCGTCATTATTTCCTACGTACATATGCAGTGCGATATAGTCGATATTCGGATAGAGACCTTCCAAAATAGTTCTGTTCCAGTGGTAGGGATTAGCATCCCTGCCATAATTTGAAGAACCTGCTGCAATAATCTTGATCGAGGGATCGACCATTCTCATCAGTTTGGATGCCTCGCGCGCTTTTTTAACATAGTCTTCGGCGTTGAGGTGTCCCATTTGCCAGGGACCGTCCATCTCGTTGCCAAGCGCCCAGTACTTGACATTATGTGGCTCGATGAAACCGTGTTCTTTACGGAGATTGGAGTAATACGAGCCACTGTTGGCATTGCAATACTCAACCCACGCCTGCACTTCCTGTATCGTTCCCGTTCCAAGGTTCACGCAAAAAAATGGTTCTGTACCAACTGTTTTGCACCACTGCGCAAATTCGTTGGTCCCGAACTGGTTGGTTTCAAGGCGTTGCCATGCATAGTCCATGCGGGGTCTGCGAACAGGTCCTACGCCGTCCATCCAGTTGTAGTTCGATACAAAATTACCGCCTGGCCAGCGTACCAAAGGAACATTAAGTCCTTTGACTGCTTCTAAGACATCTTGACGGTGACCGGTAGCATCCGACAGCGGAGAGCCCGGTTCATAAATACCGCCATATACGCAACGACCGAGATGTTCAACAAAATTGCCGAAAAGGTTCGGATCAATTTGGCCGACGGTGCGGTCAACATCGATTTTGATTTTGGCATTTTGAGCGCCGACTGAGCCAATAGTCACAGAGAAAACGATAGCTAAAATAATTTTTTTCATTTTTTTAAATAATTAATTAGTTACTTTGTCATAATTAAATGTATCAACGATTTTTCCGCTTTTCTCACCGGAAATTACGCGTAATTCAATTGATTCCCAAATTTCACCTTGCATACTGATTTGGGCTACCCGGCGTTGGAAGGCCATTGGTTACCGGAGTGCCGCTTTCATGCGACAAGACAAGGTTTGGGTAAAATGTGATGCCGCTACCGCAGACACTTGTCCCAGCCTTATGGGCATTGGTAAGCGGTTGGGTAACTCGAATGGTATCGGCCACTACGGCTGTAGCGCCAAAACGGCGCCTGACGGCAACAACGGAAGCTACAGTAGCTGTCTCGCTTCCAATGGAAAACGATTGTCCGGCGTTAAATCCTTCGACACTGTTAACAGGGATGGCAGTTGCTCCGGAAGCGGTGGAGGTTGCTACCGTAGTCCCTCCTGTTGTGCCCACTTCAACAATTGAAACGGTCTGCCTTTTCACTCCGGACCCAACAGTTACTTGCTGTCCGACAGCAAAGCCTGATGTATTAGCAATTTTTATATTGCTTGACCCTGCGGATGCGGGAGCTAATAAAGTGATTATATTTTGCAGTCTGAAATCTTCTTCACAATTACAGTCACTGTCAGCGCCATCGGGATACCGTCCGTAACTCCTGTTAATTTCTCCGACATTCGGGTTGGAAGGCGTCGCCCCACTGCCCGTTGCGGCAACGACGACAAGATGTCCTCCCTGGCTTTGAATCCCTTCAAGCGTAGCCAATTCAGGGCTGGTAATGGTGCCATTGCCGCTTGAGTTAGACTGTTGTGAACCGTAAATCATGGCATCCACGACCGTCTCCCCGTCGGCGCCCATTAAAGCGATGGAACCCGCCGAAACTGAAAGAGGGTCGCCATACCACTGATTTGGCGTGTTAATATCCTGATAACCGGCAGATTTTACGGCAGCATTAATAACGGGTGCTCCTGCCTCATGATTCATTTCCAAAGGGCGGTCTAACTTTATACCGCTGCCAAACGCCTGAACCGCATCGCCGCTTTTATGCTCAAAACGTGTCGTCGGCGAAAAACTTATCCCTGTTCCGCGACAGGACACATCGACAGTCGGCATGTGATCTTTTTTCAAAGGTTCGGTCAGTTCAATCTCTCCCGGATTCCTGCCCGGTGTCCCGCCTCTGGCCGGTTCCGAACTTATACTTATAATTCGTTTAACGACAACTATTTCCTTGCGGACGCCGGTATTAACAGTCAATTGATCGCCAACCGTCAAATTGACATTGGAATTAACCTTGATGATGGTTTCGCCTGCTTTGGCTCCAGCGGCAAGTATGGTCTGCGTGGATGCTTGTCCTACTTCGGTAACAATAAACTCCTCGTAATTACCGCCTCTATCTATACCCATCTTTTCTCCGACTACAAAGCCGGCTGTATTTTTTACCGGTATATTGGATGAACCGGCGGGAACGGTCAACCAGGGACCTGTGGAAACAGGCACAAAGATGACAGTCATAGCCGAAGCTGGGGCGCCTATACGCTGTATACTTCTTTTTTCGCTGTTGATTTCAATTTGTTGTCCTGTTTGAAAATCAGTGATACTGAATACGTTTATAGTATTGTCTCCCTTTTCGGCTTGCGAAGCCAACCCCGAATTTGCCATGCCGAGCAGGTAAAAACCTTTAGCTGCAATCTTCGTTCCCTCCGGTATGGTCGCTAATTTGACAGGCGCCCAGGCGCTTCGTGTATTGATAAGCGACCAGTTGGAAATATCCGCTTCTTCATTTGAAGCGTTGTAAAGTTCAATAAACTGGTTGGTGGGATTTGAACTTGTTCTTAATCTGACCTCGTTTATCTTGACCGGCATAACATTTCTTATCCGCTGTGCGTTTATATCCGATTGTATTCCTTTGCTATTACCGTTTTTCCATTCAGCTTTACCGGTCAGGTAACCTGCGTCTGTCGATTCGGGAGAAGTGACGGTAAATGTTGCGGTTACCGTTTTGCCGGGCGCTACCGTTTCTGAAAAAGTGTTAATTTTTTCGTTTGTCTCCGTAACCGCCACATTCCAGCCGTAAGGCAAGTCTATACTCAATTGGACTTTTTTTGCCGGTTTCCCGGTGGTATTGGTAAAGCTCGCCGTCACGTTCTGCGATGAGCGCGGCGTAAAGGTTACGATGCGCGACAGACTTACGCGCGGCACATCGTACCTTGCCGCCACGATGTTAGCCTGAACGGCTTTGATGGCAGCTTCGCCCGGATAACCCGCAGTCATAACGCCTTCGTAAAAGGTGCCGGCCGAACCGTTCCCGTTATCGCCTCCATTACCTAATTGAATGGAACCTTTCTTGTGCATAGGGTAATAATTATCGTTCTCTTTCGACTGAGGTCTGATACCCTTATAAAAAACAGACAGTTCGCCCTCCTGTGCATTTCCTCCGCGAATCTCCCAGATATTTCCGCCGCCGCCATTCACCATTCCGGTAACAAAGCGCCACTTGTCGATGGTCGGGTTTTCTTCATTCAACTTGGTGTTGTATCCTGAAAACAGTCCTGCCTCCATATCCGACATGATCCAGGGACCCGGGCCTGCGCCGCTTCCCCAGGCTGTCGATGTGCCAAAATATACGGTTGACATGGTACCTCTGCCTACTGCGTCGCTGTTGGTTGAAGTGTTGCCGTAATTAAAACAGCAGCCATTACTGAAATGCGTACCGTCGAAAACCATATATATGCCTTCCGGTTCATCGTTAATACCAAGCCCTGAAGCATCGTTATTGCGTAATCCCATTCCGGGCATGATGTATGCTCCATATGCCTTACGTCCGCTGATAGTGACCGGCGCCATGTCGGCGATCGGCAAAGTGTTGTATCCTCCTTTTGCAGGTCCAATAAAAGTTCCGGGGGGAGCCTGATACAGATGGTTGCCATTAGCTGATTGGTCGTAAATGATGGTCATCCAACAAAGCGTATTGGCACAAAAACAATCCTGGGCGGCAGCATCGGCATACCCGCCCGGATCGCCTCTGTCGGGCTGAACAACGCCGATATCCACCGTTTGGCCGTCAGACATGCGCATTATCTGGTAAAGCGGTCCATTGTAGGAAGCGAACAACGCCCGTGTGGTGCTGTGTGCCGACACACAAGGCGTACCCTCGGCAGAAAAAATGTCGCCCGGCCCTTCCGGTCTGGCCGGTTGGGAGCCTGCGAACGAAACCACCGAAAAAAAGATTGCCACCGGTAGTACAAACACCGTTGCAAGCATGACCGGCAAATTAATTTCTCTTTTCATTTTATCTGTTTTACCGAAACTCTTTTTTTGATGTTGAGAACTGCCCTTCGGATGATAACATCCAGTTTAAAAATCTTCCTCCCACCTCATCTACATCTGTTGAACGTATTATGGCGTTGTATGGTGCAATAAAGGCATAACGTTTATTTCTGACATTGTCATTTGTGGGCATGATTCCTTCAACTTTTAAAATTTTAATATCAGGGCTTTTATACATTCCCATGGCTATTTCTCTTTACGGCAGAAATAGCGGATGGACTAATAACCAGGGTTTTGGCTCAGTTTCCCATTGGCGTCAAGTTGTATTCTGGGGATTGGGAAAAGCGTTCTGTAATCGCCATTAGGCGCATGTGAAAACCATGATTTTTTAGTAAAAACGCCAAAACGGATCAAATCCTGACGACGACGGCCTTCCTGGTTAAATTCCCAGCCTAATTCATCGAGAAAGCGACCATACTGTACGTCTGCACCGCCTTCAAACGTATTTTCCGGAGTATCTCTGTTGTCTCTGAATCCATAATCATACACACTTCCTGCAAGGAGTTCGGCGCCGGTTACCGCCGCTTTTTCAGGGGCGTTTGTGAAAGCCCTTGCACGGATTTCGGTTACAATGACAGCAGCTTCATCCGCCCTGCCTGTCCGTAATAGACATTCGGCTTTCATCATCAAAACATCGGCATAACGGAAAAGAACAAAGTCATTATTCAAAATATTGGACGAGCCTAAGCCTATCTCATATTTTTCAAACCGAATACCCTGATTTTGTTCGGACTGAGCAATACTGTTTACTTCATTGACAAAATCCATCGGTTTACCGATAAACTCTGCGCTTCCGCTGGTAATAAGGATAGGATCCCCGGAAAGTGTAAATTGCGGTCCATAAATGAAATTGTCATGGTATCGGCTATCGTCGGGATCGAATGTGTCTATAAACTGTGGAATAGCGCACATGCCTCCCCAGGGTTCCATCGTGATATTATATTTATATTGCAGCCCGGAGGGTAATGTTTGCATATGGTGGTCGAATGCGTTCCAACTGGAGGTGTAGTTGGCATCAACCGCTAATCCGAACATGATCTCAAAAGAGTTCTGATTCTCGGTTACAAACACATTTTTCTGTCTCGGTTCCAGTCCATACCCTACACCCGAGTTGATAATCAAATCGCATTGCTGTATACATTTTTCCCATTCCGGAGCGCCTGTATAAACTTCTGCATTCAGATACATTTTTGCAAGCAACGTCCGGGCTGCCCATTCGTTGAAACGTGCGTATGTACTCATGTTCCTTTCTTTTGACAGAAGGGGGAGATTTTCCAGAATTTCCGCCAATATGAAATCATACACTTGCTTCCTTGTTGATTGATCGGGCAGGAATCCATCGGGAATATCAAACCTTGTTACGATAGGGACGTTTCCCCAGAGGTCGCACAATAAATAATAATAACTTGCGCGTGTTACCCGTAATTCGGCAATGATGGCATTGTACACTTCCAGATCGTTGATAGGCAGGAATCCGGATTCCATTTGATAAATCAACCGGTTGCAATTCGTTATTCCTGTATATATGCGCGTCCAGAGGTCTCGAATCCAGTTCTCGGTTTCTGTCCAGGAATGTTCGTGCGCACGCCTGTATAATCCTCCGTCTACCCAGCCATTGGGTCGGGCAGGTATAACTACCTGGTCGGCGGTAATTTCCTGATAACGCCAAACCCCATCAAAATCAAGCATTGAAGCACGCCATTGCGTGTATGCCGAACCAATAAGCGCCGGTATTTCTCTTTCGGTTGGCTCGAACTGTTCGGCTATTATGTCACTGTAACTTACATGCGCCAATTCGGTACATCCAAAGCTAAGAAGTGTGATCAACACAATCAAAAGTGCATTTTTATATTTAATAATTTCCATTTTATTCAGTATTAAAAATTAAAAACCAAGATTAAGTCCAAAAGTAAAAGTTCTGACTGTAGGGTATTTATCCCTGCTGTCATTTCCGGGATCAAGACCGCCTGCGTTCACCTCGGGGTCTATTCCTTTGTATTTCGTTATTACAAACGTATTAAGCGTCGAAGCATATATTCTGATTCTGCTGATGTATTTGATATTGTTGGTATTGAATGTATACCCCAGCGTAATGTTGTCGATTTTCCAGTGATCGCCTTTTTCTATGTAATATGAATTGTATTCAAGGTCCAGATCATTGTTTAATACCGCTTTGCCGAACACAGGTTCATAGGCGGATTTCAATCGGTTGTACTGCTGATGTGTTTTGGTGTTTTCGTAATACATTCGTTCAAAATTCAAGATATCGTATCCGAATGCGCCCCTCATGCTTACTGAAAAGTCAAATTTCTTATACCGTACGGAATTGTTCCAGCCCAAATAAAACTTGGGAAGTCCGTTCCCCAAAATCTGTTTATTTTCATCCACTTTGGCAAACTCACTGTAGGGCACAGCGTTTCCTGTTTCCGGGTCGGCGTAAATCCACTTGCCGTCATTGTCAATATCAATCACTTTATATCCCCAGAAATTACCGATTTTACCTCCGACATCTAACCGGTGTGTAGGACCATAGATAGGGATCTGCGCATCGCCGGCTGTAATATAAGAGTTTTGGGGTTCATATAAATCATTGGACAAGGTGACTAATTTATTTTTATTTGTCGAGAAATTCAAGTCGGAACTCCATTCAATATCTCTGTTTTTTACGGGTATTGCCCTTACCAATATTTCAACGCCTTCGTTTCTCATCTCGCCTACATTCGCACGGGTAGTATTGACCAAGTTCGGCGGCACAGGCACCGTATAATCGTACAGCAATCCGTCAATCACGCGAACATAATAATCAATACTTCCGGATAGACGGCTACGAAGGAAGGCAAAATCAAGGCCGATATTCGTTTCCTTTTTCTCTTCCCACCTCAGATATGGATTGGGATTGCGCCTGGGCACAAGTGTTTGAATCCATTCCCCGTTCGTATAAACCGCCCCGCTATATCCAAGGGTTGCTACCCCCAGAAAAGAACCGCTTGGCTGAGTTCCGGTTACGCCATAACCGGCGCGCAGCTTCATTTCGTTAATAAATGTAACATCTTTCAGGAATGCTTCTTCCTTCAATCGCCAACCAAGGGAAACAGCTGGAAAAGTACCCCACGGGTTCTTAGTCCCCCACAATTGACTGGCGGCTTCGTGACGTAAACTGACTAAAAGCAGGTAACGATCTTTATAGCTATAGTTCGCACGACCAAAAAAACCTATCAGGTTGGTTACGCTTCTATTGCTGCTCATATTCCAAAATGTTGTTCCTTTTGTGGCGGCCTGTGCCAATCCAATGTTATGCTGACCGAATATGTCTGTGGGGAAATCGGTGTCATTCATCGAATGACTTCTTCCGTCGTAATCCTCGTAACTATATCCTCCCAACACGGTAAAATTATGCTTCCCGATAATTTTTTTATACTCGGCGGTTAAATTTACCAACCTGTCCACATTTTGTCTGGCGTCAAGGTTTGCAGAACCATTGCGACCGTTACGAACGGTTGATATATGATTACGGGTTTCATAGGATCCGCCATGCGAGTGATATTTTGAATAGGATATAAGCGCTTTCAAACTCAATCCTTTCATAGGATTTAATGTAATTGTCCCGTTGAAACGGTTGAGCAATGAACCGGATTCATTATCCTGTTCCATAATGCGGGAAACAGGATTTTCAACTTCAAATATACCGGCTTCATACCAGTTGCCATTCGCGTCTTTGACCGGTATGGTCGGATGGTACTGATTTACTAATCTGAATATTCCGCTGCTGAACGAACTGGATTTATCATTACGTGACAACATCCCGAAATTTAACTGCAAAATACCGTCGAACATGCTGTGATTGAAGTCAGCGCGGACATTAAGTCTTTCACGGTACGATTTCAGGAAAATACCTTCCGAATTATTGTAAATAACCGACAGTAAATAATTCGTTTGCGTACTTCCGCCCCTGATTGTCAAGTCATGGTTATGAATCAACGGCGTCCTTGAAATTTCATCCAACCAGTTGGTGCTTCCTCCGAAATCGTGGGACTGCCCGATTACGCCTTCCGCGATAAGCCTGCGATAATCATCGGCATCAAACACTTCTGTTTTCTTCCTGATTGCCTGGGTGCTGATGTACCCTGAATAATCCACATGGCTCCGAATGTCTGTTCTTGCCCTTTTGGTTGTAATGATGATCACACCGTTGGTTCCTCTCGTACCATAAATAGCCGCCGCCGAGCCATCTTTCAAAACATCAATGGATTCAATATCATCCGGCGAAACTGTGTAAAAATCGCCTGGAACGCCGTCAATCAATATCAACGGATTGGTACTGGAGCCATAAAGCGTCGTATTTCCTCTCAGCCTGATGGATGAACTGCCGGACGGATTGCCACTGGTAGTATTAATTATAAGACCGGCTACTTTACCCTGTATCAGTTGTCCGATATCCCGCACACTTCCTTGTGTGTAATTTTCAGGTTTTACGGAAACAACCGCACTCGTTACATCTGCTGTCCTAATAGTTCCGTAACCGATAACGACTACTTCTTCAAGTCCAATCAGATCCTCTAAAAGAGTGATGTTGAGCTCCCTTTGATTTCCAACCGGAATTTCTTTTTTGATGTATCCGATATATGAAAATACCAATACAGCATCCCTGTTTGGAACATTGATGGAATATTTACCGTTGACATCGCTGATATCTCCGATAGTTGTCTCTTTGACTACAATGTTAACTCCCGGTAACGGTTCTCCATTTTCATCAGTAACCGTACCGGAAATCGTGAAGGGTTGCTGTAATACATTAGCTTGTACATTATTAAATGACAATGTTAAAATTAAAGGTAATAAAAATAAAATAATTTTTTTCATTTGATTTTTTTTTAGTTAATTAATATTTTTCGGATTAGTTTTCAATTCTATTTGAGTGACCGAGTGAGCGGGGAATGTATAGGTTAATATGCCATTCTTAACGTCAACCTGTTTCGTCTGCGGGGTATAAGAATCTTTTTTCGCGTAGGTGAAGAGTTCCATGGCATCTCCTTCCAACGAGCTAATCTGCGCCCTGCCTGTTAATGGTGTGGCCACATTTGAGATGTCGGTCGTAATGGATTTGTCCGCATGACGATTTACTACATTTACAATAACAGACCCTTTTTCCTTGTTGTATACCGATGTTACATCAAGGTATGGGATACCTTGATTGGCTTTCGTATTAAAAGTGTCGCATTGTACATACGTGTCGATGGAAGTGCCGATACAATTATTTGAGAAAAGTTTGAAGGCATAGAACCAGGGCGACTTAAAATAACCTCCTTCCCTGTCGTTAGACAGAAGCGAGGTCATCATGGTGAAGTTGGCCATCTTCACTACGTTTGAATGACGTATGAAGGAGTTGAGACACATTACATTTGCCATTACGCCGCGCATGTTTGGGCCGCGCGCCGACCATTCGTCGACGGAAATCATAAGGGGTCTTTTTTCCGGATAAAGCGATTCGGCAAGTTTTATCTGAGCCTTAGGCGCGCGTATCTTGTCCTCAAAATCAAGTTGAGCATCGCCTAAATATTCGTAATAATCCGTTCCTAATCGCTCACCCCAGTAACGGTGGATGGACAGGTAATCGGCTACCCCCGTAAAGGCGTTGACTATCTTTTGATTCCACTCTATCCAGCGACCGGTAGGTTCATAATAGGACGATCCGCAGGCTACCGTTTTTATCTTATTGTCGACGTTCTTCATTGCTTTGACGGCCTCCAATCCTATCTTACAGTAGTCGTCGGCATTTTTGTATCCATTAATCCAAGGCTCGCCGTCGAGTTCGTTGCCTATGCACCAGTATTTCACATTGAAAGGATCGCTATTGCCATATTTTGCACGCAAGTCGGAATAGTAGGTTCCTACCGGAAGGTTACAATATTCTACCCAGAAACGCGCCCCGTTGATGTCTCCCAAACCGAGATTCACGCATATCACATTTTCACATCCGATAGCGCGGTTCAGGGCGACCCATTCGTCCGTACCAACTACATTTGTGTCGAAGCTTCCCCAGGCTAAGTCTTTTCGTACCGGACGCTGCTCTTTGGGGCCTATGCCGTCCTGCCAGTTATAACTTGACAGATAGTTGCCGCCCGGCCAACGCATATTTGTAATTTTCAGTTCTTTCATGGCGTCGATGATAACCGTGTTGAATCCGTCTTTGTTTGCTGTCGGAGAGGAAGGATCGTACAGCGGGCCAACAACAATATTCGTCGTACTGTGGTCACGTCCGATGGGTTCCATAAAGACGCCGTAGATATTGGGGTCAATCTCTCCGATCGGCCGCTCCGTATCAATGCGAATCGTAGCCTTTTGCGCCGGTACGGCAAAAGGTAATAACATTAATAATGATATAAAAATCTTTTTCATTGCTTTGAATTTTATTAAAATGATAGTATAAGTGTGTTACAATCAACTATTTTTTGAAGAGGCGGGGTGCAAACTCATAAAGACATCTGCGCCATGTGAGCCATTCATGCGCCGTACCGGGCGATTCGTAATAAACAACATTGGTAATACCTGCCGCTTTTAGCCCATCAGCGAGCGCTTTCGTCCGCTCAGGTCGCTCTTCCGAGCCGATACCCATAAACAACAGACGCACTTTCTTGTTGAAATCCTGTGGGTTGGCAAACACGCCATCATAGGCGGTACTGAGTTGGTCGAGGTTGATCGAGCCTGCTCCGCTGAAGCCTCCAATATATGCAAATTTATCCAAGTTGGTTAATGTTGTATTGAACGTTTGAAAACCGCCCCACGACAAACCGGCCATCGCACGGTTATCACGGTCGGTTAGAACGCGAAATTTCGATTCAATAAAAGGGATAATCTCATTCAGGAGGATAGGCGTAAAATTTGCGCCGTATTCATTGCGGTTCATCCCCGAATTTTGACTGAATGACACTTCAATATTACCGCTATCCATGATAACTATCATAGGGACAGCCTTGCCTTCGGCAATCAGGTTATCCATGATGAAGCACATCATTCCTTGACGACTCCAACCTGTTTCGTCCTCGCCCATCCCATGTTGAAGGTAAAGTACCGGATATTTCTTTCTATTGTTAGTATCATAGTCGGGTGGCGTGTAGACAAAGCAACGACGCCATTTGCCTGTAATATTCGAGTAGTACCAGTTTTCGCACACCTGGCCATGGGGGACATTTTTAGTTCTGTAAAAATCTGTGCCGGGTCCTGTTTCGGGTATCTCCATACCGCTCACCCACCGGCTCATGCCAAAGAAAGGCTTACCGTTGGGGTCGGCCGTAGATACGCCGTCAACGATGATCTGATAGTAATGAAAACCAACCACTTCCGGTCCGGATACCATTGTCCAGAAGCCGCCGTCTTCTTTCGTCATCTCTCCGCGAAACTGTACTTCAACCTTATTTGCATTCGGTGCGAAAATACGAAAATAAGTACGTCCGTCGGCTCCTACACGAGGCCATTCAGCGCCATTGATATTGTGCTCATTAGGTTTAGTGCCTTCAGGGAATTGCCGGATGGGCGCTACTGCCGATTGTCGTGCGGCTGTACTGCCGCCGGGAGCGCCTCCTTGACCGGGCGCTCCGCCTCGGTTAGGAGCGTCCGGAGCGCCACCACGGTTGGGGCCGCCGGGTGCATTAGCAGGGTCATAGGTATTAGCCGCGTTGTAAGCATCCACAATTGCAGGATCGACAGCCTTGAAAATCAGTTGCGAAAAACGGTAGATATTATCTTTCCACTCCTTGAAATCGTGTACTCCGTCCGGTGTTATGCGAAGGATATGACGAACGCCATGTTCTTTCAGGTAGTCGCTTGTACGGGTACTGTTTCTGATCAAGCCGTCTCTATCGCCGCAGGAAATCCAGATAAGTTCAAGGTTTTTGGCCTTTTGCGGATCGGGTAGGAGTTCCGTTGGCTGTTTTGTATTAGGGGCCGACGAAAAGCCGCCAACCCATGCAAATTGGTCGATGTTGCCGAAGCCGAAATTGAGCGATTGTCCACCGCCCATCGACAAGCCGGCTATGGCGCGGCTCTTGCGATCCCTGATAGCCGGATAGTTATTTTCAATATAGGGTATCAGATCGTTCAGCAAATCCTGTTCGAAGGTGGCAAAAGCTGCCACCCTGTCGGGGGCCATCATATTATCACCCACACGATCATCTTTCATGGCGCGTCCGTTAGGCATCACTACAATCATCGGTTCAACCTTGCCCTGCGCATACAGGTTGTCGAAGATTATTTCGGGGTGTCCACCGTTCAGCCACTCCTTTTCATCGCCTCCGATACCGTGAAGTAAGTACAACACCGGATATTTTTTAGCCGTCGAATAACCGGGAGGAGTATATACAGTAGCTTTGCGGTCGGTGCCGACAGTCTTGGAAGGATAAGTGACGGTCGAAACGGTACCATGTGGAATATTGCTTTGGGCGACATCGAAACCGGCGGGAGGCATGCTTTCAATTTTAATATTTTGTGCCTGTGCCGCAGATTGTGCAGCTGTAAACATGCTGAAAATAAACAGCAAATACGATAAAAAACAGAATATTTTTTTCATTGTTATAAGGATTATAGAACTTTTTCATTTCCAATATTTTAAAATTAACAATCACTTCTTTTAGCAAACTTTTTTAATTTGGGTACAAATGTAAAAAATACACTTATTTTTGATTTACGTTTTTAGATATTTTTTTTGTGATTTTAAGTAAAAAATCAAATTCGAACCCTGAAAAACGTTTTTTCAAACATCAAACATGAAAAATATCTAAATATAAAAAAAGAATATCTAATAATATAAATCGGTGTGGCGGATACAAACTATTTTTGCGGTAGTTTATTTATTTATTATTTATTTAGCGTAAAATCTTTTTCAAACACAAACAATGAAAATCAAAAAATGTATCTAATTTATTATAAAGTTTTAAAATGAATAAAAAGCTATTATTGAAAATGTTCAGAACAGTTTCCTGTAATAAAAGTAAATGGAGGAGACTATTGGCGACACGCGTAATCTTTTTTTCGTTGCTCTTCTTTTCCGGACTGTCAGCGTTTGCACAGAACAATCAGGTAGTCAGGGGAAAAGTCGTAGACGAAAGCGGAGAACCTTTACCGGGAGCAAGCGTTGTTCTGATAAACACTACGAACGGGACGACTACGGACGCAGACGGCAACTTTACCCTGACGGTGCCGACCGGCGAACAAATCCTGACGGTTTCCTATATTGGGATGGAGAAACAGGAGGTCGTCGTTACCGGACGGACGCCTGTTACCGTAGTGTTGAAAGAAGCATCACAACTTATTCAGGAAGTGGTGGTGGTTGGTTACGGAACGCAAAAAAAAGAAAGTGTGGTGGGCGCTATTACCCAAACTTCGGGTAAAGTACTCGAACGAACCGGCGGCGTGTCTGATCTGGGTATGGCGCTTACCGGCAATCTGCCGGGCGTGATTACCATATCAAGTACCGGCAGGCCGGGCGACGAAGACCCGATGATCGTCATTCGCGGACGCAGCTCATGGAACAACGCCGACCCCTTAGTGTTGGTCGATGGCATCGAACGCCCGATGAATACGATTGACATCAACTCCGTCGAATCTATCTCGGTATTGAAGGATGCTTCGGCTACTGCTGTGTTCGGTGTAAGGGGGGCGAACGGCGTTATTCTGATTACTACCAAGCGGGGGCAGGAAGGAAAAGCCAATATCAATGTCAACTTTAGCTCTACCGTGAAGACGCCCTCCAAGTTGCCTCAGAAGTATGATTCGTATGATGCGTTGATGTACCTGAACCAGTCAATTGAAAGAGAGATGGCGGTAAGTCCCAATTCATGGAGCCAAATCATGCCTTACGAACTTATTCAGAAGTATCGTTATCCCGCCAATCAGGAAGAAGCTGACAGATTCCCTAATGTGGACTGGCAGAAAGAGACGCTGAACGATTATGCCATGTCGTATAATGCGAACATGAGCATTGCGGGAGGCACAAGATTTGTAAAGTATTTTACCAATTTCGACTATCAAAACGAGGGCGACCTCTATCGCGAATGGGACAACAATCGCGGCTATGCGCCGGGATTCGGTTATGAACGTATGAACGTTCGCAGCAATCTTGACTTTACGCTCACTCCGACGACCACCTTTAAGGTAGGACTGTCAGGCTCGCATGGCGTAAGGAAAGCGCCCGAAGACAGAAGATATGAACATACCATCTGGCGCTCGATCTACTGGACGGCGCCCGATGCGATGCAAGTGCGCTACAGCGACGGTACGTGGGGGTTTCATCACCCCAACTCCGCGTCCCAGACACAACAGAACTCTGTGGAATCGCTCGCTATCAGTGGCATCGAATATTTAACCACCGACCGTATCAACACCGACTTCTCCCTGAATCAGGACCTCGGCATGTTACTGAAAGGATTGAACGCCCGGATATTGCTGGCTTTCGACAACGAATACAGGGAATCACGCAGAGGCGTCAACGACCGGTATGTTAGTGATTCGCCGCGTAAGTATATTTACCCCAGAACAGGAGAAGTGCAGTATAGCTGGACGGTGGATGCCAACAATCAGTTCGACTGGCAGGAAAACATAGGCTGGAGCACAATGAACGGTTCTGTAGAAACCAATAGCCTTTACCGCAGGTTATACTACTCGTTTCAACTTAATTATGCCAACACATTCTTCCAAAAACACAATGTAACAGCCATGGGCGATTTCAATCGCGAAGAGACAGCCAGAGGCAACATTGAACCAAGTTTTCGCGAAAATTGGGTGTTCCGTGCAACGTATGATTATGATAGAAAGTATTTATTGGAATACAACGGTTCGTACAACGGTTCGGAAAAATTCGCCCGCGACAACCGCTTCGTTTTCTTTCAATCCGGAGCGCTGGGATGGATGATAACAGAAGAATCATTCGTCAAAAACCTGAACTTCAGCTGGTTGGATATGCTTAAATTAAGAACCTCCTATGGTAAGATTGGAGACGATATGATTGCCTTTGGAAGCCGTTGGCCCTATATGACCACCTGGGATATGAGGGACAACGAATCCATTTTCATGCAAACGCTAACGGGAGGTAGAAGCCCGTACAATGTATATTATGAAAGCGGCATAGGCAATAACGATATACACTGGGAAGTCGTTACCAAATTCAATTTTGGTGTTGACTACTCCTTCTTCAACAATTTCGTAAGCGGTAATGTTGAATTTTTCAACGACAAGCGGCGCGATGTCTTTATAAGCGGCTCCGATCGCTCTGTGCCGTCGTATTTCGGAGCAGCGCCTGCAAGTAACAATATGGGCGCCGTCGACGTAAAAGGGTTTGAACTTGAATTGCGACTGAACAAACAGGTCAATAGAGACCTGCGACTTTGGAGCAATATTTCATACACACATGCCAAAAGCAGGGTTATCGAAAGGGACGACCCCGAACTGCTGCCCGCCTACATGAAACAGGCAGGTTTTACCATTGACCAGACCCGGACACATGTCGACGTAGGTTATATCAACAACTGGGACGAGCTATATGGCAGCGCAGCATACGACGCCACTGACGGACTGCGTACGCCGGGAGGTTATGTCCTGTTAGACTTCAACGGAGACGGTATCATCGACAAGGACGACCAGATTCCCTACTCTTTTTCAGCCACACCGGAAAA
>Ga0099364_10006595_pt1 | contig 16848 bp, 21 predicted proteins | sample TergutTh196P3_FD_73070 | JGI IMG/M metagenome (GOLD analysis project Ga0099364, IMG submission 73070) | Microcerotermes parvus P3 segment gut microbial communities from Pointe-Noire, Republic of the Congo - Th196 P3 | ecosystem: Host-associated > Arthropoda: Insects > Digestive system > Gut ... | reverse complement strand
AAAACATGCGGAAGGCGCCGACCCCGCAAGCGTTGTATATGATGCACTTTCAAGCGCAAAAGCCAAGAACGAGGACATCACTATAATTGACACGGCCGGGCGGCTGCATAACAAATCGCATCTGATGGAGGAGCTTAAAAAAATCGACCGCGTTGTCGGACGTGTTTATCCCGAAGCGGCATATAAAAAGTATATCGTGCTTGACGCAACAACGGGGCAAAACGCACTTAACCAAGTTGAAGTATTTAACGAAGCGGTTGACCTTGACGGTGTAATATTGACCAAACTTGACGGCACGGCAAAAGGCGGTGTCGTTGTGGCAATCAAACAAAAGTTTGAACTTCCTGTTGTTTTCGTTGGGGTGGGGGAAAAGCTTGATGATTTGTTGCCGTTCGACGCAAACGACTTTTCACGTGGCATTGTGGGACTTAATTAATGGGAGATTGGACAAGCACGATTTATATTATAAGCCAAGTCTTTTGTATTCTTGCATATGTCGGTTATGGATATTCATATCTTATCAAGAACCGTGCACTTATACTTATTGTTGTAATGGCTTCCAACGTGTCACTTGGAATAGCCTTTGGATTACTTGCCGCATGGGTAGGCTTGGGAATGTGTGCGGTGGCGGTTGCCCGCGACATTGTAAGTTTCTTTTTAAATGCAAAACGCAAAGAAGAAGACAAGAAAAGAATCACCAAGCTTGATTGTGCGTTGCTTGCCCTTTGGGTTACAATAATTACGGTAATCACTGCATTCACATATGACGGTCCTTTATCGTTGTTTGCGTTTTTTGCTACTTTTACATTCTTTATTTCTATTTGGCAAAAGAATGTTTTTATTTACAGGCTGCTTGGCGTTTTTGTCGGAATTTTTTGGATTGTGTATCATGTCTTTGTCCAAAGCGTCGTAAGCCTTGCACTTGAAAGCGCATTGCTGCTTGCTGTTATCGTTGGCCTTGGGCTTTATATATACCAAAGCAAAAATAAAAAACAAACTGCGTTGACAAATGATTAAAAAACTGTTATTGTTTACAGACAGGCGAAATAACTATGAATATGGAACGACTTGAAAGTTTAAAACTAAGTGCTTTGCGAATAGCGGCAGGCAAGCATTGTACGTCATGTGATCCAAAAGCCAAACAAGCACACGCAGACAATGTACTTTTGCGCCGCGCCGATTACCATATTGTAAGAACCCCAAAAGGGGAATTTGTTCACGCGAAAAGAACCGAAGAAGACACCCGGCCGTCCACCCATGTCGAAGAAGTTGAAATATGCGAACGTCTTTCCAGAGAACTTAATAATGAAAGATCGTTGTTTTAAAAAGAATTTGTTGACAGCAGCACAGTTATTGTCGTAGTGTCTTTTGTGAAATACGAAATTGCGATATCTTTGAATTGCGAATGCGGCGAAACCACCGAAGAAACGCTAAAAAATATAAAAGCGGCCGGGTTTAACGTTGTTATGTTTTCGGAAACGGACGTAACCGGCGAATTGGAAGATAATATCAAAACCGCGCTTGCAATGGGTTTGAAAATCTCCAATGTTCATCTGGGTTACAGCCGCGAACATAACGATTTGTACCATGAATGTGAAGAGCGGGGTAAGGCTTTTGTAAAAAGTACGATTAAAAAACTTGAAATTATGAACAGATACGGAATACCCGTTGCTGTTGTACATCCTGTTACCGCAAGCAACCCAAGGACACCGCGACCGGACGCCGTATCTTTAAGGCGCATGAAAGAAGTTGTGGCAGCAGCAGAGGCAAACAATGTCAAAATCGCACTTGAAAATCTTGCGGTGCATGACAACGAATATTTGTTTTTCATGCTGGACAACATTGATTCGGACTTTTTAGGTATATGTTATGATGTCGGTCATGCGAATAACTATCCGCCACGAGTCGATATGCTAAAAACATATGGGCACAGGCTTTTTGCCTTACACTTACATGACAATTACGGCGACACGGAAAGCGACTTTGATTATTACAAGGACCACCATTTTTTACCGTTTGACGGAGCGGTTGACTTCAAAAAAATCATGCGCGAAATTGCCGCAACAGGATACACGGGTGAAATCGGTATGGAACTTCACCGTGCTTATGCAGTGGTGCAAAAGTACGCGCACATGCCGCCGCTAGAATTTTTAAAAGAAGCTCTCAAGCGTGGCGAAAAATTGCGTAAAATAATTGTCGATAATAAAAAATAAAACGCTTGATATATTTCACATATAGTGTATAATAATTATATTCTGGTAAAAGGGTTAGGTATTAGTTGATTCGTGGCATTCGGTAGCAATCTGTCTGAAAAGTTGAAACACATCTTTGCGAAGTTGACCCGCAGTGGTAAACTTACCGAAGTTGAAATAAAAGCGGCTATGCGTGAAGTTAAATTGGCGTTGCTTGAAGCTGACGTCAATTTTTTGGTTGTAAAAAACTTTATAAGCCGTGTAAGTGAAAAAGCCGTTGGCGAAGAAGTCATGGAATCGTTGACTCCCGGTCAGCATGTTATCAAAATAGTACACGAGGAATTAACCGCATTACTCGGTAAGACAAACGAGAAACTTGTTATCTCACCAAAACCGCCTTCCGTTTATATGATGTGCGGATTACAAGGCGCGGGTAAAACCACGTTTTGTGGCAAATTCGGCCACATGTTAAAATCGCAAGGCAAAAAAGTGCTTTTGGTTGCGTGTGATATTTACCGGCCTGCCGCTATAACGCAACTTAAAATCGTCGGCAAAAACGCAGGTGTCGAGGTATACGAAGAAGGTCAAACCAACCCCGTTAAAATCGCCGCACACGGAATAAAGCATGCAGGCAAAAACGGCTTTGACACCGTGATTGTGGATACCGCAGGGCGGCTTCACATTGACGAAACCCTTATGCGTGAACTTGTTGATATTAAAAAAGAAATTAACCCGACCGAAATATTGTTAACCGTAGACGCAATGACAGGGCAAGACGCGGTAAACGTTGCAAAACAATTTGACGAGAAACTTGATATCACCGGTGTGCTTTTAACAAAACTTGACGGTGATGCACGCGGCGGTGCGGCACTTTCAATACGTGAAGTCACGGGTAAACCTATAAAATTCTGCGGTATCGGCGAGAAACTTGGCGATATCGAAGCCTTTCACCCCGACCGCATTGCAAGCCGTATTCTTGGCATGGGTGATGTGCTTACCATAATCGAAAAGGCCCAGGCAAATGTTACCGAGCAAGAGATGAAATCCATCGAAAAGCGTATGCGTGAAAACACATTTACGTTGGAAGACTTCCTTTCTCAATTTGACAACTTGAAAAAGATGGGCAACATCGATGATTTGCTTGCTAATTTAGGCGGAGCAATGGGCGGCATGGGCAAGAACGTAAAAATCGACGGCAAAATTGACGAACACCAAATGAAACGCAACAAAGCAATTATTCAAAGCATGACTCTGGACGAGCGGCGCAACCCTGAAATTTTAAAAGCAAGCCGCAAACGCCGTATTGCCGACGGAAGCGGCACTTCGATTCAAGAAATTAATGCGCTTTTAAAACAATTTGAACAAAGCAAGCTTTTAATGAAACAATTCGCCAACATGGGCGGAGGAAAACGCTATGGCAGATGAATTAGTTGATTCGCTTGACGAGCACGGCAATACCGTGGGCACAATTATGAAAAACGAGGCTCACCGTACCGGCGCATGGCATAGGGCGGCACATATTTATTTGCAAAACGAAAAAGACGAATTACTTTTATCATTGCGGTCTGGATGCAAGGAAATGAACCCGAATAAATGGGAAACGTGCGGCGGTCACGTTGCGGCGGGAGATTCCACACGGGCTACAGCGAAGCGTGAAGTCCACGAAGAACTTGGGCTTGATATAAACGAAAAAGATTTCAGATATCTGTTCACTTATCAATCAAGGGGTGATTTTGGTGTCCTAAAGGAAAGAGAATTCGTTGATGTTTTCCTTGTCAGTATCAAAGCTGATATTAAAGATATCAAAATGCAAGACGGCGAAGTTGATGCGGTTAAATTCGTAACTTTGTCTGATTTCTTTAATAATATGGTGAAACAAAAAGAAACCACTCTAGATCCATATTGTGAAGAGTATTTAAAAGTCACACCGTATTTGAATAAATCATATTCCCGGATTGAAACACCGCGTCTGGTTTTACGTGAATGGACAATGAATGATATCGACGACTTGGTCGAGGGCTTGGGTAATTTCGAAGTCGCAAAATATATGGGAACACCATTTCCGTATACCGACAAAGAAGCCCTTGAATTTATAAGCAAAGTTGTTGCCAAACCAAATGATGCAAAAGAAATGTATTTTGCCGTTTATCATAAAAAAGACAAAAAAGTAATCGGCGGAACGGGCATTTCTTTCGATAAAAATGGTGATGCCGAGGGCGGCCTTTGGCTAAATGCAAAGTATCATGGTAAAGGCTACGGTGCCGAGTTTTTCTCTGCGCGCGCTAAACACTGTTTCGATGTTTTGGGTGTAAATCGGTTAATCAGCGGTGCATTCGAGGACAACACCATTTCATGCAATCTGCACAAAAAACTTGGGTTTAGACCAAGCGGCGATGACACCGTAAAACTTTGTCCGGCACGCGGCAAAGAACTCAAAGTCATCGGGCTTGTTTTGGATAAAGGGGACTTTACCCCGTAAAATGTATTTAAACTGATACAAGACCAGTTACTTGTACAGCGAAAATAAATTCAAAAAAAGGAGGAAAAATGGCACTAAAAATCAGATTGACAAGGCTAGGCGACAAAGGCAATGCTTTTTATCGTGTAGTTGTTGCGGAAAGCCGCAGCCCACGTGACGGCAAGTTTATCGAGATTCTTGGCACGTATGACCCAAAATCAACGGACGCTAAAGAAGGGATCAAAATTGACAAAGACGTTGCATTGGGCTGGATTGCTAAAGGCGCGCAACCAACCGACACAGCGAAAGCAGTGCTTATTAAAGCGGGTATAATGCCTGCCGAAAAATTCAAGGCTAAAGCAAATGCAAAGCCACCAAAACCAGTTGAAAAGAAAAAGAAAAAAGGGAGTTAAGGTATGACCCTTGCACAGGAAAAAGAAATCGAAGAACAATTACGCTTGCTTAAAGCAGAACCCAAGCCTTTTTACGAAGGTAAGCATAAGAAATTGTACAAAATTACTGAAAAAAACAAAACGTTGTCTAACAAGGTCGCCGAGGTATTTACCGATGGCAAAGTTGGTGACATCGGAAACAATAATTTAAGATTGGCGTATGCTTTGAATTTTCTTTTCGAGGTTGAAGTTGAAGGTGTCCAAACCCATGTTTACGATGCATGTTTTGACAGCGGTATTCTTGTCGCAGAATGCTGCAGATCAATTGCAAAACCTGACCCAAAAGGGCGGTCGGTAGACGTTGAATGGACTTTGCGCAATATATGCAAAGACGGCAAGGATGTTTTATCGGAAAACGGTAAACCTGATTTAGAGGTGCACCTTAAAGTTGACCATATAAAAGGCCCGACAGTCGACATGAAACAACTTGTAAAAGTTCACGGTGTAACCGAACGTGTAATCGGCGAATGCCAACAGGATTCTTATAATATTATGGAATATTTTACCAAATTTGTTGAACAAAGTACGTTAGGTAAAAGATTAAAACTTAAAGTCCATGATTTGACATTGGAATTCGGGCTTAGTAGTTTTGGTTCAACCGTTTTGGTGGGCGGAATATCGACAAGTTCGTTCCGGCTGTCCTCGGCAAAAGGCAGAGCAACGGAGACTTTCCTTAACCATGCACAATCATACCAAATAATGAAGCAGCTTTTACATAACCGTATGTACGAGATTGCAGTAGGTGGAGAATATGAAAAAATATTCGGCGACCCAAAACAGCCAAAACAAAATCAAAAAGGAGAAATTTTAAATGATCAAGGTAATTGAACACATCATCAAATCGCTTGTAGAGGACGAAGCAAGCGTAAAACTGACCACACACGAAGAAGGCGAAAACGTAACTGTAACCGTTAACGTGGGTGAACGCGACATGGGGCGCGTAATCGGCAAAAGCGGTGCAACGGTAACAGCCATTCGCACCATTTTGAAAAATTGCAACAGCAAAGACGGCAAACGCTATTTCATTCAAATCGGCGACCGCAAAGAAACCCGCGCATAATAGTCAATTCTGTTTGACGAAGTGCTTAAAGAAGTAGTAACGTAGGGTACTACTTTTTTTGTATTAAGGAGAAAATATGAACAACAAAACAAATTTGGGACAGAACATTGCAATTGCGTTGACACTCGCGCTGAGTAGTCTTGGAATAGGTAAAAGTTCCGATGTTTAAGCACAGCAACCGGCAACGTTCGCCCGCAATATTACGCAGGTAGACCAAACCAAAGAGCAACAGCAAATCGACAAATGGAAACAAGGCAATAGATTTAACGTGGTTTCTGACAGCGGATTTAATCCGACCAAAACAGATTTCTGCGGGTCGCATGATTTGCTTATTGAAACTTTTATAAACAAACTTGGTCAAATACAAGACATTGACAAACTTGACAAGAAAGAACTCTACAGGATTTCAATTTATCTTGAAAAATACTTTGCCGACAAAATGCCGATAGAAGATATATTACAAGCCACCATTCCGGGAATAGTGGGCGACCTTGCAAAGGTTGATACCTCCGGCTATGAGCAAGCAGCTAAAGTTATGGGTTATGGGACTATCTCACGTACCCCGTATGGGGTAGTAATGCGCGTTGAACAAGCCGATGCAAGACAACAAGACCCTAAAAACAGACTTACCGAAATGCAGCGGGTGTTCAATGCTGAAGTTCAAAAAGAACGCAATAAAAATGCCGATCGGGAAATAGGAATATAATTAAGCAATTCCGTTTATATATGATTCGAAGAATACACCGACTTTTGCGGATGTGGTTCTTTCGATGCATTCCACAAGTTTCGCTTGCGTTGCTATGGAAAACTTGGCGCACCGGGCAAAGTCTTTCAGCGCCCGTACAAGATTCTTGCGTGTCAGTATCGTTTCAAGGTCACAAAATAAAAGCAATCCCTTGACATATGTCATAAACACATATTCATAAGAAGAATTGAACGAAGCAAGATCTCTGTCCATATTTATGTCAATTTCCCCGCCCACACCTTTTACAAGTTTTATATATGCTACATAGTTGGCGCGCGCATTTTCAATGACTTTTTTGCGGTCAACTTTATATTCGGGATTATGATCGTAAAACAGCAGGGTAGAATATTCCGCTAACCCTTCGTCAATCCATGCTGTACGTGATTGGTTATTGCCGATAATACCGTACCACCATTGATGTGCAATTTCGTGAACGATTACGCGGTCATGGTTGGCACGCGCATCGCAATGAGTCTCATGGTCATCACATTCATTAGTATTGTGAGAGAGGTTATCCCGGCTTATATAAACAAGTTCCCCATATTCCATGCCGCCGTGCATAAAGTCTGTTTGTACCACGGAAAGTTGCTTGTACGGATATTCAATAAACAGGCGAGAAAAGGTTTGAAGGGCTTTTACAGATGTAGCAAGACTCTTTTGCGGTTGGTCATCGTTCAGATAATAATATCGAACGATGGTGTTATTAACTTTCTTTGTAACACTCTTAAAGTTCTTCGACAGCACCATGGCAAAGTCACGTATAGCGGTTGAGGTTAACGTTGTCGTTCTTTTACCGTCTTTTTCTGTTGTCTTGACTGTTGTACCGCTTGAAGCAAGCACCAAATCACGGGGAGCGGTCAGCTTTACATCAAAATTGTGCAAGTCATTATAAAACGGATCACCGTTTGCACTGTACGGATATGTCTGCCATTTGCCGTCCTCAAAAACACAGGGCACAGGATAGAAATTGGCAAGGTTGACCGCGTCATCTGTCCAACCTAAGCGGTGCTTGATATTGGCAAGCTGCACGGTGTACGAAATACAGATTGTTGCCGTTTTACCGGGTGCCAACGGCTTATCAAGATGCACACAAAGAACGGTATCGTCGTCTTCGATACAAGGATCGATCGGCTTGTACCTTGCTTTCAATCCGTGTACTGTAATACCTCCGAAGTTTTTGCCGTTGGGATAAGCCTGGGGTACTTCGCTTGGCGCAACGGGCGGATTAACCGCTCCGTCGCGGTATGCATTTGCATAGATATGAAACTTGATCTCGCCAAGAGGTTCGCTGCTTCGGTTTGTATAAGTAATACACTGTTCGGCAGCCAAAGATTTTGCCGCTGCATTATATTCCGCTTTTATGGAAATAGTATCAAGGCTTTTGCCTGCCTTTTTTAGCGTATCATCCGAAATTGATACAAGTACCACCGTCACGGCGACAATGATTGCTGCCGCCACAGCGGCGAACGAAATGATTTTCTTTTTATGTTTCATAGCACCTCCGGTGATATATCGCGTTTTAAAACGCGTTATGTTTTATTTGTATTGCGGTTTTGCACCGGATAGCACATATACATTGAAATGCGCCGTCGTTACAATGTGTGTACCCGATCAAGGTGGCGGAGCCGCCGCTATAGAACTTTTTTTATTGCATGGAGTATCTTTATCATCGTATTCTTGCTTGGTTTTATGGTCCTCTTTGTAAATCCAATTGTCGCGGGTGCGGCAAAAGCCAAAATTGAAGCCCTTACAACAAAAGCCGTCAACCGCGCAATAGCCGACATAGTCACCGCAGGTACGTACCGTGAACTCACCGATATCCGATATGACGAACGCGGTAAGATAACAAGCATCTCCGCCAATATGCTGCAAATGAACGGATTGTCTAGCGACATTGTCAACACAAGCAACGGTTTCTTGGAATTGTTCTCGGCGCAGGGCATAGCCGTTCCGCTGGGCACATTTTCGGGGCTTCCAATCCTTACCGGCAAAGGGCCAAACGTCAATTTGCGCGTTGTTCCCATTGGTTCGGTGCGCTGTAAATTTGATTCGCACTTCATAGGGCAAGGCATCAATCAAACTCTGCACCGGATTACTTTAAAGGTTCAATCCATAGTCAACCTCATCATGCCGCTCGGCAGCCGAAACATAACGGCCGAGATCGAAGTCCTTGTCTGTGACAGCATAATTGTCGGAGAAGTCCCCGGTATTTGGTTTCCCGGCTGGCCCGGTACAGGTTTGTTGCAATAGTTTTTAAAATCGTGTTACAATCTTTTTGTGGACAAAGATAAAAAAGCAACACTGGTATTGATGGTTGGATTACCGTTCAGCGGCAAAACAACAAAGGCCAAACAGCTGGCAAAACAATATAACGCAATAAGGCTCACACCGGACGAGTGGCAAGGACGGTTATTCGGACATGAACTTGACGGCAAAAAACGCATTGAAATCACAAATATAATGACCGAGTTGGCTTTTGAACTGCTGTCAAAGGGTCAGAATGTAATTCTTGACATCGGTTGTTGGTTGAAATCCGAACGAGATCTTTACCGAAACAAATCAAAAGAACTTGGCTTTGATTTTTTGATTTGCTATTGCGAAGCACCTCATGCAGATGAATTGGAAAAACGAATTGACAAACGTAATGCCGAAGACAATCAATTCATCGTCACAAAAGAAAAGTACTCAGGCTATACAAAGAAATTCCAAATCCCAACAGATGATGAAGGTGACTTTATATGAAAATAGTACGAGCAACCAAAGAACACAAAGATGACTATACCGAAACGCATAACAAATCTATGCAGGAATGTTACATTGATTTCGCACCATCTCAATGGATTCAGGAACTTGTTTGTAATCCGCCGGAGTCTTTTACGTTTGACAAACTTTTGACAAATGAAAGTATAGAGATACACATTTGCTACGATAGAAATATGCCAATCGGTACCATTGTTTTGGAAAAACTTGGAAGCGAGGGTGAAATTCACTCGATTCATTTTGTCAAAAGCGCCCAAGGCAAAGGCCATGCGCAAACAGCTTTGGAATTTGCAGAAGATACCTTAAAACGCAAAGGCTGCACAAAAATAGTTTTAGAATGCCTGCAAGAAAACAAGCGCGCAACAAACTTTTATTTAAAAAACGGCTATAAAGCCACGAGCGAAAAGAAAACCACAATGCGCGCAGGAAAAGTATTTACACAAATCAAATATGAAAAGGAACATGGATTAAAAAAGATGCCTTGAAACTTGGTAAATCTATTTTGGAATCCGAAAGTTCTGTTGTAGAATGTGGTATGGGAATAACAGGCAAAGAATACAGACAAATAATGCGCGTGACTGATTTATGTCCGCTTGGTGCTCCGGAAATAAACGGGAAATACTACGAGCTTCCGATTAGTACTTTTTTCGATGAACAAGAAATAAGATATGACAAAGCCATCGATTGGAAAACGCCGGAAAGAAGTGTGAAAGGGTGCTGCTTGAATCTTTCGGCATTTCTATTGAAAAAGTTTAACGGATTAATGCTTACTGCTCCTTGTTATAATAACGGTGTACATTGTGCGGTGGTTTATCTTGACGAAAGCGGTGAAGTTGTCGTAACCGACCCGTCGCTTGATTGGCATGCGCGTAACGAAGCAAAAAAGACGGGTATGCAGTTTAAGGGAAAGAGATTTACCAAGCCGCTGCTGGATTATGACTATGCTCCGGTTAATATGGAGACCGGAGAGCGACTTGAGCCGGGGCTTCATAAAATCTTTTTTGGCGGGTCAATTCCGCTTGAAAAAAGCAATGAGACATTGGTGGACGCGTTGCTTGATGGCAAATACCCGTCTATCAGTGCCGAACGTGGCAAGTTTACGGAAGAGCAAATTGCGGGAATTAAGCAACATCTTTTGGACAAACAAAAAACAACAAAAATACATAATGAAAAGGATCCGGAGAGAACCATAAAATGACTCGGAACATCAAAGACGAACTTTTACGCGCTATTAAAAACGGACTACCCGAAAGGAAAAATCAAGGACACTTTCCAAGTGGTCACAGCGTGCCATATTTTTACAAGACCTCCGACGGGCAAGACTGGTGTTTACTGCGTGCGCGAAAAGACAGCCCCCACGCATCGCAACAACGAATCGTCGAGGGCTATGAACGATATAAAACGCTTTTCCCGTTTTTGCAAAAGCAAAACCTTGGCGTGCGTACACCACGCGAAATTGAAATTTTGGAGTGTAACGGTGAAATATACGGAATCATGGAACGATTCTTTGGAAAAGGCCACAGCCCACAAGAATTTGCGAAACTGAAACCCGAACAGCAACAAAAATTCGTTAAACAATTCGCAAGTTTCTTTCACAAATTGCATTCGGTTCCGCTTGACACGTTGCCCAAAGGCATAAGCTACATACCCTATTTCAAATACGACAAAGACGCAGACATGAACAAATGCGGCGATGTCTTTTTGCATGGCGATGTCAATTATTCAAATTTCTTGGTTGATGACGAGTACAATTTGCACGCGGTGTTTGATTGGGACCCTGCGTGTATCGGGCCGCGCTTGGCGGATTTTTGCACATTTGTTTATTGCAAAGATCTGCCCATGTTGCCGCTTGTGCTTGACGAATACAACAAATTGGCCGGAACGGCTATCACACCGATGCAGGTGGTACAGCATCAGCTTGCACGAAAAGAAGACACAAATGCAGACGAAATCTTGGCTGAAGCGCGAAAATTGTTTAAAGAAAACTTTGAATCGTTTCATAATCAAGCGGTTTACTGAAATCCCCACGCGCAATTAGAAATTTGTTTAACTTTTCTGAAACATTTTCCATGTATGTTTTTTCGGTTGCAACATCTTTATCACCATCTTCAAAAAGATCGTATTCTTCTGGGTTGCATTCAAATATATTTTTATTGCATAAAAATTGATTCGAGCACTTTTCCATGTCATCTGCTGTTGCGACATCAAAGGTCACTTCTTCTGGAGGATTGTTTAAAAGCTTGTCCGCAATGCTTTCTTCAAGCTTTCCATTGATATCGAAAAAATTGTTCTCGACTTTCACAAAAATGTGTTCGGGAAAGGATTCGCCTAAAAAATCCTCGGAATAACAATATTTCACAGCATCCGGAATCGCATCACATACTAAACTTGCAAAGTTACCACAGTTCCCCGCAGTATATATGAACGATGCGGAATAGCCGCGTTGCTTCTCCGCGAATGCCAAAAATTCGATTATTTCGTAAACCTTTTTCTCAGAACTTACCATAAATACCTACATCAAATCATAACACATATTTAGAAAAAAGTCAAGCGACAGTCATGTTGCAATAGTTCCAAAATTGTATATAATAAAGCATGGATTATATTTACTTTGATAATGCTGCTACCACACGCGCAAGTGACGCTGTTATGTCTGAAATGGCACGTGCGAACAATGAGCTGTTTTATAACTCCGCCGCTTTATACAGCCCAAGTCTTCGCGTCAAAAACGAAATCGCACACGCAAGTGAAACAATAAAACGCCGCCTTGCCCATTCTGCTGAAGGCGAACTTGTCTTTACAAGCGGCGCAACCGAATCCAATAACATGGTAATTTTCGGCAAGATTTTAAACAAGCAGCGCCATCACCTGCTTGTTCTTTCCGGTGAGCATTCAAGCGTTTTTGCACCGGCAAAATACTTAAAGGACACCGGCTTTGACGTGGACTTTGTACCGCTGAAAAGCGACGGAAGTGCGGACCTGGATGCCATAAAACGCCTTGTAAAGCCTGGTACAGTGCTTTTCGTGTTCGGAATGGTAAACAGCGACACAGGATGTATGCAAAACGCACGCGAGGTTGTGCGAACTGTACGTGAAATAAACAAAGAAGTTCACATTCACTGTGACGCGACACAAGCCTTTTGCAAGTTCCGTTTTGATACTGCTGTTTTGGGTTTGGATTCCGTTGCAATATCTGCCCACAAGATAAACGGGCCAAAAGGAATCGGCGCATTGTGGATCCGCGATGTGAATCCGGTTAAATCAACCTTACATCCCATAATGTTGGGTGGCGGACAGCAATCTTTGCGCCCCGGCACAGAAAATAATGCATGCGTTTTGGGCTTTGCAAAAGCGGTAGAAAACTTTGACACCGATGCAAATTATAATCATGTAAGACAGCTACACGAACGTTTGGTGCACGGATTGCCGTCCGGTTGCAACGTTAACGGGCACAACGACAACCCATACATTACCAATATTTCACTTCCGAATGTTTTGGGCAATACCGTTATGAACGCGCTGTCAAGCATCGGCATCTGCGTGGGGTTGGGGTCGGCATGTGCTTCGACTGCAGCGAAAAACAGAACTCTTCTTGCCATGGGCATAGATGAAAAAAAGACTAAACAAGTCATTCGTGTAAGTTTCGGTATAAATAACACCCTTGCCGAGGTGGACATATTTTTAGACGAATTCAAGAAAATACTTGCAAACTTGAAACGCGTATAATATCAAAAAGAGTGTGGAAAGGAAAATAATCCTGTCCGTACATTGTGTATAAGTAAAGTTTTCAAAATTAATAGAAACATAGAATTGTGTCGAAAATCGCTTGACATAGACGACGACGACGACGGTATAATGTACTTATCCACAATTTTGGTGGAAAAGGAGGAAAAAATGAAAAAATGGATGAAATCGTTGATGCTGGTATTATTGATTGTGCCGATTGCTGTAGTAATGGTCGCGTGCGGAGGCAAGGAATCAGGTGGCGGGTCGTTGAAGTCCATGCCAACCAAAGAGAGCATTGGTGATGTGGTCGAGGATGCAGATGTTTTTGGTCTTTTGACTATTGCTGATAAGACTGCTTGGGATGCCGGCTATATTGGAACCACAGAAACAAGATTCACGACCACTACAGATGGGTATACGCATGTGGACGTTAAAATGACGGGCACGCTTACAATGAAAGGCGGCGAAGACGGTTATTCGTTATGGGAAAGAAGACAAACCGCACCCAATAAAGTTAACACGATAATATATGCCGATGGGATGCAACAATATAAGTATGTTAATTCTTCTGGTACTACGAAAACGGTGACAACCACTTCAAGTTTGGATTTGGCAATTCCTGCGGGTAATTCTTTGGCCTTTTCTATTCCTTCGTATCTTCAAGATAAAGACATGCCATATGCATCTTTGTTGAATTTGACATATTATTTAACCAATATGAGCGATGTTGAATGTGTAATGGGCACAAAGGGTCAGGATACTGTAATTGGATTATATTTTGATTATTATACTGTAAAACAGTGTGTTGTCTATACATTTGCATTTGGCGGGATTCTTAAAAGTGTTGAAATGTACTGGTTCCAGGAAACTAAAAATACATCAGGTGGTATTAACCAGACAAAAGTGCTAAAGACATATATCAAACTTGCCCCCGCTGTACTTGGAGATGTTGTGCTTCCAAAAGAAATTAAAGATTGTCGCGGACTTGATTGGGCCGACCCGATTGAATAGTTAACAAATTAAAGTACGCCCAAAAAACACTTGCATTTTTAAAGTGACTGTGCTAACATGTAAATGTTTGAAAAACAAAAGTGGGCTGGCGAAGTCCGCTTTTTGTTTGAAAAGGAGGATACAATGATATCAAAAGATTTTTTCGCGGCACTTGACATGATGGCAGCAGAACGCAACATGGACCGTGACATAATTATCAAAGACATGGAAGAAGCCATGTCGGTGGCATACCGCAAAATGTACGGCGAGGCTTTAGCTGCGCGTATAGAATTGAACTATGACAAAAAAACCGTGAGGGCATACTCATTCAAGACCGTAGTAGCGGACGAAGACGAAGCCGACGAAAGCGGAGAAATAAAAGAATTTGATTGGGATAAAGAAATTCGGATAAGCGAAGCACACGAAATCAACAAAAAATACAAAATCGGCGACATCATAGAAACGGAAGAAAACCTAAAAGACTTCGGCCGTGTTGCCGCGATTACTATCAAACAAGTAATGACCCAAAAAACCCGCGACAGGGCACGTGCCCAGGCCGTTGAAGAAATCACCGCGCGCCAGGATCAAATCGTCACCGCAAAAATTACAAAGATTGACAAAGACATTCACCACCTTGAAATTCCGGGCAGTAACCTTGAAGGTATATTGAACGGACGTAACAGCATTCCGGGGCAAATTTTCAAAATCGGTGACTTTTTAAAAGTCTATATCCCACGTGTTGCCGCCGATGACCGCAGGGGAGAAATTTACGTAACGCGGACAAGCCCGCAATTTGTGCGTGCCTTGTTTGATTTGGAAGTCCCCGAAATCGGCCGCGGCGAAGTTGTCGTAAAAGCAATCGCACGTGAAGCCGGTTATCGTACAAAAATTTGCGTTCACAGCGAAATAGCAAACATCGACCCGATTGGCGCGTGTGTCGGTTCAAAAGGCAGCCGTATAAATAATATCTTGTCTGAAATCCAAAATGAAAAAATCGATCTGATTCCTTGGTCCGATGACCCGTTGGAATTTATTGCGTCAAGTCTTTCGCCTTCGCCTGTATTGCGTGTCGAAGCCAACGAAATGGACAAAGTTGCACGTGTTATTGTGCCGAACGATAAACTTTCTCTCGCAATAGGCAAAAGTGGCATGAACGTGCGGTTGGCCGCGAAATTGACAGGATGGCGCATCGACGTCAAGTCTGAAGAAAAAGCTGCTGCCGAAGACGCAGCATACGTCGAGGAATTTACACTCGGCGGAGCAAATTAAAGGTCACTGCGAGGCATAAACAAAGTCACTAAGAGGCGCTACCTGCGCGTGTCATTGCGAAGCCGGGGGTTTTTCCTCACCTTGTAAAGGTGGCGCAGCTGTGGTTTTTTTCTCCATAAACTCCCTGAAATTTTCTCCCTTAACAACGTTAGTTCCATGTTTATCCTCATATTTTTGCCGTGCCCGCGCTGCTTTTTTCGCACCGGTCAACGCAAACCCTTTATTCACTTCAAAACCCATCTTTTTTTGGCGCTTAATACTTTTCATAATATCAAGCGTTTCTTTTTCGGCAAGCGTAGCAAAATGCAGTTCCGCACTGTTCATATTATCGTGTAAATCTTCTTTGTCCAATTTAAGAAGCTTAAACATTTTATATTCTCTCGTGGTATGACCGCTCCATGTTAACAGGATGGTATCAATTAATTGCGCATATTCGGTTGGGGACTTGATCCCGCGTTTATTCCAAAGCGCGACAAGTTCCTTGTGAACTTCAATTTGTTCAAGGCGCTTATCTATCCACGAATCGCCGTATCCCAGACTTTTATACTTTGCCCGCACATCATCTTTAAGTGTAGTTTTCTTTTCCATTGCAAATATTATAGCACAGTGTTATGCTGTTGGCAATGAAAGAAAGAATGTGTTGCGTATGCAGAACACGCAAACCTGCAAGCGACCTGATTCGTGTCGGTAAACCGGGACAAGAGGGCAGAGGTGCTCATGTTTGTCCGGAGTGTGTCGAAAAATGTATAAAAACACGCGCACTAAATCGCAGTTTTAAAACAAACGTTCCCAATGATAAATACGAAGAACTTGCGAAAACTCTTGTAAAAAATTAATATTTATTGTATACTCGCGAAATATGCAACAAACGCCTGTAAACGCCCCAAGCGGCAAGCTTGACACTATTAAAAACATCGGTACGGTGTTACCTATGTTGGATGCGTGGAAAAAGCGCTGTTTTGATGTGCGCGTAAATTTGGATAGCATTTTATCGACCCTTCGCGAAACCTCGCGTAATATTACACACGAACGCGAAAGTGCAATACTCAGGGAGCAAAAAGAACGGGAATACGCGAGTCTTATCCAACAGCGTAAAGACGAACGCATGGCGGCAGAGCGCAAAATCGACGAGCGTACCGAGTCAAGACTGGCAGCTGCTAAGGCACAGCAAGAAGCCAAGGCACCGCCGCCTCCTC
>Ga0099364_10006594_pt1 | contig 16850 bp, 18 predicted proteins | sample TergutTh196P3_FD_73070 | JGI IMG/M metagenome (GOLD analysis project Ga0099364, IMG submission 73070) | Microcerotermes parvus P3 segment gut microbial communities from Pointe-Noire, Republic of the Congo - Th196 P3 | ecosystem: Host-associated > Arthropoda: Insects > Digestive system > Gut ... | reverse complement strand
AAATCTCATCCGGGACGAATTGACGGAGGATGAGAGGCAGGCGGACCACGATTGCCGAAATGCACTCGTTGATACGGACTACATGCGAGCGGCGATCAATCAGTTTCGCGTGTCCGTCAAATTGGGCGTGGGAGCGATTCGCCTAATCGAGAATCTCAAGCCCCTGCTCATGCCGAAATTTATACGCCCGGGATCAACAGAATCCGAGTATTGCGGTCATCTTGCTCCGTTACTCAAGTTTGACATCACGCCGAACAAATTGATCCAAGGGCTTCGCCGGAAATTCTGGGAAGTGCTGTTCACCGAACCGGAATTCGTCGGTCAGTTGACGGACAATCTGCGACAGGAACTTTATAGCCAAGTCGACCGGCTCCAGGACTATGACTTCACGCTGGAAAACATCATGTCGCTGCGTGCTGAAATCGGTCGAAAATTCCTTTGTGGCATCAACGACACAATTCTCAGCCTTTATGATGAATTCAGCGTGAAACATCACTGGCTTGATGAAACGTCCAAGAACATCCACTACTACAATGGGGGGGCATCCAATAAGGCCCATTATGTGAACAAAAAGGTCATCATTCCCCTCAGTGCCTATTCGTGGAGTTCGAAGCGATTGAATCTTTCGTACTCGGTCAGGTACAAACTCACGGACGTGGAAAAAATTCTCGGTTTTCTGGAAGGCGGACTTCCCTCGCTGGCGGAGGTCCACGACAGGCTGCATTGGGCGGAACAAAGAGGCCAAACCAAGGGTGTTCAGCTTCGCAATATTTCCGTCACGTTCTACAAAAAAGGGACGACGCATATCACCTTTACCAACCTGGATGCGCTCAGGCGATTCAACATTTACTGTTGCCGCAAGAAGAATTGGTTGCCGCCCGACTATGGGATTACTCCGTATGAAGATTTGTCCCCGGAGGCCCGTCGCGTGATTGATTCGTTCTCCGCCGAGGGAGAACCGATTCCGCCAGATACACCATCCGATATCGGCGAGAAGTCGTACCGGATGGTCTGCGCAAGACGAAACGAACTTGTCGTCGAAGGCGGAACATCGATTCCGCAGATCGGCTACACAGCGTCGGTCCCAGAGTCGACGAAGGGAGGCGATGCTCCCGATGCTGCGTTGCCTCTGTTCAGGAGCGGTAAGGCGTGAGATTTGTTCAATCCCACAACTCTATCGCTGACAATAGCGGATCAAGCCACACCAACACCTGTCCGTTCTCAAGACTGCCTTGAGGACGGGCTTTTTCTTTTGGAGGTCAACATCATGGTTTCCATAACGGGCTTTATTGGAACGGTTTATTTTCTCCTTGATAAGAATTGGCGAGGAGATGTTTGGCGATCACAGGTTTGGCCGACACCGGAGCACGTCCTCGACGAGTTGCTCGAAAAAAGGATATCGGTTTTGGAATGCATTCACTCGGGAGACAACGCCTACTCCGACTACGATCCGGATGAAGACGAAGAATACAATACGAAATGTATTGTCGCCTATCGAGAGATGATTGAGTATCTTCGCACCGAACAAAACTCCGGTGGTGTCGAAGAGTCGTTTGACGATTTCGCCATCGTTGTCAAACCGACCACGGTCCATCTGCCGCACGTTGCCGAGTATTGAGTGGGGGCGAATATGCGGGAAGGATACGACTTTCTGATACACTGCTTGGACGCGGTGTCGGACCGGCATCGTCCATGTTTTTCAAGGAGACCAAAGATCATGGCATACGAATATATTCGCGGGATCATGCGGCCGGACGGAAGAGTCTGTATCGAATATCACGTTACCAATGAGCACGAACCGGGGCAAATTGTGACGGACGACGACCTATCGGAGAAGACCGACATGGAGATCGTTTCCATCATCCAGAGCCGCTATTCGCTTTCCTGTGACGTGGGGCGGCCTGCTATCAAAATCGACCGAACATGGTACGAACGTACTCAGGCAAAGCGTCAACAGGCATAATCAGATGGGACTCCACGGACCGTCACGAATCGGATGCTGCTGTCAACCGGAGTGCTATAGTTTCACAGTTTCTCCCGCAGACGCTTTGGCTCAAGTCGGCTCTTCGACACAAAACTATCGAAGCGATGCCCAAATCATGGAAGCCTTGCAGACACATGGACGCCCCGTCTTCCGTTTGAGAAAAGGAAGATATGCCGTCCAGTACCAAAGCGGTTACTTCGTCATGGGATGCGGGCGAATCAACTGTGCTCACTATCACGGATACTTCGTCACGTCTTTCGGCAAATTGCCGGGGATCGTCGGTGGATGGGGAAGCAGTTGTTGCCAAGGCCCCGAAGGTTACGGATACCCTTATGATCAAGCCCAAACGCTACAATTGCTGGAAGAACTGAAAACGGCACCACCCGAAATCGTCCAAGTCAGTGAAGACGGCTTCATTTTCAGGACGGGATATTATCCCTGGTGGAGTCAATCGTACGTCGGCGGTGCGATGACGTTTGAACTCTGCGTCATTTCCGGCGGTGTCACAGTCTTGTAATAGGCGATCATGGAACCTCCGGCAAACATCCCTGACGGTCAATCGGATAATCCCTGTTTATCTCCGGAAGCATTGGAGCGATTACGTGTCCAAGCGGTTTCCGAGGCATCCGATTCTCTTTTCGATGTACGAAGTGTTGAAGCCCATCTTTCGGCCGCATACGAAATGATCGACGGTATAGAACGTGATGCCACGCTTGCGACGAAATTCGTCGAACATCTGCAAGCGGCCGAACGCCGATGTCAACACCATCTTGTGTTAAACCGTCTGGTTCGTCGAGCCAGGAAATGTTTTCAGGTCAATAGAACGATTCCTGATTGGACTCAACTCGCGAATGCTCTGTACGAGGTAACCGACGAGTCGTAAGCAACCATTACAGCGTAAAACAACGTACCGGTCGGTTACGTTTGTCGTAACCGACCGGTTTTGTTTTCATCTCCTCATTGATCACGATGAATACGAAAAAACCACATAGAAAAAATCATCCATTTTTACCAGTACGTCCTTGATAATCCGAAGATCATTATTTTTGATACGTGAAAGGAAAGACTATGAGCGAAACGCGAGCAGACATTGTTCACCAATTTTGCACAACTTTGACAGCGGAGGGATGGGAACCGGCTGAGTGGGCCATCGAACGGATTGTTGATACGTCTCTCAACAACAAAAAGGGACTCCGGGAAATGTTGTCTCTGCACTCATTATGGGACTGTACAACGATGCGAATCACCATGCCCGTCAACACCAATGGCGAGCGGTTGGACGTGTCGGAAAAAATGAATGGATTCCGCCTCTTGTGTGACAAGATCGACACGTCTTCGCTGGACGTGTTCGAGCCCGTTCTGACAAGAGGCGGCTCGCTAACGTCTGAGGATTGCCATGCGTTGCAAGCCAAAGGCTATTACGGCGGCAAGAAAGGGCTAAAAATCGGCAGGGCGATCAACGCTTGGTCAACGGCACACGGCATCGACAAGCACAAAGATTACAACTGGCGATTTAACGAATTGATTAACGGCGGCAGGAATACTACCAACCGCATTGCCATTCTGTCCATCAACCCGGTTGATTTTTTGGCGGCAAGTCATGGCGATTTTACATCTTGTCACAGTATCGATCGAATAAAAAATTCCTGTTACAAGAGCGGGAACCTTTCTTATGCAATGGATGGCGTCACGATGGTGTTCTTTACCGTTGCAATCGGAGAATCCGCCGATTATCCGACCAAAAGAATCGACCGAATCAACTATCATTTTGATTCCGGGCTTTTGATACAAGGTCGGCTCTACACGGCCACGCGAGAGAACATTCATGCAATCAGCCGGGCAATGGTGTGCAAAGTGATTGCCGATTGCCTGGACGTTCCGAATCTTTGGACGAAACATGCCATGATCGACCAAAGCCGGATCGAAAGTACCGGCAATCATTATGTAGATTATGTGCAACATCCCACGGCATGTGCCATGTCCACGTTGTCGGGTGTCGTAGCGCCGGACAAAATCGAAATCGGGCATGTCGCCTATTGTATCAGTTGTGGCGGCAAGCAAGACGCTACACGCGTCTTGGATTGTTGCGATACTGAAGACAATACGCTGGAGTGTAACGATTGTGGTGCAAGTGTTCACGAGGACGATGCGATATGGATAGGTGACTATGGCTATTGCTCCGAGTGTGCAAATTGTTGCGGCCATTGCAACAGAGATTACCTCAACGACGACGTGCGTTGGATAGAGGTGGGATCGCGCGGCATGTACATTTGCGATGATTGTTTCAATGACAATTTTGTCAAATGTCATGCTTGCGACAAAGTTGTCAAAAACGACGAAGCACATGATGCAGATGACAACAGTTATTGTGTCGATTGTTATCGCGAACGGTTTGCCAATTGCGAAGAGTGCGACGAGCTGCTCGAAAAAGACAAATTGACGGAAACGCCGGACGGACACTGGCTCTGCCGGGATTGTCATTGCGCAGACATCATTGTTTGTTCTGGACTGAGACGTTTGAGCCGCCAGGTCCATGTCTCTTTGGTTCGGAAACGGAGCAGAAGGAACAAGCGTCATGTGCCCTTACATCTGCCAGGCTCGGCATGGTATGCATCGAAAACACGAGAGGCCTCCATTGTCCTCCCGTACAAACAAAACACGTCCCAACACAGGGAGAGCCAATGGAAATCCATCGCTTCGAAAGACTGGTCAACTATTGCCGACCGTCACAAAAGAACCTGAAAGTTACCCTTGCGGGCCAATTGTTGCGGCAACGCGGAAAAGAACGGGTGCTGAACCAAGACGGTTTTTTATATTCCCCCGGCAGCCATCCTGTTTTGTTGATCGCCCATTTGGATACGGTTCACCAACAGATTCCGACTGTGCTCTATATCGACAAAACAAACTCCCCTGCCGGCGATTTATGGTGTCAGGAGGGTATCGGCGGCGACGACCGATGCGGAGTGTTTATTGTCATGGAATTGATCAAAGCACTGGATTGCCATGCCCTCTTCACGGAGGACGAAGAGATCGGTGGACGCGGAGCCATTAAGTTTTGTGAGTCGGGTATCAATCCCGACGTCCAGTTCATTGTGGAGTTTGACCGGAAAGGAAACAGCGATGCAGTATTTTACGGTTGCGATAATCCCGAATTCACCAACTTCGTGGAAGGCTATGGTTTTCGAGAGAGTGCAGGAACATTTAGCGACATTTCCTATATCGCCCCTGCTCTTGCCATCGCTGCGGTGAACTTGTCCAGCGGATACTATCACGCCCATTCGCGGCATGAATTCATTCGGATTTCCGACGTGGAGTCCATCATCGAACGTGCAGCTCGGCTCCTATCGAACGTTGACACAAAGTACAGATACATGGAAAAGTATCCCGAATGGCCGTGGGAATTTGAAATGCGCGGACGATACAGAGGAAGGGATCGCAACGAGAGATGCCTTTACTGCGGTGTCCCGGACGATGCTCGGTTTCCGGACTACTGCCCCTATTGCGACTCCGAATCGATGGTGTCATGTGATTGGTGCGGATACGTCGTGAGATCATCGGAGTGTGCCATGGCCGACGGCGGAGTCTATTGTAAGCATTGTCTGGAATGGTATATGGCTGTCTAACATCCCTAACAGTAAGCACTTGTGGAAGAGAGACACGGCGGGTCGGCCGGTTGCGTTTGTCGCAACCGGCCGATTTTGTTTTCACCACATTATTAAGCGCAGAGATGAAGAAAGCCATGTCAAAAAAATACATCAGTTTTTACCAGTATGACCTTGATGATCCGGCGATCATCATTTTCGATACACGAAAGGAAGCACTCGGGGAAGCGCGAAAGCATCTTGAACATGCTCTCGATCAGGAAGGGGAGGATACGGGAACAATAGGGGAATGCCTGAAAGAGTTCGACCGAAAAGGGCATTCGAACATCGAAGGCTACGTGATCTTTGCCGCCGAATGCGAATATCGACCGGGCAAAAGAGGAAACAATCAACAAACGATCAAAAGCAAGAGGAACCAATGCAATACTTTGGAGCAATGAAAGAGAAATACGGTTTTGACGACGGAGGGTCTTGTCCGACCGGTGTGGAAATCTATCGGGATGTCTACGTTAAGGCTATCAACCGTTTGGCCGAATTGAACGGAAGCGATCAACGAATCGTTCCGTATAATCGTCCCGGTGTCCATAACGTCTACATGGTTTGGCTTGTCACAAAAGAGTGGTTTGACGCAGTATTTTTGCCGCGTCAAGAGAAGGACGATGAGTGGGAAACGGTTGAATATTGCGAACTGCATGCACACGGAAGATCTCCTGACACCGAAGCCGATGATGCGATGGTTAGAGCGATCGATGATGCCTACAAACTTAACCTCGATTCCTACATCTATGCGAAATTCCGGGTTGATTCGAAATTCGACGAGCTGCTGAAAAGCAAGATTCTCCTCAATGCAACGACGGTTTGATTCCTATTTTCGTTCACTTTTTTGAAGAACCAGGAGCGGTAAAATGCAACCACGGTCTTTTGATCCGAACAGTCTTTATGGGCTACGTTACGCTGGCTACCATCCGAGCAATGCTCACGCCGCCGAGATCGCCTGTGTCATTCTTACGGAAACGTGGCTTCACCGGGTAAACGGCGAACAGCAACGTCGCGAGTTGGAGACTTGGGTACGAAACAATAGGGACATCATGGATGCCTACGTGCGATCCGTTTCCGTTGGTGATCGGAATTACACTTTATTCGAAGGGCTGGAGTACCCATGTGAACATTGCACGAAGGTGACGACGCTCCGCAACGCCCACCTCGTCAGTCTCGATTCAAGCGGGTTGCCGAATCACGAAGGGTTTCCAAAATATGTCTGTGCCGACTGCGCACAAAAGACAACCGGAGAGGATATTTGAGCCAAGCGTTACAGCATTTACTTTTTTGTTCCGCTGCCGATTTTATGGTGGCGGACGAAACAACCCTTTTTGCTATTTACGGTACGACAATGAGCCGAACTTATGAAATTTGCGTTTGTCTGTCAATGGAGGAGGCCGTCCCTGAAACGGAGCGGCCGTTCTGGAAAAGAGCGTTGGTCGCCTCCGTGGAGTATCCGACAGCGGTGATTGACACGGGGATCAATTTCACCGATGAGGACCTGACGGATACCGGCGATAGTGAAGCCGATGAATCGGCGGACATTGACGAAGTCGATGTCTACGAGCCGGAGGATGGGAAAATGACATTCACGCTGAACAAGGATCGGCAGATCGGGTTGTTTTACGGATTGAACAACTATTTGACCGACCTCGACAAAGCGATCTATCTGGCAACGAGACCGCTGAACAAGCGATTCACGCTGACACGTAGCGGTGTCGATCGGGAACCGGAGGTGGATGAGTGGCAGGAATTTACGTACAGCGAACTTGAAGCGAAATACGGACCGGAGGCATCGAATTTGTCGAACGTCTTATCTGCGTAAAGTTTTTACCGTCTTTGGAAACGACAACCGGGAACACGGTATGGCGATTCTATTTGTTTTTCACAACCTGCGCCAAACGGCGACAAAACAATGACCACCAGGAACACTCTTGTTTGTGTTCCGTTTTTTGGAGGAATCACCATGACAACAACCGACGAAGGGCTTTACGGATTCTTGGTCCGCCGCTATTCCGATTACCTGGACATGCGCGGCTATGCCGTGATTGAGTGCGAAATTTTGGGATCGCCGGACGAAGTTTTTGATGAACTCATCAATTCCTTCAAGGAGCAGTTGGAGGACGCGGGAGATGCACCGTTATCCGAAAAAAAATGGTCGACTGTTCGGGAAAAGATCAAAAAACATGTGGAACCCGATTGTTGGACATTTGATCCGAATGACATTGAGGAACTGAAAGACGTAACCGTTCCCGTGTCGATCAAGGTCAATCGGGTTCGCCTGAGTGATCGGCTTGTCCGGCTGATAAAAGAGTATGTCCACAAGAGCCAATACAAGGATCACGAATATGGAAATCACAGAAAAATATCGCCCGAAAAAGCTGGCTGATGTCGTCGGGCAAACAACGGCTATTCGCCAGATTCGGAGAATCATTGAGTCACGCGGCTGTGCGGGATTGGCGTGGTGGCTGACCGGAGCGACCGGAACCGGGAAGACGACTATTGCCCGAATCCTTGCCGAAGACTTCGCGGGAACGGAATTTACGATCTCAGAGTTCACTGGCAGGGACCTGTCGGTGGACAATGTACGAGAGATTGAGCGGCGCATGACCGTTCAGCCAATGGGGCAAGGCCGGGCAACCATCATCAATGAGTCTCAAGACCTGAGCACGGCTGTCGTTGCCTTGCTCTTGGCAACAGTTGAAAAAGTCAAACTATCGAAATTTGATACGATAATTTTTACGGCAATGATCGATGTTGAAGAGAAAAACTGTTATTTCAAGGCTCTTGCTACACGATGCTATCAACCGGAACTTTCTGACACGAAATCGCTGACGTTTCGCTCGGAAGTCGTCGATTTCGTGTCCGGCATCGCCGCTTTGGAAGGAATCAAGGCGGTCGACATTGAATCCCTCTGCGACAAAGCGGACTGGTCGATCCGGGGCGCTTTGTCCGCATTGGACATGCAGGAACGCATTGAGGAAGGCAAGCAAGACTCGACGTGGCCATTGTTGTCGATTAGCGAATGCAATGCAACGAGAACCGGTGCCCGCACTCTTGCCAGACGGCGCAACAAAATTATCGAACCCCGTGGGGTATTGCCGCAAAATGCTGTTGACTCATTTGGCGACAATACTTCTTCAGGTAATATCAATTCGCTGTTTTCTTTGCCTTTAACTCGATGATCCGACAAATAACATTGACCGCATCAAGTGGCCGATGGAACCCCTGACACAGGAAAATTATGTTTTCACATGAAACTCCCTATCTTTTTCGCAACACGACCATGAAACTCGAATACTGTTGCGATCTATTGGACAACATCGTATTAGGCGACCTGAAATGGGATGATCCTGACGAAGAAAAAGCATCACACCAACTCCGTGAACGGTGCGAGCGGTACATTACCGCCTACGACTCCCTTCACGGAACCCCGGTCGATACCTGACGAAAGACAACGCGATCATTTCCACAAACGGGAAATCGTAACGGCCCGGCTATAATGGCCGGGTCGTCTTTTTTTTAGCCCGTACAGGATGATCGGCATGACCAACGCCATCCAATTCCATGAAGGAACCGCTGCGCAATGGGCCGTTGCGAAGGAAGCGGGCTCGTTGCAATCGAAATCGTTTTATCTTATCGACGGGCAACCCTATCTTGCCCTCTCGTCCTCGGCAGTCTTTGCGTTCGTCGATACGGCGATGGTTTCCCAGATGATTGCCGGGCTATCGATGGGGAGCGGCGAAAGTCTCCAACTTGGAACGATGGGTGGTCAGGCACCAACGACGGTAGGGACACCGGGCACTTCTCTTTTAGTTGCGCGTGAGGATCACACGCATACGGCGCAGACAAGTATTACGGGGAACGCGGCAACGGCAACAACAGCCCAAATGGCGAACAAGTTGACCAATCCGCGAACAATTCGGCTAACCGGTGCCGTAACCGGGAACGCCCAGTTTGGCGGTGACGCCGACTGCACGATCCAAACGACACTTTCGACCGACAACAATATGGTGAAGCACTGGTTCGGAACCGAATCGGAACTTCCTATTGAGCGAGACCCGAATACGATCTACATGGTGTACGAATGATCATCCTGCCCTGCCATAAGCCGCCCGTTGCGATTGATTATGGCCATCGCCGGATCAAGAGCGTTTATGTCGGCCAGCCGCTCATCTGGCCGCAGGCGACCTTGTTCGGTATCCGGTCGGCGAGCATCTGTAAAACCCATGCGGCGTTTGTGCTCAATGACGGGACGTTATGGACCTGCGGCAGTAATCTTCACGGGCAACTTTGCCGGATCGGTCCGAGCGGATCGTGGAACACACCGAATCTGTCCCGGGTTCCCGGTATTGAGGATGCGGTCGGAGTCGTAGTTTCCTGTACCGTCGCGGGTGAAGGCTCGACTGTCGTATTGCGGGAACACGGGCGTATCCACAGTGCCGGGGCTAGTCCGCCGCTCACTGTTTCTGCAACGAATAAGATTGTCTATTCGGCCCTTGGACGTCAAAGTGTTTCCGGTTCGCCGACGTTCCTTAACTTTGCCGAAGTCCTGGGAACATATTACGTCCGGAAAATCTGGCACGGCCGCGGCCGACTGTTCATTCAGCGCAACGATGGGATTGTGTACGGATACGGTCTCGATTGGGATACGAACCGTGCGGCCCTGCAATGGATGCCGGTTAAAGACATCGCAGGCGAATCGCTGGTCTGTTCCGACTTGTCGGCCCATGCGAGTCATCCCGTCGTGTTGCGCGATGATGGGACAGTTTCGCTACTCGGTCCGATTGCCGACTGGCATCGTCCCTCGGAGTTTCCGACATCACAAACGAACGCCCTGCAACCATTGTCCGACGTACGGTTTTGGGAGGGAATACGAAAGTTGGCAACCGGTCGCTCTCATTTAGCGGCGATCACCCGGACCGGCTTTCTATGCACTGCCGGTTCGGACCGTTACGGGCAACTCTGCTCCGCAAAGTATCAGTACCGCAACCCGTATCGCGGGTATCTCCTGGATGACGAATCAGTGACCGATGTTGCTTGCGGCGACCATCACACGGTGATCCTTTGTCGCGACGGTCGTGTTAAGACGGGCGGTCGCAACGACCGGGGGCAATTGGGCCGGGCGATTCCAGTGGGAAACGGACACGACTGGCTCTACTTCGTCGGCGCGGATCATGTCGTGCAGGAAGGCTGGTTTGGAAACACGGATTATCTCCCTGATATCAACGATGCCGTTGCGGTTTATGCTGGCGGCGACAGTACGATCATCGTGCGCCGGAGCGGGATTGACGTTTGCGGTGACAACGAGTTCGGACAACTTGGTGTGGCGACGGAAAAGCACGTTATCAACAGTATCGACCGCAGTTCCTGGCGGGAAAGTTGGCAAGGCGACCGAACGGCGTTCCTGACGAATCGCCGGGGAGCAACACTCTTTTCAGATGAAAACATATAAACACTTTCCGGCGATAATTACACGAGTCGTGTAATTATCGCCGATCACTTGTGGAGGAAAATCATGTCTCAGGCCGACTTGGATACACGCCGCAAAACGCGGATTTTGACGGAGGACGATCTTCTTGCCGTCCAACGTCTGATCGGGACGATTCTCGGCAATGACGGTAGCGGACGCCCGGCGGTCTTACTCCGTGACCTGACTTTTACGCAAGCGGTTGGTGGGATCGCGGCGGGAACGGTGTTTCCGATCGGGACATCGCACGACGACATTCTGGCCCGGCTTGCTCAAGCCCCTATCGTTCCGCCTACCTATACGGTCCCGATGCTTGTTTTGTCGGTGCCGATGCCGACCGATCCGGAAATCGGTTCCCGGCTGGGACAGACATTCACGCCGACCTGGGTTCCGAACGATGCCGGGACTCTCATCTCCTACGTCCTGAAAAAGAACGATGTCAACATGTACAGCGGTGCCGTTCCGGCAGTTTATGTTGAACCGGAATTCACGTTGACGGGAACTCCCGTCACTTATCAAGCGTTCGTCACCCATGCGGCTGGTCCCGTGAAAAACGATTCGGACGGAGCACCGTTTCCGATTGGACGAATAGAGAGCGGCACGGTTCCGTCCAATATCGTCACGATTGCGGGTATTCGCTATGGTTTTTATGATGCCGATTCCAAACCGACCGTTCCCAACACCTCATCCGATGTGCGTGACCTGTTTGGCCGTCTTCCTGTCATTGAACACGGCACGACGTTTTTGATTCATGTTCCCGTCGGCGCACGACGGATCACTTTCTGGTATCCGAACACCTGCCGTGATGTTTTGAGTGTGACCTATCTTGAACAGGGCGGAGCCGAATACCGCGACCTGTTCCTCAAGACAACGGCGAATGTCGAAGGAGCGAATGGATTCGCCGCTGCACCGTACAAAGGGTTCACTTGGATTCCAGCGGTTGCACCTGCGGCCCCCATGACGCTGAAGGTCGTCATCTGATTCCGTGAAAGTGAAACGCTTTCGATAAAATACGGCAACTTGTTCGGCAAGTTCTTTCCCTACAAAAGCATTCCAACGATTCAGGAGGATTCCATGGTCAGTAGTCTCCCCACCGGCAAGCCCTATTCGCGTTTGGACGAATTCCCGCTCGATGATAGTTCGGTTTTCGACACATTGGCGGAAGCCGAGGATTACGCACAAAACAGCCCGATTGCGTACCACACACAAATCATCGGCATCAAGAGTAAAGATATGGCTTACATGATCGCCGAAGACCGAAGTCTCATCTCGCTCGGTAGCGATGGCGGTGAAGGCGGCATGATCGACGAGGAGATTACGCTACTCGGCACGACGCTCGGCGGCCTGTCGGAGGGCGAAACGATTCCCGAGGGGACGACGCTCACGGAGTTCGTAAAAATGATTACCCAAAAGCGGGTCGTTCCGACCTACAAGGCTCCAGCACTGTCCTTGAGCGGCACCGGCACCAAAACGGTGGAAGCGGGAACGCTGCTCTCGGCAACGCTGACATCGATCTTCACTCAAAACGATGCCGGAGCGGTCACGCAGTACAAGGTTCAAAAGAACGGCACCGATGTTCATACGGACACGGCTCTTTCCGTCTATTCCCCGACTCCAACAGTGATCGGTGACGAAAACTGGTCATTCAAGTCGACGGCAATGTATGCGGACGGACCGATCAAAGCCGACAACATGGGCGATGCGAGTCCCACGGGAGCGATTGAAGCCGGTTCGGTGTCCTCCGGGAACGTCGTCTATACGGGCAAGCGGAACGCCTTCTACGATGCCGATACCGAAACCGTTGCCGCCGAGACATCCGCCGAAATCCGTGCATTGACCAAAACGACTCTCGGTGTCGGGCAGGGTGACGACTGGACGATAACGGTGCCGTCCGGTTCGCGTCGGGTAACGATCGCTTATCCGGCAACGTTACGTGATCCATCGAAAGTCGCGTATGTCGAACAGGGCAACGCCGAGTACAAAGACTTGTTCGTTAAAAGCGAAGTCGCTGTGGAAGGTGCGGATGGTTTTACTGCGATTGAATACAAAGTGTTTACGTACATCATGGCGGTTCCGACACCGGCAACGATGACACTGACCGTGACGATCTGATAACAACCGAACACTCGCAGGATGCGGATGGACAATTTTTGTGTTTCTCCATGTCGGCTCTTCCCACGGGCAAACCTTATGGACGTCTTGCGGATTTTCCGCTTGATCCGACTTGTGTCCATGAGTCGAATACGGCGGCGTCCGTCTATGCGGCAAGCAGTCCGCTCGCTTATGCCGGGCAGATCATTTCCGTAACGGACCCGCCCGGCGTTTTCATGATCCGAGGTGATCGGACGCTGTTACCGCTTTTTGGCGGCAGTGTGAGCGGAGTATCCGTACTTGCCGAGCCGATGTTCCCGATCGGCTACATCACTTGGATCGGCGCGGATACAGACATTCCGGCCTGTTGGGTTCCCGGCGACACGGGATTTTCGCCGCTTCAATTCCCGCTTCTGGCCGCTTGGCTCGGTACGACGCGTACGCCAACGATTCCGTCCCCTGACGGTTTATGCGGCATTATGCTCGGCAAATACGTTGATACGGTCCGGATTCCCGATACCGGATTTGTCGAAATCGCGGGGCCAAGCCAGGAGTTGCAGCACCAACTGGTCGCCGCATCGAACGCCTTGATGGCACAATTACGATTCGAGGACTCATTACGCCGCCAATTGATTGACACGGTCGGCGAGCCGTGTTTACTTTCGGATGATTGGACGATGCTGGTGTCACGGATGCAATACTTGACACAGAAATTCCGAAACGTTCTGATGAATCAAGGTGTTTCGGATGCCGATACACTCAAGGCTGATGCGTTGATTGATCAGGTCGACCGATTGGCTCTTTCCGTGTTCCGACTGACGACGTTTGCTACGGATGCGGCAACCTTGCTTGTCGAAAAGAACGCAAACATCATGCTCCCCGGTTTCACGCTGTCTTGGACGTACAGTGACGATGCCTTGCTGAAATCGCAGTCGCTTACAGGACCAGGTGTTACGGTGATCGAAACGGGAGCCCGATCTCTTTACGTCGTCCCGGATCGGAAGGACATCGACCTGGACTATCGGCTTTCTGCAACGAGTGTATCGAACACGACCGTTTCCCGATCTCTGTGCATCGAGTACGTTCACCCCGTCTATTACGGTTGCTCGCCGATGTTCGAGATTGACGAAACGATTATCAAAGCGGGCACCAAATTATTGGAACGGGAAACACCTTGCCGTATCCTCTATGAGCCGGTCGACGGCTACATGTTTTTTGCCGTCCCGGAAACCTGGCATCCGTACGGCGTTGCCGTCGATTCGCATGGGTTTGATTTTCTGAGCGATTCGTTGCGTGTTTTCAGGATTCCCGTCACATCGCCGGACGGCACCCAAGTTCCGTATCGTGTCTATGCGAGCCGTATTTGTAACCATCTGGACCATTACACCCTTCATTTCAGGTATTGACCATGCCTCTTTCACTGGCCGATAATTTGAATCCCGACATCGACCGTCCGCTTGATGCCCGTACCTATTGGCCATCACGTTCCGCCGCCCTCGCCGGTATCAAACCGACTCAGCGGACCAAGGCGATGTTCATTTGGATCGGCGATCAAACTTGCTGGTATCAGTTCCAAGGCGGATTGGCCGACGAACATTTACTGCCGGCCCCATTCGAAACAATCAAACAGTGGTACACACAGTTGCCGCTGCCGGACACGGTACGGGACACACAGGACATCCCGATCGGCACAACGGCGGTCTTTCGGAACGGAAACGCTCCGAGCGCGGGATGGCTCCCCGTTGTCCCCGGCTCACCATTCGATAAGTTCGCCTATCCGTCCTTGTATGCTTTTCTCGGTGATGATGTTTTCCCGAACGAAACGAGCGACGAGGGAACGGTTTGGATCAAGGCGGAACAGGTTTCCCTGACACACACGAATGCAATGTCGGTCTTTCCGTTCACGGGCGGTCTCTATGATCCGTTGTTCGCCAACACGGTCGCAGCGATCAACGCCCTGTGGGCGGACATGAACTACAACGAGGAGATACGCCGCAAAATCCTGACGGAACTGCTCAAGGCACCGGCCGGAGCGAACGATTCCTGGACAACCGTTTACGGGCATCTTCATGCGTTCAAACAGACACTCTCGGTCATGCTCAATAACAAAGCGGTCCCCGCTACCGCTTTGGAAACCTTCCTTGATCTGATCAAGAAGGTCGGCAGTATTTCCGTTTCGCCGGATGCCATGAAAACGGGTCTGTATGTCCAGTGCCGCATCGGTGCCACGATCGTTCGGGCAACCTGTCCCGGTCCCGGCTGGCTCGAATGCGACGGCCGCGAACTTGACGCCCCGGAAACGACGGGACTGCCGCTCCTCTACCCGGAGTATTACGACGTTGTCTACAACGCGATCGGTGCCGCAGAGAACCGGTTCGGTCCCTTTGCGGTTGCCACGCCGAACATGACGAGTGATACAGCCCCGCTCGGAATAATGTCCGTGTTGATCGGAACAACAAAGTTGCCGATCGGTTCGATGCATCACTGGCTCCACACGTCATCAACTTCGTGTGCTGTCCCGATCACGACGTATCAGTGGGCGACGGCAACACAGCCGCTCATCGTCGAGTATCTGTTCGGCGGCACGACCGATGCCGAAGTCCGTCTCCGCAAGATTGTCAAACTGGGGCTGTTGTTTGCCGACGTAACCTGTTATCCGACTCATTTCAAGGTTCAAGGTTACTCGCAGGAACGGGATACCTGGGTTGATCTGCTTGTCGTCGAGGATTTTCAACCGACACTGACAGGAACGCCGCATGAATTCACGTTCAAAAACGATCATGGAGTTGCCGGTGTTCGGCTTGTCATGACGGCGGGTGTGTCGAACGCAACGAACGCGCTTTCGCTGACGGAGATTCTGTTTTACGAATATCGGCATTTCAAACTCCCCGACACCTCCAACCCCGGTCGTCGAGTCTGGATCAAGGCGGCGACCGGCAATAATGACATCGGTTTCGCCGCTCGCCGATGCCTGGCGGGGAGCGACTTGATTCTTCCGAACGAGCCGGTTTTTTGGGACGACAATATCGATTCCGTGACCTCGCAGAAAAGTTATCCGGTTTGTAGTTCGGCGGCTCATTTTGATGTTGCGGAGTACAACCATGAGGGGCACATGTTCCGATTTTTCGGTTCGTCGTCGACCGGCTCCAGTACCTGTTATCGCCGCCTTGAAATGATTCCCGATACAGATGTCAGTTCCACGACCTGTATCAGTAACACGTCATCGACGCAAGGCAGTCCGGCCCGTTTTTTCATGCACAAGGGCAAACTGCATTTTGTTGCCGGAAGTTTCATCATTCATCGCTTGGATTTCCCGGAACACTTGGCAAGCACACCGACGACGGCATGGGTTCCCATTTGGACAGGATCGGGAGGCGCTCAACTGGCCTACAATTCGACCGACATCTGTCACTTTGACAGCGAGAACGGTGAAGAACATTACAGTTACCATTGCCTGTCGAGTTCCCCTTATTTTCGGTGCATGAAATGGCCGGATGGTTTCACGGCGAACCCGACAACGGAACTGCCCATGTCTCCCTCCCTCGGATTCACGGCGGCGTTCACGAAGGCGAACACTCATTTTTTTCGACATAAAGGCATCCTCCATTTTTTCTGTTACGACACTGCCGCCTGCAAATTGAAGATGTTCCGGCAAGAGGCTCCG
>Ga0099364_10006593_pt1 | contig 16851 bp, 10 predicted proteins | sample TergutTh196P3_FD_73070 | JGI IMG/M metagenome (GOLD analysis project Ga0099364, IMG submission 73070) | Microcerotermes parvus P3 segment gut microbial communities from Pointe-Noire, Republic of the Congo - Th196 P3 | ecosystem: Host-associated > Arthropoda: Insects > Digestive system > Gut ... | reverse complement strand
GATAAGGGATTGGGGGCAGGCTTTAAACCAGTTTGCCATTGAGTTTGGAAAAGAGCGGGTTCCGTTCTTATGATAAAATTGACATTTACACAAAATTTATGACAGGCTCTGAAAATCAAGAGGGGAACCGCGTATCGCAGATACGACGCCGCTTTGCGGCTCGGTTGAGGATACTGTGTTTCATGACATCCAATGTCACCAAGTGCGGTTTGAAGTTATAGGTAAGGGTGAACTATAGCATCTATTCGTTACTCGTTATATAAAAGCTTTTGAGTATTTCTTCTGGCGATTTGCCGCTTTTTAACAGGTTTATTATTTCCTGATTCCATTCACGCTTGGCGGTGACCAGCTTGCTCTGCAAGTCAACCTGGTACTTGTACTCGCTCAAAAGACGGGCGCTTTCGTGCTCGTCCTTACTTATTGTCATTAACACCTGATTTGCCATGGCTATGCCTTCCTCTTGTTGCAATATTTCGTTAATTGTACCGCGTTTTTTCTTGTCTGTCAAATACTCTATAAAAATAGCCCATCGTTCAGAAACTGCCATTTCTTCTATGGGTTTTGCAACTATGTTATCAAGTTTTGATAATTCAAGGGTAATAATCTGGGTTCTGCCGCCAAGTGAAACTTCGCGAATTGGATCATAGTATTCAAATGTGTGGAAATACGCATCGTCTTTGAAAAATTTCATGTTCGCTAGAATCGCTATCTGGTATGTGTGATTTAGGTCTTTATAGTTCTTGTCGCTGCCTCTGATATCCTGTCCGCAATATAACTTTGCGGCATAAAACTCCAGTCGGACAGGTTCAAAGACATCAGGGTTAAAGCATATTTCCACATCAACAAGTTCGCCGTTTTCTGCTTTGCAGTTAATGTCAAAACGAATTTGCCTATCTCTGACATTTTCGACAGGCGGTTCGTTGGCAAGGATTGAGATGATTTTGACATGCCTCCCGATAAGCGCGGAAACAAGTTGCGATAATGCTTCCGTTGATTCTGGCGTATTTCTGGTGAAAACAGCCTTGAAAACATTGTCCATGCGGATGTCCAGCGGATCATCGTCCGGCTGGATGTAAGAAAGCGAATAATGGTTCATAAAATATACTCCTACTATATATATGGCGAAAAAGTGCGGTTTGCTTGCATAAAATCCGTTTTTTTTGATAAAATTATTTAGGAGAAGGGAGAAGTGAATCAACGAATGGCACGAATTAGCACGAATGAAGAAATATAAACCACGGAGGACACGGGGTCACGCTAGGGTGTCAGTCACCAAATTTGCCTAGTGTCGGTAGGTCGTGACCACTGCTATATGTAGCGTAACAAGGGAGAAGGTAGGGGTTAGGAGTTAGGACTTGACACGAGGGCTATGCAGGTTTTCCATCATGCTTAGATAACTATGAAAGCCATCATAGTAACTCGCTATGCCTTCTTGCCCTAACCCCTAATCCCTAACTTATTCGCGGACATTCGCGTAATTCGTTGACCCTAACTCCTTTCACCTCCATGCTGCCGGCATTGTCCTGAATTGTAAAAACCATGCACTTTCTTTCAATTTAAGGTTGTTGTTGCTGAAAGACAAACTTACTTCTCCATCAGAAACTGTAAAGGTTATATTGCCGTTAAACGACATTACTCTGTCTCTTCTGCTGCCTGCACTGGAATTTCTATCTTCCAAAGTTGTAATGTACACATGGTCGGTATGGGGCGCTATCCTGTTGATTACCTGCTGGACGGGGAAGCCGTCGCCTGCGTATTCTGTCGTACCTGCAATGGCAGTTATAACTACATATTCAGGAGTGATTGCATTAAGCAGTTTGTTTGTGCTTGAAGTGTTTGATCCATGGTGCCCGGCTTTATACAAAACATGATGACCCAATCCCTTATAATTCTCCTCATAATAATCAACCAGGCTGCTTTCTCCGTCGCTTTCCAGATCCCCTGTAAAAAGAAAATGCATATCACCCAGAATGATTCTTGCGGCTATCGAATATTCGTTTTCATTGTTTGAGTTGGTTTCATAGAAACGATGATACAGAATTTCCAGTTTTGCGCCGTCTTCTGAATCGCATAAATCGTATATTCTTTGCGCTCCGTCAGTTTCATTGTAACATTGCAGAGCGGTATAACGGACAGCGCCCCTTGCAATTGCGGCATTTCTTGCGCTTTGATATCCGCTGTAGATAAGGGTTGTGCTGTTTGTTCTTGAAAATTCAATGATTGTGCCGATTTCAAAAGCCTCAAAAATACCTGTTGTGGTACCCGTGCTGACAAAACCGGCAATGTGATCCTGATGGCCGTGGGTGACTATAACATACTCAAGAATATTGTCTCTGCTGCGCTCCTGTATGTACTGTGCAATGGTTGTAGCCGAATTTTCCCGTGAACCTGCATCAATCAAAATGTCGATATCGCCGTATTGAATATAGATGCTGTCCCCTGTATATTCGTTGCCCAATTCCAGAAAATGAATATTCAGATCCGGTATGGGAGCAGGGCTTATGATAAGAGTTCCTGCAAACAGGCCAACTGCTGCATTAAAACCGCCCGCTGCCGCTACGTCAAAGGTGACGGTATAGCTTCCAATTGCCGATGGAGCATCGGTACTTCTGGCATGGACTGTAGAATTTATCCCTTCATAATGAATTGTTATAGCACCGGTAGAACTGCCGGCTTTTGGTGTAATGGTAAGGGCTTTGGGGCTGTTATCAAAAAAAACGTTCAGGCCGTCAATGGTATAATCGTCTGCAACAGGGTCCAACTGGATTGCGCTGATAATAAGCGTCCCCGCGCTTAAGCTGCTTACGGCATTAAAACCAGGGCTTGCCGCTACATCAAAGGTGACGGCATAACTTCCGGCTGCCGACGGAGCGGCGGTAGTTCTGGCATAATCTGAGGGCGGCAGGCCTTCGTACCAGATGCTTATATGTCCCGAAGAGCTTCCTTCATTGGCTGTGATTGTTACCCTTTTCGGAGCGCCGTCGTATAACGCAGCCAGCCCGCTGATGGTAAAATCTTCTGCGACAGGGTCTGCAGGGATATCTGCATCAATGGGGCCCTGTTTACAGCCTACTGCCGCCAATCCGATTATTGCAAATGCTATAATTAATATTTTTTTCATAGAAATATCCTTTTAATTTTCATCCGGCATTAAGGATACCGATATTTCATTTGATCGATCATACCGTCACGGAGCGGAACGCCCAAAACCAAAGTGCCGGGCGCATAGACCGCCAAATCCTCCACGCCGTAGTTGTCTCCGCCGGTGAACATAAAGTCGTTCATCGATACCTTGTACATTTGCGCGGGGTTGATAGTTTCGCCGGAACTGGTAACAGTCCAGTTATTGCCGGATCCGCTTGCGTTCGTTATGACAGGCGAGCTGCCAAGGCTGCCTGTTCCGGTCGCAGGCCGTCCGTTCAAGAGGTTTATCAGGTAATTGCCCTGTAACTCGAACAGGTAGATTTCATTGTCAAAAGGCATCAGCGTATGCATAAACCGCACTGTTACCGGGTCGTTAGGGCCGCCAAGCGAAACGCTTCTCCAACCGCCGGCATTTTGTATCAGGACAAAGTCCTCCCAGCCAGGCCCGGCTGCCCAATCGGGCTGTGATGCGCTGCGCAGGATAAAGTCAAATACCAGTTGGTTTGCCCATGCATTTACACCTACAGTTTGCGCATTGCCGAATACCCCGATAACCTCATTCATAATAGGTCCGATTAACTCTTCATATTCCGCAACCATATCCGCTATTGCAGTATCAACCGTGCCTATAGGTAGAATGCCTCCGCTAGTAAAACCAGAAAGAACATCCCGCGATATATTTACAAGCCCCCACTCGTCAAAATGCAGACTCAGCTTTGAAAGGTTTCTTCCGTTGAAACCGGCCTGAACTATGGGAATGTTCCGCCCGCTGTCGGTCGCTGTACCGTTCACGACACCGTGCGAATGGCCGGAAATAATGGCGTCAAAACCCATGTCAGCATTCGCCAGCCTTGCAGCCTCGCCGCTGACGTTGGTACCGCTCCCGCTTGCGCCCATGTGGGTAAGGGCAATGACAGCATCGCACTGATAAACGGCTCTTAAATCAGAAACCATATTTCTTAGCCAAGGACCGGGTTCCCTGAATTCATAGTCTTCAACAACATCTGCCGAAACTAAAATAGGGGTAGAGGTGGTGATAAGGCCGATAATACCGATACGCCTTCCCGCCCTGCTTGCAATGACATAAGGATGCCATAGATCAGGGTACTCATCCGTGCCTTTAAGGAAAATATTCGCTCCAAGAAATACCGTATCTCCGTCTTCTGCAAATTTGGCTATCTTCTCAGTTCCCCAGTCAAATTCATGGTTGCCGATCGCCGAATATCTTACTCCCAGCTCCTTCATCATTTTTGAAACCGGCTCTCCGTAAAAGTAATTGGACAGGGCAGAACCTTGATAATTGTCCCCTGCGGCGAGTATTACGGAATGGCTTGATTGCGACATCAAATGTTTTGCGATTGCGGTAAATCTGTCCGCCCCCGGATCCGAAGCGGATGCTGAATTATCCATAGTGCCGTGGAAATCGTTAAAGCTGAAAATGTCAATGGTAACATTCCCTTCAACCCAGGGCGTATCGGGTTCTACGGGGTTAAATCCTGACGAAATAATTACAAGCGTTCCCGCGCTCAGTCCGACTGCGGCATTAAAGCCTGGCGACTCTGCTACATCGAAAGTAACGGCATAGCTGCCGATTGCTGACGGCGCACTGGTACTTCTGGGATAAACTGTGGGAGCTATCCCTTCATAATAGATGCTTATAGTACCGGTGGAACTGCCGGCTTTTGGTGTAAGGGTAACTTCTTTGGGACTGTTATCAAAATAAGCGTTCAAGCCGCCAATGGTATAATCTTCTGCTACTGGATCCTGCAAAACTGCGCTGATAACCAGCGTTCCCGCGCTTAAACCGTTTACGGCATTAAAACCTGGGCTTGCCGCAACATCAAAGGTGACGGCATAGCTTCCAGTTGCCGAAGGCGCGGCGGTAGTCTTGGTATAATCCTCGGGCGGCAGGCCTTCATACCATACGCTTATATGCCCTGTGGAACTCCCTTCATTGGCCGTGATGGTAACCCTTTTGGGAGAGCCGTCGAAAAATGCAGTCAGTCCGCTGACGGTAAAATCTTCTGCGACAGGGTTTACCGGGATTGTTACATCAACGGATCCTTGATTGCAGCCTGCTGTAAAAAGGAAAATCAGCGCAAGCAACATTCCGTTTATAATTTTTCTTTTCATAGGAAAAAAATGAAGAGAAGTTATTAAAGAATTATAAATAATTAATTAAAATTTGGATAAACTCTAATGTTAAAATATGTTTAATATCTGTAAATATTTATTAAACCTGTTTCATTTTACAAAATAAAAATTATTATATTTTTAAGGAGAAACAGTATGAAAAGCAAAATTTACGGATTGGTTTTTTTATTATCAATTATTACAGTTACAGGCCTGCGGGCGCAGGTATTGCCCGGTAATATTTGGTCATCGCCGCAAAGTGGCGCTACAGAAGGAAGACTGCGCAGCGATTCGGATAATTTTATGCGCCCTGATTCCTATACGGGCGTAAACTTTAAAAATTGGTTTGGGATGGCATCCTTTTTAATGAACGACAATTCCCAGCCTTTCGCAACTATTGGTTTCGCTTCCAGTATAAAAAATGTGTATATCGGAGCGTTTTATACCGGCAATATGTGGACCAACAGGCCGGTAAACAATTATTTTGAAGGGATTCCAGCCACACCCCCCGCAGGCGGCGAGACTGGACGGATATACAATGTCTACAATACTACCCCCAACCTCGGCGGTACTGGAAATCCCGTCAACAATGCCGCTGTTTTAATCGGCGTGGCTAATATGGGCTTTAGGCTTGTCTATCGTACCAACTATCAATCATTTAATGAAAACAATATTGTTACAGGAGACCAACTATACGAAAGCTACCTGATGGGAAGAGGCTATATCGCCCCGCAGATTGCCTGGGCTATGGCTAAAGATTTAACCAAAAACGGAATCAGGCCTTATGCAAGCGTTGATCTTGTATTCAACCGTGACTACCAAAAGACACAAACAGCAGGCCCCGACAGTGAGGGTAATTCAGGCGAAAAAATAGACCATTCGGAGAATAATTTTGCTCCGGTTCTTGGCTTAGGGCTGGGAGGCTTTGCTTTCTATGATAAAAAAGGTTTTAAGGGATCATTCGATTTTGATTATGAACTTGCATTAAAATTTTACAACAATGAATACAGTTATGTGGATAACGGCGTGTATAAAACAGGGGCAATCAAAGGGACATACAGACTCAGCAGCAACCCCTATAACGAATACTCATATATATCAAATTTGTTTATCCCTTCGGTCATCGGAGCCTGGGGTAATGACAGGCTGGCGCTCAGGGTTAAACTTAACCTTCCCTTTACATTCTCTGTTGAAGAACAAAATACAATGGATTTAACTTCTTCAGGGGATCTAGTCTATCACGGTGACAGTAAATCGACTTCTACCTTTATCTTCCGGCCCGACCTGCGGCTTGCCCTGCAATTCCATATTGTTCCCGGCAAGCTTAGCTTGAATACCGGCGCGCGCCTTCAGGCCCCTGGAATGGCCATGTCAACAATTGAGCAGATAACCTTTAACCGCGGCACTGAAATAGGATCGCAAAAAATACACGATAACTCTTTTAGCAGAAACACAAATCCTGGCGCATCTAATATTAACACCGGTTTTGTCAGTAGTTTCAGCATAGGCATTGTATGGTCTATTACGGATAATGTATTTATAGATGCAGCCACCGGAATTAACGGGGCATTCGGCAATAATGCCATTGATATATTTGCGCCGGGCGGCCTGTTCTCCTTTGGAAACATCCTTGTAGGGCTTAAGTTTTAATCTGGAAATTTCTAAGTGTTTTGCATTGTATACAATGCTCTGTATGCAATGCGCTGTATTGACAATAATCGCTAAAAATGTTAAAATATTAAGACATATAAGGAAATATTATGAAATATTCAAAAAAACTAGCGTCTGTAATAAAAATTGATGAAGAAAAATGTATTAATTGCTGCACTTGCATTGCCGCTTGCCCGGTAAAATACTGCAATGACGGCTCAGGGGAAAAACTGTTAATCAACGAAAATATGTGCATAGGCTGCGGAAACTGTATTGCTGCCTGTTCTCATAATGCCCGCCAGCCAGTTGACGATATTAAAATCTTTCTGGAAGATTTAAAACACGGGAAAAAAATAATTGCAGTTGTCGCCCCTGCCGTGGCTTCGGTTTTTCCTAACGACAGTTACCTGAACCTTAACGGCTGGTTAAATTCCATTGGAATAAGCGAAATATTTGATGTAAGTTTCGGCGCCGAGCTAACGGTAATTTCTTACCTGAATCATATAAAGACAAAAAAACCAAAAATGGTAATTGCCCAGCCCTGCCCGGCAATAGTCAGTTATATCGAAATATACAGACCGGAATTAATTCCATATCTTGCCCCGGCGGACAGCCCAATGCTGCACACCTTAAAAATGATTCGTGAATATTATCCTCAATATAAAGACTATAAGACTGCGATTATATCTCCGTGTATTGCAAAAAAAAGAGAGTTTGAAGCAACCGGTATAGGAGACTATAATGTTACCATGCTTTCTTTAAAAAAATTAATCGAAGAAGCAGACATTAACCTTGACAAATTTCCTAAGGTTCAGTACAAGGGAACTCCGGCAGAGCGGGCGGTTATGTTTTCAATGCCGGGAGGCCTTTTGGATACGGTAGAGAGGTTTGTGCCGGGGATCAGGCGTAAAACCCGTAAAATAGAAGGCGTTCCAACAATTTACCATTACCTGAAAGAAGTTTCGCAAATACACAAAGATCCAAAAATAGAATTCCCACTTCTTATTGACTGCCTAAACTGTGAAAAAGGATGTAACGGAGGGCCTGGTACGGGAAATTCAGAAAAAACCACGGACGAACTGGAAAGCCCTGTACGCAAACGCAGCGCTGAACTGGAAAAGAAGCTAAATCCGCAGCAGCAGGATAAATTATATAAAAAATACCATAATGAACTGAACCGTTTCTGGAAACCGGGTATTTATGACCGCAGTTATAATGACCTAAGCGGGTATAATACAATTAAATACCCAGACAAAGATCAATTAAAACAAACTTATTTAACTTTGAAAAAACAGGATGAAAAGGATATTTACGACTGCACGGCCTGCGGGTACAACAGCTGCAAAAGAATGGCAACGGCTATTTTTAACAATTTGAACAAGCCCGAAAATTGCGCCCATTACAACATGACCCTCCTTGAAGAAGAAAAAAAGATTATCGTTTTCATTAACCACCATCTTAAAGACCACATACAAAATGCTTTTCAATTAATTGAAAAAATTAACCGTCTTGTTGAAGATCTAAATGAAAGCATTAATGTTCAGTCCGGTTCCGTAAATGAATCATCGGAAATGACACATTCCATAGTAAAGTCAATAAAAGAAACCTCTGATTTCTCACTTCAAAAACGTGTTTTAATCATGGACCTTATAGATAAAACTTCCAAAGGCCATGATGCCATGAAAGAGACCATTAATGCGGTCAGGGAAATTTCAGAGTCTGTAGACGGAATTGTATCTGCAATAAAAATCATCAGTGTTATTGCGGCTAACACCAACCTGCTTTCCATGAATGCGGCAATCGAAGCCGCCCATGCAGGAAGTGCCGGCAAGGGATTCGCTGTTGTAGCCGATGAAATACGCAGGCTGTCGGAATCAACCAGGCAAAATTCAATAAGCATATCGAAAACCCTGTCCAAAATTATTACAGGGATAAATGAATCTTCCAAACTTTCCTCCGATGCCGGCGGTTTAATGAATGAAATATCAACAGAGATTCACGGTTTTGCCGGAACTATGAGCGAATTAATTGATACCTTAAGCGAAATTTCAAAGAAAAGCAATAATGTAACGACATCGCTTGATAATATGAGAGAGCACAGTTCAAATGTAAAATCGGATTACGGCGAGATGCTCTCCCTTACAGACAAACTGCGCAATGACATCAACTTCCTTGCCGAAATGTCGTCTGATATTGCCCATGCTATCGAAGAAAATGATCATGAGACAATCGAAAGAATCCTTAAAAAATCGGTTAATTCACAGGAGAATGTTTAGTTTTAATCTGTTATAGTAGTTTTTATGGGCGTAAAGATTTTAAATAAACCAACAGAAAAAAACACTCCAAAATTTAAGGAACCGCAGGAATTTGTTGTTATTTTACTTAATGATGATTATACAACAATGGAGTTTGTTGTTGAAATACTAATGACAGTATTCCATAAGAATATCAAGGATGCAAATCTTATTATGCTGGATATCCATAAAAAAGGAAAAGGCGTGGTAGGAAAATACCCCTGGGATATTGCTGTTACCATGGCAGAACAGGTTCATGCGGCTGCAAGAGAAAATGATTTTCCCCTCCGTTGCCTTGTAGAATCAGCTTAAATAGGATACAATACTGTTATGAAAATTTCAGGATATGTGCAGTCCATAATAAATGCAGCTTACAATGAAGCCAAAACAAGAAATCACGGATACCTTACGCCCGAACATATACTTTATGCAGCTCTTGCCTTTGATGAAGTTCAGGGGGTAATTGTTTCATGCGGTGCAGACCCAAATCAAATAAAAAACGGAATTGGGAATTACCTTGAACAAAAAGTCCTTACAGTTGATCCAAAAAAAGAACCTACGCAAACCGTCGGTTTTCAAAGCATTATAGAAAGGGCTGTTTTGCAGAGCCGCAGCGCCCAAAAGGAAATGATCGATGTAGCGGACATTCTTGTCTCCTTGTATGATCAGGAACAAAATTATTGCGCATACTATCTTCGCAAAGCAGGAATTAAAAGAATAGACCTTTTAGAGGTTCTGTCCCACGGCGAGGCCGGCAGCCCTCTTGGCTATACCAAAGGCAGCGGGGGAAACAAAGAAAGTGTTTTCCCTGACGAAGATTTTAATGAAATGGGGCAGAGGGTAAGGGGAAGAAAACCCGCATTGGAACGCTTCGCCGCCGACCTTACAGCCCTTGCCAAAGAAAATAAACTTGAACCCTTTATCGGCAGGGAAAATGAACTTGATCGTACAATTCAGGTGCTTTGCAGAAGGTTAAAGAACAACCCTGTTCATGTAGGCGATTCCGGCGTTGGAAAAACGGCAATTACCGAGGGGCTTGCCCAGCGTATTGTTGCCGGCAATGTTCCGCCTCAGCTTAAAGACATAAGCATTTTTGCCCTGGACATGGGCTCTCTGATTGCAGGAACAAAATACCGGGGCGATTTTGAAGAACGGGTAAAACGCGTTATTGACGAACTTTTAAAAAAAGAAAATTCAATTTTATTTATTGATGAGATACATACCCTGGTCGGAGCAGGTGCTGTTTCAGGCGGGGCGATGGACGCCTCAAATTTATTAAAGCCGGCTCTTACATCGGGGAGATTACGCTGCATAGGCTCTACCACCCACGAAGAGTACAGCAAATATTTTGAAAAAGACAGGGCGCTTTCAAGGCGTTTCCAAAAGATTGATATAAATGAACCTTCCGAAGCCGACTCTCTTTCCATACTTAAAGGCTTAAAATCAAAATACGAAGATTTCCATAAAGTGCGTTACAGCGATGCCGCTCTGGAAACTGCCGTGCATCTTTGCGCTCAGTATATGACAGAACGCCGCCTGCCCGATAAGGCAATTGATGTAATAGACGAAGCCGGGGCTTTTGCCCGTATTTCCGCACATCAGGCAAATTCATCCGAGGAAACAATTGAAATCGGCCTGCCGATAATCGAGGCTGTTATTTCCAAAATAGCCCGTATACCGGAACGCTCCATAGGTGAAAGCGAAAAAGACAAGCTGCGGCTGCTGGATGCAAGGATTAAAGAGCAGGTTTTCGGGCAGGACAGCGCAATTGCCGCTGTGGTAAAGGCCGTTAAGCGCTCGCGGGCGGGGCTTAGGGCGGAAGGAAAACCGGTTGCAAATTTCCTCTTTGCAGGGCCTACAGGTGTTGGCAAAACCGAACTTGCCCGACAGCTTTCAAGCATACTCGGTATTGCAATGATCCGTTTTGACATGAGCGAATACCAGGAAAAGTATTCCGTGTCCAGGCTTGTAGGGTCTGCTCCCGGCTATGTAGGCTATGAAGAAGGCGGCCAGTTAACCGATGCTGTACGCAAACAGCCCCATGCGGTAGTTCTATTGGACGAAATCGAAAAAGCTCACTCAGACATTTACAATATTCTTTTACAGATAATGGATTATGCAAGCCTAACCGACAACCAGGGCCGTAAAGCGGATTTCCGCAATGTAATTTTAATTATGACAAGCAATGCAGGGGCAAGGGAAATAGGCAAGGAACTAATCGGTTTTGGCGGGCGGATCGAAGACAAATCCGCTGTTGACAATGCGGTCGAAAGGATTTTTACCCCGGAATTCCGCAACCGCCTTGATGCCGTAGTTCACTTTGACCATTTGTCCAGGGAAATTATGGCATCGATTGTCCGTAAGGAAATTGCCCTTTTTGCCGCCCAGCTTTCTGAAAAAAAAGTAAGCCTTACTGTCACCGATGCCTGTGTTGAAAAACTTGCAGAAGAAGGTTATTCAAGGGAATCGGGGGCGCGCAGCATAAGCAGAAGTATCGAAGAAAAAATTAAAAGCCCCTTTGTGGACGAAGTCCTTTTCGGAAAACTTAGCTGCGGCGGCAGCGCGACAGTGGACTGGCAGGACGGGCAGTACAAAATCGATATTACAGACTTTTTCCCCATCAATGAAGCATAGTGCTATTGATCCCAATTTTCCTTACCTAAGCGAAAACGAAAGATATGCCTTTCCCCCTTTCGAAGAATGGAAGGGCAGCATTGTCGCATTCGGCGGGAATCTTTCCCCGGGAATGCTTTTATCTTCTTACGAACAGGGCATTTTCCCCTGGTACGGGCCGCAAGACCCCCTGCTCTGGCAATCCCCAAACCCTCGCATGATAATATTTCCAGAGACGCTTCATGTTTCACATTCCATGAAAAAAATTCTTGCAAAAGAAACTTTTGAAATTTTCATTAACAGGGATTTTGAGCAGGTTATCCGCCTTTGTTCCCAGGCTGAACGGCCAAATCAGGAAGGGACATGGATAAACGAAGATATTTTTTCAGCCTATACAACAATGCACAAGCTAGGCTGGGCTTTGTCGGCAGAGGCCTACAGCGAAGGCCGCCTTGAAGGAGGCTGCTACGGTTTGCTTATCGGCAGGGCGGGTCAAAACCGGGCAATTTTTTGCGGCGAGTCAATGTTTGCAAAAAAGCCCAATGCCTCCAAAGCGGCTTTCCTTACTCTGGCGCAGTTCCTTTTTACCCAGGGCATAGCCTTTATTGACTGCCAGGTGCCCACAGATCACCTTCGCAGCCTCGGCGGCCAGGAAATGAGCCGCAAGGATTTTATTTTATTGCTGCGGGAAACGCTTGGGTCTGAAAGAGTCAACGAATAACACGAAAGTTAGTTAGACTTTCTCATACTTACCCAGTAGTATGCTTTGTTACTCATAAGTCTATACTACATAAGAAATTAAGTCAAGAGGTTTTTGTCATAAGCGTTCACCAGTATTCATCAAACATCATACTATTTCAAAGAATATGATGTCTTATCTGATGTCATGCTTACATAGTTGCACTTAACGCAAAATAAAAACGGCCTTTTTTGACACCACAGACCCCATGAAAAATACTCCTGATTATAGCTTATCCTGCGCCATAGAGCGTTCCAAATCCCCCCCCTTGCCGTATCACTTATCTTTAAGCCCTTAAAAGTCCTCTACAAGCCGTTTTTTGCATTTTGAAAATAAAAGAAGTCATAAGACCTGTAAAAGCCCAAAATCAAGAGCCCCAACTTTCTACGGTTCAGACTTTCCCCAAGAAAAAGCAGTAAAAAATTGCTCCGTTCCGCTTTGCTTCACTCCGCAATTTTTTCCCAATTAACGCAGCCCTTTTTGCACCGCAGTCAAACCATAAAAACGTTACCCCAAACCCGTCCGGCGTCCTGCCGGTCGGGTCAGGAAAAATGCGGGCTAATCCTCACGCCCACATTTTTCCTGCAAGATACCCAAAAGGCAATAAACCGAAAATCGGTGCAAAAACCCCTGCACCCCACCCCTTGCAAACTGTTACCATAAACCGCAATCTAAAGACCGTGTAAATCACCGTCTTACATCAAGCAAAGCGAAGTCCGATACGGCAGCACGGAGGGTTTTTGAATTTATTAGCTGTAAAAAAATAACTCGCTAAAACCCAATTTCACATAATTGTCGGTATACGCTTCGCCGCCTGAAGGCGGCTCGGGGTTCGGTCGGCTAGGTCATTCCGCTTCGCTCCATTTCCACGCCTCCCTCACCCACATTCCAGCCCGCCGCAATGCTAACGCATTGCTTTATAGGCGGGCTGGAACGTCGTATACCTTTGCCCAATTATGTAAAATTGGGAATGTTTTGTAAGTGTTAAATTTATTGGCTATACAAAAACCCTCCGTGCTGCCTAAGCTTGCCGTTGTCCGATACACGGCTAACGACAACTGAAGCAGTCTCCCCAAAACTCCGTAATGTTACATTTATCCGCTATACCGCTTAACCGCCAGCCTAGCTCCGCTTCACTACGTTACGCTGCGCAAAGCTGTCGATTAAGCGCATTTTTTGTTAATGAAAAAATAGACCCGCTTATAATTCCGCAACTGTAACATCAAAACAGTTTTGAAAGTACCTCCGCCCTGAAAAAACTAAGCCCGCTTTTTCCGCTCCCTACAGCATGGCAGGGAATTATCTTCAAAGACTTGATACACATACGCCGACAAAAGCCCTTCCTTCCGCTACACTCCGTTCCGCTCCAGTCAGGACATTTGACGGCACTGACACCCAAAGGCTTGATGCCGCTCTCCCCGTTGGACAGCTTTCCGCTCCACCGCCGGAGGCGGTTACGCTGCAAGCAGACCAACGGACTGATAAAAAAGTGTTAGTTTCATCGGCTTGTCCCTGCCATACCTACAGGAGCAGACACCACCCACCGTGAGGGGTTTTCTTGCTCTCACCCCCGCCAGTTCTTTGAAAAGTAAAAAATAAAATTGCTTTCTGAAATGTTACTGTTAGTGATAAGTTTTTTCAGTTTTGGCGGGGGCAGTAAACCTGATGATAAAACCGTGTCGGTTGTTGCATGATAAACCAAATTTTGAAACTCCCCCATATATACATATATTTTATAAAAGTTTCTTTTTTTTATTTATAATACACAAAAAACAAAAATATAAGTAATAGATAATAATAGAAAGCAATAATGAATAAATGTGAATACAAAATTTCGTGAAGGATAATTTTTTCAAATCCGACACAATCATACACTTTTAGAAAAAACACAGGGCAAAGTCCTGTCGCAGAATTTTTTTCAAGGGGAGTGTGTGTCCGGGCAAAAAATGCCATGTTTTGACAGTTTTGCTAAATTTTATTGCAGTAAAATATTTTCACTCCTTTTTTTGATTTTTTTCTGCATACAAATAATAAACAATTAACACTCCTTATCAACAATGAGTATTGAAATTTCACATATTTTACCTACCTGTGCTTTCTTCACCGACCTTATAAAGGGGCAAGGGGAAAACACCGCACCCACAGGGTGAAACCCGCAAAAAGAAGAAAAATATCAGCCCTTGCACATAGTTTTTGGCTATTTATTGGGTATCACCCCAATATTCTGCCAGTACCTGCCGTCATTGCTGCGCCGTTGCTCAAACCCCAATTCCTTTAACCGCAAACCCAGAAACCGTTCACTAACAGCATGTTCATTGCTTTCTTCGCACCAGTCCTGATAACACTTAAACAACTCTCTCGCCCTAATTTCCAGTCCGGGCTTTTGCTCGCACCGTTCTTTGATAAAGTTTCCGATAACGTCCATTTCACAGCGGTACTCGTTTGTCGCATTAATAATTATACTTGGCGGTTTCAGCCCCTCTTTTTGCCACATCAAAGCCCCTTCGATAAGCCAGTTAAGAATACCGCTTCTTTCTTTCAAAAGTTTTTCATCAAGCTGTTTATCCTGAGCGTCATCCTCGATTTTGGTAGTAAATGGAATTAACCTAATCCGCCGCCAAATACCGTGATCAGTACCCTTGATAACAGGCTTATGGTTTGTTCCCATGAAAATCTTGAAAGTAGGTTTGAACTCAAAATATTCACCGTACAAAAAACGAGCGGTCATTTTGTCATTGCCGGTAATCTGTTTAATTAATGGTTCTGACAACCGTTTCCCTGTATCGGTTTCCGATGTCGTAACAAAACGGGTTCCGCGAAGCCTGGCAATATCGTTGGAGATATGGTCGCCCATCTTCCTCATAAAAGTTTCTGTAGGTGTAGCGATTGCATAATCGCCTAGCAAGTTCATTATGCTGGTTAAAAATGTTGACTTGCCGTTAGCCCCAGTGCCATACAGGATAAACATTGACTGCTCCGCAGTGTTTCCGGTAATTCCCCAACCTGCCGCTTTTTGAATGTAGTGCAAAAGTTCTGTATTGTAATTCATAATCTCCATCAAGAACTTTTTCCAGATAGGGCAATCGGCTTTTGGGTCATACTCAACATGAGCCATTCTTGTAATTAAGTCCTCTTGCTTATGCTCTCGTATCTGCCCTGTCCGTAAATCAATTGTTCCATTTTGAACATTAAGCAAATACGGATCGGTGTCCAAATCTTCGGTTTCGATATTCAATTCCGGAATCCAGCTTGCCGCCTCAACTGCCGCTTTCCGCCTTCGGGAGCTTTCACTTTGCATCGCGTGTTTCTCAATATCGATACGTTCACGGTAATCGGCCGTTTTTCTAATCTCTTGATAAATGCCCCTTACCATTTCCAGGCATTTATTGAAAATGAGGTTTCCATTATCCGTTTTCCAATATCTGCCGTTCCACACAAGCCACTTTTTCCACAAAGCGTTATAACGAATGTCCTTTCCATGTTCGGCAAACAATTTCTGTGCGTTAGTCGCGTCAGTAAACTGGATTTCCCCTCTTTCAAATTGCAAAACCCTGTAATAAATACTTTCTTCGAAGATTGAATCAGGCATGGTTCCCCCTTATAATTATGTACCCGTTGTTGTTGGAAACAAGACATTGGGTTGCCCTATGGCCTTCATACTTGAATTCTGGCTCCTGCCCCCGCCCGTGTATATGTATCTCGCCGCAATGCGGACATACAACATAAACCTGTGCAGGATTAAAAGCGATCGGGTACACATTCCAGTATCCCTTGTCATCAAGGAATGACCGTTTATCCCTGCACAACCTGATACTTTTGTTACATGGCGATCGATATTCTTCTAAACTGTTAATATCAACGACCAGATCGACACCCTTGGTTTGTTTAAACTGACTTAATCTCACATTAAGCCTCCTCTAAAATGATATGCTTGCAATATATTGTGCTTAAAATGCGTATACATATACGCAATTTCTGCAAATAAGGGATTTTCCTGGGTTTTATCGGAATAAGTACCTTAATTTGAGAATTCTTTAGGATTTTGCTTGACAAAAACCACTGACTTTTGTATATTATAATTAATAAGCCTGCCGGGCCTCTGTCGGGTTTCCCGATATGCACACTTGGCGGGTCTTTTTTTGCAATGAACAAAATACCATATACGAAACCGCCTTTGACGGTACAAGAACATATAGAGCTTCTCAAAACCCGAGGCTTACAAATTCCCAATGAAGAAAGAGCAGCCCGTTATTTACAGAACATTAGTTATTTCCATTT
>Ga0099364_10006592_pt1 | contig 16852 bp, 5 predicted proteins | sample TergutTh196P3_FD_73070 | JGI IMG/M metagenome (GOLD analysis project Ga0099364, IMG submission 73070) | Microcerotermes parvus P3 segment gut microbial communities from Pointe-Noire, Republic of the Congo - Th196 P3 | ecosystem: Host-associated > Arthropoda: Insects > Digestive system > Gut ... | reverse complement strand
ATCAGCCGGAGAAACTCGCCGCCGTGTTGATTTTCCAAGGACTGTTCTATGCCGTTTATCTGATCGACACGACGATAGCCGCAATGGTTCCGCGTCAGAAAGCGACTTACGACGACGCAACGCGGGCTGTTCTTTCGCCGATCATTTTGTTCGGAACGCTGTGGTGGTTGCTGCGTAATGATCCTGTCTTTGGCGATTATCTGGGCCTCTGTGCCTTCATCGGCGCGGCGTGGTACGGACTGCTCGCCGTGCTGTACGCCCGGCATTTGAAATTTTTTACTGTTGCCATCCAACCGGGGGCTGACGCCCCCGGCTCTTGCGCCGGCTCTTTGAGGGCGATTCCGGCGGCGGCGACGGTCATTGCTCTTGGTTTTGTTGCCATTGGTATTCCGTTACAGTTTTCGGCAACGTGGTTTGCGCTCGGTTGGGCAACGGTCTTTGCCGGACTATGGTATTTCGGACATAAACTGCCGAACAGGGCTTTTCTCGTTATGTCGATCCTGTTCGCATCGCTCTGTTTGATACGTTTGATTAACGTCGATTTCTGGGCGTTCGGCAGTATTCCCAAAGGCGAAACGATTGATCCGGTGTTCAATCTCCTCACATTGCCAACGCTTGGCGTCGCAGTCGTCATCATGTTGTCGGCCATGCTGACAAGTTACACACTGCGCAAGAGCCGGGGGCCTACGCCCCCGGATACCCCGAACGACGGCTTCCCACTCTTCAACGCCCTCATCGGCTTGGCCGGTTACGGTATTTTGACCATCATTCTGTCGATTGAGGTGCTCACGTATTTCATGTTGCGTGCTGAAGAGTTCGATCCAATTTGGGTTGTTGTTACAAAAGGAAGAGTCCCAATCTTTGCGGTCTTGCAGTCTGTAGAATTGCTCGCTTTGTTATCGTTGACGATTCTCTGGACACTTCTTGCCATTGCGCTGACGGAAGTTGGCGTTTTGTTTCGTTCCGCGTTTTTACGGATTGCAAGTCTTTTCGGTTACGTAATTGTCGCCATTAAAATTCTCGGACTCGATTTTTCTTGCCGGTTGCATTTTGAAGGGGCTATTTACAATCCTTACTGTTACGGTTTAGTCGGCGTCGCCCTCCTCATGATCGCCGTTGCCGTTCAACTGCAATTTTGCCGCCGTGTTCCCGTCGAAGAACGCAACGGATTCGGTGCCATCGGCATTGCGGGAATCGGCGTCCTGTTCGGTATCCTGTCAATCGAATGTTACCAATACTTCGATCAAAATCCGTTACAGATTGAACCGATTAAAGAAACAGGAATCTTCTTCCGGCACGCTGCACTGTCGGTGCTATGGACGATTTTTGCAACGGGATTGATCTGTCTCGGTCTGATGTCCCGCTCGACGGCACTGCGCAGCGTCGGCTTGATCGTCTTTGCCGTAACAGTATTAAAAATCTTCGGTATGGAACTGTTCCAACGGCCGGCAATGACAACGGCGTTGCTCAATCCGTATTTCCTGACGATCTTATGTCCGATTATTCCGATGGTCGCCCTTGCCGTTTGGACGCTTCGAGTCCAACCGCTTGAAAACAAGCACGAACGGGACTTCTTCGCCTACCTCGGCTTGACGGGTATCGCTCTGCTTTGGGGAACGGCGTCCGTCGAGTGTTACAAATATTTCGATGTCCGCATCGATTGGCCGAACTACCGATTCCTTGCCAGTGCTTCGCTGACGGTGTTTTGGACGCTCCTTGCGGTGATCTTTGCGGTGATTGCCCGGCTTGCGAACGCAAAATCGTTACGCATTTTGGCCGTCGTCCTGCTCCTGTTGACGCTGGCAAAGGTCTTTCCGGTCGATCTTTGGACGCGCCCGGATTACACGACGCCGCTGCTCAATCCGTTTGCGTTGCCCTTTGCGTTTTTGGCCTTTGCAATGATTTTCGTTTGCGTTGCATTTATTACGGCATTAAGCGCAACAGATAAGGAATCGCTCGCTGAACGACAGGCGTACCAATTTATTGCGTTCGTCGGCGTTGCGTTCCTTTGGCTCGCAATGTCACGGGAATGTTTTGAATCGGTACGCTTATTGCAGGATGCCGAGTCGGGAACGTGGAAGGCACAGATGGCGTTATCGATTCTTTGGTCGCTCTTTGGCGGCGTGTTGATTTTCGTCGGTTTCGTTTGGCGTTCGCCGGTATTGCGTTGGATGGCGATTCTGCTCTTTGGTCTGACCTCGGCGAAGGTACTGATCGTCGATATGGCAGGAGTTGACGAACTGTACCGCATTGGTGCGTTTTTCGTCCTTGCCGTGATACTGACGCTCGCCGCTTGGGCGTATCAGCGATTCAAGCCGGAGGTGAGGGAAAAGTGAGAAAAGGTTACGCCTTTTTCCGTCCCAGCCGTCGGTCGAGTTTCTCCGCTTGCTGCACGATACGGTCAAGGCGTTCCTGGATGGCGTCCAGATCGTCACGGAAAGTCATTGCACTGACGGTCGCCGCTTCAAGGTCGGCGAACAAGCCTTCGAGTGAAGGCAACCGCTCCCATCGGGTCGAACTCTCACCGATCTCACGATCCAGTCCACTACGGAGCATCAGCGTAAAGCATCCAAGCAGAATCGCTCCCCAAACGAGCAGCCAAAACAACGTGATAAGATAGAAATCCATTCCCAAAAGCTTGTTCTTGTCGAACAGCGTGTCATAGAAAAAATTCTTTGCCGGACGAAATAACAGGAACAACAACATTCCGCCGAAGAGTGCTTCATAGGTCCAGCGCAACCACCAGCGATTATTCTTTGCCACCAGCCGATCACAGCTCGTTTCCAGTTCCCGTGCAATTTCCACCAGAAAGTCCTCGCCGGTCTTTCGAGCTTCCGTCAAAACGTGTTCCGGCTCGGTGGGAGTCGTCGGCAATTTTGCATCGCTGGCGAAGCCTGCCAGAATCAGTGCCGATTCCCGTAGTCGGCTTTCCTCCCAATGCGAAACGAGTTCCGCTCCCAATCCGGCCTTCGCTTTTTTTGCGTCCGCCCAGTTTCGGAGCGAACGCATTCCTTCAAAGGCCCCCCAAATGGCCAATTGCGGCACCGAGCGTACCCGCGTCAGCAGTGCCCCGGAGACGATCATTCCGGCTCCCTGATACATTCGCAGAACCATCGAAAACGGGCTGTATCCCCACTGCGACGCCACGCGCCCGACCAAGCGGGATTCCCAAAGACGACGGTCACGGATTAACTCTTCCCGCATCTTTTCCGCGACCCGAACGCCGAAACGGCGGCGTTCCTCGGTGATGCGTTCCCGTAGTTTCCGAACCGGCGTCCAGTGCCGCACGATTTCCTCCCGACAGTCCGCGACGGTTTCCAGAGCCAGCCCGACGTAATTGGCCTGTCGAATGTAGACGGCGGACTCGTCGTTCAGTTCCACCGTCAGAAGGCGGCGCAATTCCGTGAACTCCGTTTCTTCCGACGTCGCGGTGGAATCCACGAAGAAAACATGTCCAGGCTCGTAGTTTGTCGAAAGCAGCTTCGTCCAGTCTTCCCGAATGTCGACATCCTTGTCGGCGTGGGTCTGTACGAAGACCAAGCGAGCTCCCGGTGCGGCGTCGGCCAGTTCGTCGAGAACCCGCCGACTCTTGTACTTCTGTTGCGTTGCCGTCACCAAGAGAATATCGCAGAGCGGCAAGACTTTCCGCAGCCGTGCTAGGTTCGACTCCCGTTGTTGGGAGTCTTCCGTCGTGTCCGGATCGGGACAGTCGAGAATGACCAAGTTCTCCAAACTCGCCAATTCCCGCTTTTCGATGCGGATACCGTGGAGGTCGACGCCCCATTCTTCGGTATTGGTCGCCGTGTGGCAGACGAGGACCGGGGCGTTCGTCGTGGGGCGGGTTTTGCCTTCTTCGACGACGGTTTCACCGACCAGTGCGTTGAGGAGCGTGCTTTTTCCGGTGCCGGTTCCACCGAGCATAGCCACAATGAGCGGCATGGACTCTCGCCGGGCGAGCGACACCGCACGGTGCAAGAACCGTTGTGTTCGCTCCTGGCAGTATTCCGCCGTTTCCCATTTCGGCGCAGACGCCTGCCAACGCCGAAGCCGGTCACTGATCGACTCCGAGTACGAAGAAACAGGTTGTATGTTGCCAGTTGCCATAGAACTTATGTCCGTCTGGTCGGTATCGTCTGGTAGGCGATTTTCTCCGAAAATCGCGTCTGGTACTCCAGACACGAGTGCGGAATACCGCGGCGACTTTCGGAGAAAGTCGTCTACCAAATCGATGCTCTCTTAATTATAGCATTTTTTTCAGACCAAACAGGCAAGGTCGTTAAAAAAGGGGAATTATACTGCGCAGCGATATGGAACGGCTATTTTCTATTTTCTTGTTCCTCGTAAAATCGAAGGACATCTTTTTCCGTTTGGCTGGCGGCGCAATGCAATTGGGGAAATATGACCGTAATCTTTTCGGCTAGGGTTTCGACGGCAAAGCGTTCGCTGGCGAAATGGCCTGGTAGGATCATTGCCAAACCGAGCGATTCCGCTTGCAAACAGGCGTGAAATCGAGCCTCGCCGACCAGCAACAAGTCGGCTCCGGCGTTGCTTGCCGCCGTGACGAATTCGTCGGCGGCACCGCAACCGACGGCAATGCGGCGAATTGTCTGATCCGGCTTGCCGACGAACGAACAGCGACCGAGGCGATCTTCGACCAGTGTCAGGAGGTCGGCAAGTTTTGACGTCTGCGGAAGATTGCCGATTCTTCCGGAACCGTTCGGATTCAGGGCTTCGAGGTCGACGAGGCCGAGCATGTCCGCCAGTTGTCGATTAACGCCGTCAGGTGCCGAATCGTGCGCGGTGTGCGGACTATAAACCGCGATACCATTACGGATCAATTCGAGGAGTAAGCGTCCTTCGATGGTCTCCGAAGTAACCCTCTTGAGTGGTCGGAACGGAAACGGATGATGCGAAACAATCAGATCGACTTTGCCTTCAACCGCCTCCCGGCAGACAGTCGATGTCAGTGTCAGACAGGTGAGGATGTTTTTAACGTTTGCCGAAAGGTCGCCAACGAGCAAACCGACATTGTCCCAGTCCTCCGCCGTTGCCGCCGGATACTGGTCGTCGAGATAGGTAACGATGGTGCGAAGTTGCATGGTGCCCATTGATCCTTATTGAATATTAGAGCGTATCAAAAATCGGGTTCTCGTCCGTTTTATGGCGGTACGCAGTATAGACGGAAGGTGTGAGCCCCGTCCTCCACCACGCTTTGTGGGGATGAAAAATCTCATTTGGACAAAACTTCGTAAAGTTGTCGAACTTCCTGCGGCGTGAGGTGTCGCCATTCGCCGGGGCCGAGTTTGCCAATCTTGATCGGGCCAATCGCAATGCGGATCAGCATCAAGACCTTATGTCCGAGCCGGGCTAACAACCGACGGACTTCACGATTTAGGCCCTCGGTCAGTGTGATGTCCAGAATCGTGCTTTGTTTGTGCCGTCCTTTGATTTGTATGTCGGCGACCTTTGCAAATCCCTCGGCGAGATACACGCCCTTGCGAAGTTGTGCGAGCGTCTCCGACTGGACATCTCCGGCAACCTGCACCCGATAGATCTTGGCGATGCCGTACCGGGGATGTGTCAGCCGCTCGGAAAAGGTACCGTCGTTCGTCATCAGGAGCAGTCCCTCGCTGTCCATATCGAGGCGGCCAATGGGAAACAGGCGTCCCAGTGATGGCGGCAACAGATCAACGGCCCGAACCCGCCCCTGTTGGTCGCGGTTCGTACAGAGAACTCCCTTCGGTTTGAACAGGGCAATGTAGGTCGGTTTTGCAACCTTGAGTCGCAGACCATCGACGCGAATTTCGTTTCGTTGCGGGTCGACCGTTGTTCCGAGTTTGGCGATGCTGCCATCGACTTCGATACGTCCCTGTTCGATCAATTCTTCACATTGTCGCCGACTGCCGAACCCTGCGGCGGCAAGGATTTTTTGCAATCGGTGTTCCTGCGGCGTGCTTGTGTCGAAGACACTCTTCTCCCGCGTCGCCGCCAAGCGTCGAACGGAACGTTTGGCGAACTTCTTGCGGACCGTCTTTTTTCGAGAAAATTTTTTCGGCATGGAATAACGGTTGTACTCTCTTTGGGAGAGGGTTGAATCATGGTGATGTATGCTGTAGCACGTTAATAAGGTACCATTTTTGGTAGGCGATTTTCTCCGAAAATCGCGTCCGGTACTCCGGACAGGAGCTCGGTGGGGCAGTTTCTCCGAAACTGATGCAATTTTCGGAGAAAATTGCCTACCAAGAGTTCCTTGTGCGGAGTACCGCACGCGACTTTTGGAAAAAGTCGCCTACCTGAGCACTTTTCAAAATGTCAATTTATTGACGTGTTGCGGTATAGTAGACCTGTTGCATAACCCCGTCACCCCCGCGTAGGCGGGGTCTAGAGGGCAGATATTAACCCTGTTTCTCTGGATTCCCGCCTATGCGGGAATGACGAAATTTTGGGTTATGCAACAGGTCTAGTAAAGGATTCGGAAATTTTGAGCTAAATTCCACAGAAGCTCTTTTTTGAGACTCACTGCAATCGTTCAATGGCTTCGCTAACTTTCGAACGGAATTCCCGCCAATCGCTCATCGGGAAAATCTTGTCGTGATCCCGCTGGCCTATTCGGAAGGATTTCATACGCTCCTCAATGAGTTGCTTCCCGGCTTCGTCCCCTTTTCCCTGAGCGAGACGTTCCAGCGTTATGAGCCGTCGGTAATCCTCCAAACCTTCACGCAGTCGCTCAAATTCCATCGACAGAATCAGCGTACCGTCCGGTGAGGCGTTCGCCCAGGCGTAATCGTCTTCGCGGCTGTCCAAAGCGTAATACGGATTGCCCGCCGCACAGTTATAATGCCAAACCAAGCGGAATTTCATTGCGTATTCGCGGACACATTTGTACATATAATCGCCCATCGTCCAGCGGTTGGAACCGTTGTAAAACGCCCATGCTCCGCCCGCCTCGTGCAACAGTCGGAGGGAGTCCTCGCTGTGAGTGTTCCAACTGACGACGTGACACGCCTTGGCGAAGCGCAGATGCGGATCGTTCGGATCGTTCCCGGCATAACTACTGGCAACGGTGAAAAACGGCGGTCCCGTCGGAAACGCTTTTTTGTACGCTTCCGCATTGGCAATGCTTGGAGCCATCGCGTCATCGACCGGTTCGTCTGCCAGATAGTAATACACCGGAATCCAATTCGCCGCCTCCGCATGTTGCTGAATGTCCGTGTAAATCGACCGGACAAATTCCGAATAATCGGTCTTTCCGGCGGCTCGCATCGCCGCTTCGTCCTTCAAATACTTGTTGATGCCCTGTATTCCCGTACCGTAATCGCAGACCGCCCTATAACCCAATTCTCGCAGGAGTTTCATATCCGCATCGGCCTGCGTAAAATCGAGAATCGGTCGTCCGGCCGTAAAACCCCGGTAAGGGATTGTCGGAATTCCCGTTGCGCAATTGAATCCGTACTCCCGGATTTTTGCAAGGCTTGCCCGCTTGAGTTGTTCGTAAAGCTCGCGTGACGTTGCGTCGGCCTTCCACGGTATCTCAATGGAATGTCCCCACGGTCCTACGGGAATATCCGCATCGTCCAGTGTGCCATTTCGTACAAGAAAGGTTAGCGGCATTTCGAAGTTTCGTCCGTTTTCCGTTATCGTAATTTTTCCAGCATACAAACCTGCGGCGACATCCGCAGGAGCTTTGACGGTCAGCCAAAACGTCCGTGTAATGTCTTTCGGCATATCGACTTGCGCACGCGGCATAATCAGGCGGGGAGCAATGGTATAAACCGATCCTTCCATCGTAACCCGCGACAAGCGGTAAGAAACATACCCGACATCGATCGCCGAAGTGGGAATGGTGCCTGCCGTTCCTTTCAGGTCGCTGACCTTGACGGAAACCGTCCCCAGATCGCGCAACGGAACGAGGCTGAACGTGATCGGCTCATATTCTCCGGCGAAAGCATCGCCGCTAAATTTCTCTGTTCGCTCACCCTGCCACGGCGTGTCGTTGTAATAAACGTCCTCCATAAAATCCCGCTTAAAGACGATGTAACCCCGGCGTTCGTCCTCTCTTGACGTTGCCGGCGGATCGCCGGTCGGACGTCGCAGAACCCGCTTGAAATAGTTGTCGAAATAGAACCGGCGCTTTTCCGTAACGTATTTCAGAAAGTCCTCGCCTTCCTTCATACGGTTCGTCGGAAAAAGAATGACCGACGAAACGCAGTTCGCCCAATTAGCGCCGCAGAATTCCAGAAAGAGTTGTCCGTCTTTGATTTCCACGTCAAAGATTTTTTCCTGATAAGCGTCCTTTTGGTACTTGTCGAAGGTATTGTCCGTCGGCAGATCGTCTTGGTCGAAAAAGCGGAAATACCATTGATAAAACCGTTCGCCGTCCATTGTGTCCTGGACGACGGGCGTACCGTTTGCGAGGACGGTGCGTTCATGATAAATCTGGTTTTCGCCCCAAAAACCGCCGGGATGATTCAGATTCAGCACCACGCGGTATTTTCCGTTCGGAAGGTCAACGGCCAAGCCGCCGGATTCGATGGCGATGCAATCCTGATAGAGCGGTTCCGGTTGCAACATATCGAAGGCCCGCCAGATTTTGGCGTCCTTCAATCCGAAGCCGCGGGCTTCCGAGTACTGCGTTGCCGGAGTGATTTGCGTAAAACCGTCCATTACCGGTCCGCTGGCCAGTCCGAAATCGAAGGCCCAAAGGCCATCGAACATCGGCGGCGCTTCGTTCCGCACCAAGCGCATATTGCTGAACGTTACCGCTCCTTTCGGTTGTTGGTCGAGAACCAGAACAAATCGGGTTATTCTATCGAGAAGCAGATTCCGGCCCGGTCGGGATTTTTCTCCTACGTACAACTGGTTCAGTGGCAGCGTGAACGTGCTTTTTCCCGGCGGAATGATCGAGAGGTAATTCACGCGGGTCCAATAACCTTTCGTTTCCGTGTCCCGAATTTCGACCGTAAACGATGTCGGTTCGTCCGCTTCCAAATCCGTTTCAAAGATCAGGGAATCATAACCGGACCAATCGTTGGGACCGTCCAGCGTGGCATATCCTCCTGTGAGACGCAATCCTTTTTTGTCGTCCGTCAGTTGACCACCGGAGAAGGCGGTCAGTTCGACGATCTGTGCCGCCGACTCCTTGGGTACTTCTTCACCTTTGAGTACGGGAGACAATGTCAACGTAACGTGAAATACCATAAAGGTAAGGAATACTGTTCTCATCGATAACCTCGTGAATGGATGTATGGGGGATTGTAACACAAACTCAATGTTTCGTCTTCCGACCCTTGGAGCGTCGTCGGCGTTTGGGTTCCACGGGTTCTTTTTTTCGTTCGCGTCCGCGCAGGAGGATGCCGAGTTCACGTCCGCCGAGAACTCGGTAAACGGTGAAAAAGACAAAAGCTCCAATACCACCTCCGGCGACGATATGGACGATGTCGGCCATCGAACTCTCGCCCGGTATCAATGTCATCGTCAGTGCAACGACAACGGCCATGATGCCGGTTGCAATACTGGCGCGACCGATACTCAGGAAAAACGACCGAAAATCGAAATATCCGTGTTTCCGTGCGAAAAGCAGGAACAAGGCCACCGATTGGACTCCCACTGTCAGTGAGGCCGCAACGGCAAGACCCTGCTCCGCCATCGGCCAAATCAACATCAAACCGAGAATTGCGTTAAGGATGCAGCCGTAGAATCCCACGCGGCAAGGCGTCCAGTAATCGCCGACGACGTAAAATGCCCGAACGATAAGCGGCAACGCACAAAACGCCCAAACTCCGGTACCGAACCAGAAAATCATATCAGCGGTTCGTGACATATCGTCCGGAGTGAAAGCCCCCCGTTGAAAAAGAAGATGGACAAGTTTCTCCGACATCAGCATTAAACCGACTCCGGCGGGAATTGCCAGCACGAACAGAATTCTTGCGCCGAGCGTCAGGTCGTCGCCGAAGGAGCGGAAGTCCCGATTCGCGGCGTGACGACTGAGCAGCGGATAAATCGCGGTCGCCACGGCCAAACCGATCAACCCCTGCGGGAATTCGTACAGCCGTTCGCTGTAGTAAATTGCGGCAGCGGCACCGGTGTGCATCGGAAACTCCAGCCAATGACCGAGCCAACGGATCGTTCCGCCCGGTGGACCGGCAAACAGCCAGGCGATGCCGCTCGCAACCAAAATGTTCAGTTGGATCGACATCAGACCGAAAATCTGCGGAAAGAAACCATCGAAAATTTGCCGCATTTGCCCCCGCACGGCGGCGAAATTGAAGTCGAATCGAAAACCGTAGGCTCGGAGAACCGGTAAATGAACGAAAAACTGGAGGAGGCCTGCCGAAAGGATACAGAGCGTCAGCAAATAACACTGGATGACCGGATCATCACTGTAGTGCGGAGCAACCATCAGGATACCGATCAACCAGATGATATTTAAGATTGCCGGAATCAAGGCAGGGACCGCAAAATTGCCGAGTGTCAGGAGTGCTGCCGAAGCGATGGCCGCCATGCAGATTAGAATGAGATACGGCAGTAACAGTGACAGTAGATGCGAAATGAGATAAATTTTGCTCTCCGGTTCGAAACAGTAGAAACCGCAGAGACAGATCAGCTCACCGATCACGACAAAGCCGACGAGTAGTAAGAATACCCAAGTCAGCATCACGGAGAGGAGCTGCCAGGCTTTGCGACGGTCTTCCTGCCAAAGTCGGGAGAAGGCGGGAATGAACCCGACGGAGAGCGAACCGTCACCGAAGAGACGCCGTGCAATGTCGGGAAGACGAAACGCCATGACGAAGGAGTCCATGACACCGCCTGCGGACATTCCGAGCATGGCGGCGGTCGCAATATCCCGACACATTCCGAGCAGACGGCTCAAAAGCGTTCCGAGGCCGGTAATCAGTGTGCCACGGAGCATTTTCCTTCGGTCAGGCATTGATCGTTAAGCCGCGTCTGTCCCCCGATGCGATGAGGTGGACGGCTAATTCGTCGCAACCGTCAGCACTTCTGTCCAATCCACAGTGAACGATTGTAGCCGAAACGCCGTAACAAGCAAGAGATGACTTTGTCCTTGTAAAAGGGGCAATTGAAGGTCGACGCGGCTATACTTCGCCCTGCCATAAAGCGGTCGTTTTGTAAGATCGGGAGTTCGGCCTGAAAGGCCGGAGCGTTCTAGCCCAGGGCAAGGCGTACTCGCTGCCGCCCTGGGTGAATGGGGACATCATCATTTCCAGCCGTCCTGAAAGGGCAAGGCCGACCGGTTGTCCCTTGCCCTTACAGGGTGGTTGGCCGCTAAATTTTAGTTTTGCACGGTTCGGCAAGGTTCGTTACGGACCGGAAATTATAGGACTTTCGGCCAGTTTTCGCAACACCTCGACAAACTCGTTGCGGATCAATTCCGAACCGTTGCGATCCCTGCCGCCAGTGCTTGTGCCAGTCTTTTCACATAACAAAACCGGCAGTTCCACTCGTTACACCGATTCCGGCGACTCCTGTACCGCCGCCTCAAAATCGCTGTCCCGAATCATACAATAATGCCGAACAGCAACCTGTGTGCTGTGACCGATCCACTTCGACTCGCGGAAATGGGGTAACCTTCGTTATCCTCGAAAGGAGCTGGTGCTTTGGAATGGAAGAACACAACACCATACCCCAGCGAACGGTGGACATCCAAAATCGTCGCCGATCTCATTCTGAGAACATTCGGCATCACGATGGCTCCGCGTTCCGTTCGCAAGCGGAAACTGACGGACTTTTTCTTCAGCACTTTCAAAGGACATGTAAATGGTGGAAGTAATAGACCATTATTTCTACCACTTCGTCACGAATCCTGCTTCGCCGGCGTGGATGGTTGCTCGATTGTACCACTTGGCGTCGTAATTCGTGTACAGAATTCTGTCGCCGCGGCGGTTCAACTTCCAATTCGCTCCGAGACCGACGTTCACGTAATCCCGACCAATGCGGCTGCCCCAGATGTCCGCCGTCCGTTGATCCGGCAGCGTTCCCTTCGCAAAACGAACACCGACCGCCGGATATTCCCGGTCGTTCAATTGCGTACCATATTGCAATCGGCCCGTCAGCGTCATCCGATTCTGCAAATCAACCTCACTGCCGAGGCCGATACGGAACATTGTGCGTTCCAACGACGCATTGTCATAAACCAGTGCCGTTTCTCCGGCGGACTCCCGATAACCGCGAATCCATGCCTGTTCGAAATCAAACGCAACGACCGGCAGGAGTCGAACGCCGTTCTGCATACGGAACGGACGGATCAATTCGACGCTCGCCGCCAGAGCATCGCCGCTCGTCTTGCCGGTTAATCGTTCAAAAATCGTTGCGAATCTGTCCGTCGCCGGAATATAAACGTTGCGATTAAACTTGTAATTTTGGTGCGAATAACCGAGATACAACTTTACGTCGTAATTGCCGTCCAATCGGGTCATATTGTACAAGCCGAATTCGTAATCGTTCATTTCGACGTTGCCGGTCGCCTGCCGCAAACGCGGATCGGTGTATTGGAACGTCGCACCGAGAACACTGCGCTGCGAAAGCCGTTGATCGGCACCGACGGCGACACCGTAACGATTGACCGTGAATCCGTGAGCGTTGTTATCGTAAGCGACGTTTTCGTAACGAGCGGTGAATTCGCCCCAGAGTTGCCGTTGGAACTTTTTGCCGCTGCCGAGCGACAGCCGATTGAAGGGATGCCGCCACGGTTCCTTGAGTGCCATCATTAGGGCGTTCGGCGTCAGGTCGCCGGTGATCTGGTCGAGCCGGAGGCAAACTTCCGCGTCGTCGGCAATGCTCGAAAGATGGTCGATCAAGCGTGCCAGTCCCGGATCGGTATTGTCCACAAACCAATCGAGCGTCGTGCCGATTTGGACGCGATTGTGCTTGTCGCAGAGGTCGCCGAATCTTCTGCCGCTCGGATCGGAAACGATCCAAAGTTGAAACAAACCGTTCTCCCAACCTTGAGTGAACGTTTTGCCAATCGGAAGATTGTCTGTAATCGTACCAAATTTTTCCGCATCATTGAAGTCTCCGTCGGTTGCGTCAATAATCGTGAAACGCCGAGGAGCGTTCTCTGCCCAATAATCAACATCGACATTCAAAGCGGTATCCTCATAAATAGTTACGGTGCCGCCGTCAACGACTTTCACATGGTCGCTGTATGGTGCAGGAGCATTTTCGTCATACGTAACCCGCACATCGAAAGTGCTTCCTACCATAAAGGTCAAGTCGCCGTTGATCGTCATTGAACTGCCAATATCTTCATTTCTATTGCCGGGAATAAGTGTTGCGCCGTCGTGAATCACCACGTTGCCGACAAGAGTCGTCGTACCGGCAAGCGTGCCGCCGTACACGTCGACGCCTTCCATGAACGTGTTTTCCGGATTCAGGAGCGTCAGCGTGCCGCCGCCATATTTTTCCAACTTACCGGTCGGGAACAAGGAGACGTTGAGATACTGCCCAATAATATCCTTTTCACCGGTCGCCTCCGGCAACCGTGCAACAATACCGCCGTCGCCGATGAGCGTGACGTTCAGTTCCGTGTCGATTCCGTCGGATCGCCGTCCGGCGACGAGACCGCTGACAAGCCGGGTTCCCGCCGCAACGTCGATGGTAAAATCTTCGCCGATCGGACTGGTCGAAAGATGTACGAAATCGCCGTTTCGGAATTTGTGTTCCGCGCCAAATCCCTGAACGCTGTTAAAGTTTTCCTGTGCCGAGTCCCAAACGCCGTTCCCTGCTTTCCAGTCCATCGTCAGCGAGTTGAGGTCCGTTTCGAGCCAGATCTCCTTTTGACTGTTTTCAAAGATAAACTCATACGTCCCGCGCGGCAAGCCGCTGGTAAGGTTCGCTTTCAACACGCCGTTCGCCGGATCATTGATGCCGTCCAGCGGTTTGCCGTCAAGATCAATCGCTTTCGTACCGGAAATAATCAGATACCGATTGTTCGTCAAATTGCCGTCGAAATTAACGTAACCGTCTTCAATCGTCCACGTTCCTCCGTCGAGAACGAGCAAATCGTGGTCGTCGCCGTCCACGTCATAGTTGAACGTAAAGCCGTTCAGCGTTGCTCCCGCCGTGCCGTTCAGCGTTAATGTACCGAAACGTTCGCCGTCGTCCATGACCGGATGCAATTCCGACAAGACGGCATCGTCCGGACTGAAAACGACGCCGCCGGCATCCACCAATCCCGTGACACTGATCGTACCGTTACCGGCAAGCGTCGTTCCGGTGCCGGCTTCGAATGCTCCCGTCTTGTACTCCGTGTTCACAACGCGGAACGTCCCCTTCCAGACCTCTGTTGCCGCCGTGTCGACGGCAACGTTGCCGGAGAACTGCAAAATACCGTCGCCGCTTTTATACAAAGATCCGTCGGAACCGTCGACGTTGCCCGTCAGAATGAGAACGCTACCGTCGTCGACCTGAAAATCCGCCGCTGCGCCCGAATCAATGATAATATCGTTCGATAATTGAGCGTTGCCGGCGTAAAGGTGGAGCGTACCGACGGAATTTTTGAACGAAATGTCGCCGCCGTTCAGTTGGTTCGCCCGGTCAAACTGAACGGTACTGCCCCGAAGATCAATGCCGTTGCGGAAATCGTTGCCGCCGGTGTTTTCGAAACACAATGTTGCGTTCGACACTTCCAACTTGCCGGTCGGAGCAAGTTGACCGTTATCGACGTACTTGCCGAAAGCGGAAGTTGCGTCGGCAATGATGCCGCCGTCTCCCGTAAATGTAACGCTGCCAGTAACCGTCATTCCGCTGACGGTATTCGTTGCGGCGATTTCAATGTTGACCATCGCCGGTTCCTCAAACCGAACGAAATCGCCGTCCATGAACCGCGTTTCTTTGCTTTCAAAGTCGTCCTGGAAGTTTCCGTCGCTCGTGTTCCACACATTTCCTGCCGTGCCTGTCCAATTCATGACGAGTGAGTTAACTTCGTAGTCGTACCAAAGTTCCGTATCGGCATTTGCGAGTTCAAAAAAGCCGTCCCAGCGCGGCGTGATACCGACGAGCGGAGTGCCGTGAATCTGTGCTGTCAGGTTATTGGGATCCCCCGAAATGCTGGAATCCGCATCAATAATCAGATACCGACCAGTCGTCAGCGTTTTATCGTCTGGATTTTCCGTGATAAAATTGACCGTACCGCCGTTGATCGTAATCGTATCAAAACCGCTGCCGATTTTCAGGAGGTCGTTCGATGAACCCGGTGCCAGCACGTCGTAATCGAAACGGAAATTGTTTAACGTTACGGAACTGCTGCCGACGTAATCGTTGCGTTCCAATGTCAGCGCGGCGAATTTTTGCGCCGGAACGGAAGGCACCGGAGTACCGGCTAAATAGGTGTCGCCGTCGGGACTGATCGTTCCCGAAATGTCGATCTCGCTTCCGCGCAGTATGCCGTTGCCCGCAAGCGTTCCCGTTACATTGACGCTGTGCTCCTGATCGACGGTGCCGGAACCGTAAGTCTTGTCGTCCACAATACGCAAGGAGCCAAGCACGTTGGTTTTACCGTTCACGGCAGAGTCCGCTTCGATCTGCACGAAACCCGCTCCGGCAATGTTAATCTCAATATCGCTATCCGCCTCCGAACCCAAGGTCGAAATACCGCTTTGAATGAAAATGCCCTTTCCGGCGGCAGGTTCAAGATTAAGCGTTGCCTTGCCGCCGTAACCTACCTGACCGGCATACACCAGGATGTCGTTGTCAAAGGAACCAACGCTTATCACATATCCCTTGTTGCCGGTCAGTGTTAAATGGTCTTCCGCTTCAATGGTCAATGCTGCCGAATCCGCCCAGCCGTCAATCGTGAACGCACCGCCGGAGTTGTTCGGCGGTACGTCATTGACGACCCCGGAAATTTCCAACATCCCTTCGTTGCGGAATGTGTTGTTGGTGCTGTGTGACGCTAGGAAATGATTTTGAATCCTTCCCACGCCGTCTTCGACGACAACGGACTTTATCGCACTACTGCTGTTCGCAAATACGACTCTACCCGAATACCCCTGGTCGTTGAACTTCGCCAAATCATAGAAACCGAGGGCCTGCGAAATTCCTGTAACCGAATCGGCGGAATTACTGCCGACGATAATCGTTCCTTCGGCGAGTACCACTCCGCCTTCCGTCCGCTCCGGTACAAATATATCGAGGTACCCCTTGAAAGCGTTGGGACCCGTATTGTCCAATTTCAGGGTTCCTGTGCCGTACTTCCTCAATTCGCCTTGGGTCGTCATCGTCGGCGTTCCCGGTTCGAACGGTAGATACTCGCCAAAGGCAAGTTCACCTTCAAGGATCATCGAACCGGCACCGGTAAAGGTTACGTCGCCGTCGTGATCGATGTTCCCCACCGACACACCGTTCCATGTCAGTTCTCGCCCCACCCACATTTGGCTGGCATAGACGATATCGGGCACTTCGATTGTTATTTCCGTGTTGGGTGTCGCATTGTAAAACGCGACTTCGTCGCCTGCAAGATAGACGTGGTCGTGAACGACACCATCGGTTTGGAGACTCTCGAAATTGTTGCCAAAATCCCACACTCCACTGCCGCTCCGCCAATTCATCGTCAATGAATTGAGATGCGGTCTTGCCCAAATGTCGGTGACTCTACCAAACACACCCGGCGCAATTTCAACAGTGTTGCCGTACACAAACGTTATATCCCCACGCGGTCGGGGAGACAGAAAATCCACTCCATTGAGTTTCGCCGAAAGTGCCGTATTAAGATCGCCGCCGTCATTGTAGCCCGCAATGTTGTCTCCCTGAATAATCAGGTAATCCGTACCCGCTTTCAACGAACCGTGAAAGTTGATCGTCCCCTGCATCGCATAATTTTCGTTGACAAAATTGA